>Ga0102953_1001214_pt1 | contig 16580 bp, 15 predicted proteins | sample SalPon2A_C_D2_MG_FD_78509 | JGI IMG/M metagenome (GOLD analysis project Ga0102953, IMG submission 78509) | Soil microbial communities from South San Francisco under conditions of wetland restoration - Salt Pond MetaG R2A_C_D2_MG | ecosystem: Environmental > Terrestrial > Soil > Wetlands | place... | reverse complement strand
GGTGCGCGGCGAGGCTCCGCAACAAATCATCGAACTCGCCTCCTACCACGCGATGATCGGCTGCGTGCTCGCCGGCATGGGCGCGGCGCTGCTGCCGAAAAGCGTGCTCGATACCTTTCCCGAGAGCGCCCGGCTCAGGTGCCATGCCCTGCCCGCCGGAATGAACCGCTTGAAGACCCTGTACATCTGGCGGCGGCAAGCCGGTTCGCCGAACATCGCCGCGTTTGCGAAAATTTTGCAATCGGCGATTGACGGCAAGCGGCATTCCGGCCGGGTCGCCTGAGGAATGCGCGCGGCATCCTTGCGGCCGACCGGCGGAGCCGCTTCGAGACAGTAGAATTTATCCTCCCGGGTGATTATGCTGGACGCAGACATCGCGAGACGGTATGACCCAAACCAACGCAAACCGGCTGAGGCGCATCCGCAAGCTGCTGGGACTACTGGCGGCCGAATTGCTAGCGCTCGGCAAATCAACCCTGCTGCCCTGGGCCGAGAGCTGCTGGCACAGTACCCAGGATTTCGTGCAGCTGACCGTCACCGGCGACAATTTCGACCGGCTCTGGCAAGGCATCTTCGGCGCCTTGATGCGACTCGAGCGCTGGCTCGAGTCTCCACTGCCGGAAAGCTGGCGCAACCGCAGGCCGATAAAAACGATTCTGCTGCTCGCATTGTTGCTGCTGCTGGTTTATCTGGCCAGCGGCGACGGCAGCGTCGAAGACCTCAAGCGCTCCGGCGAGGCGCAGAAACTACCATAACCTGACTACATTCGGCGAGAGCCCGCAAGCCGGCGAAGCGTGTGGCAGCGCGCGAAGGGCGTCGGCCGAAGTTCGCTTCAGGCCCCCGAATTCCCTGGCAACGGAGGCTGGCGATCCCGGCTGGCCCTGGCACGGTAGTAGGATATGAGGATCAACTTCAGTTCCGCGACCACCGCCGGGTCGTATCCAGCGTCGCGTGAGAGCGCCAGGTCCTGCAGTGCGCTGAAGGCCTCGCCCAGACAAAGCATCGCCATGTCGAGTGCCTCGCCGTATAGATCGATGCCCCAGCGATCGAGGAATGGAAGCAGTGCCTGACCGATCTCGCGATTGGTGGCGCGGTAGGATTCGAGCAGTTCCGGCAGGGCGATGAGCGAGCGCTGCAACTGCACCAGGGCCCTGCCGCCGCGCGTTCCCTCGATGACCGCATCCACCAGTCCCTCGCATACCGTCTCGATTGACGCTGTAGCATCGACCTGCCGCAGATAGGCGCAGATAAGGTCCGCCTGCAACTGGCCGAATTGCTGGGCGAGTTCCTGCAGGATGGCGTACTTGTCCGGAAAATACTTGTAGACCGAGGCGATATTGACGCCAGCCCGGCGCGCGACCAGGTTAGTCGAGATCTTCTCGATACCGGAATCCTCGAGCAGTTCAAGGGTCGCGTCGAGTATCCTGCGGCGGGTTTCGCGTGCCCGCTGCTGTCGCGGCCTGGCGGGAGTTTCCGTGTTTATCATCGTTGCCATTGGCAGCTCCGCAAGCGTCAATCCGAATCCGCTTGACAGTATAATTCAGATGTGCGAAAAAGTAAGCTATCACTTATTTTTTAAGAGCACCGTCATGCAGATGGCCCGGCAATTACTCGAGGATTACCTGGCGGCGCTCGAGCAGCAGGACATCGATGCCATCGAGAGCCTGTGCACGCCCGGCTGTCTGCTGGAAATCCCGTTCCTGGAGCCGCGCCGCCTGGTCGGCGGGCGCGAGATCGGCAAGGCACACCGGGAAATCTTCGCTAACCTCGAGCAAATTGAAATCGCCTTGACTGGCATCGCCGCCGACAACGGCCACGCAATCGGCGAGGGCCGGCTAAGGGTGCTGCGCCGCGACGGCGACAGTTACGACCTGCATTTAGCCGTCGCCGCCGAAACCGGCAGCGGCGATTACCGCCGCATCAGCCTCTACTGCGACACGCGTAACATTCGGCGCTGGTCCGACAAGCGCATCCTGTGAGACAGCCGAAATGAACCCGACCACCGCCTTTCAAAAATACTGCGACGCTTTTGCCGCCGGCGACGGCGCCGCGATGGCCGAATTATTTACCGACGATGGTGTCTTCGAGGCCTCTTCGCTCGACTCGCCGCTACACGGCCGGAGGCAACTCGAAACCCAGTTAGGCATCATTTCAAACGGCTCCATGCGGATTAGTACCGAGCTGCGGGTGGCGCTCGAAGATGGTGATCGCGGGCATTTCGAGGGCAGCTACGAGGCCGAAGTCGTCGGTACCGGCGGCAAGCTCGACGGCTCGGCGCATCGAATCGATTTCAAATTCGCCGCCATCGTCGAAATGCGTGACGCCCGCATCGCGCGGCTCAGCGAAATCTTCGATACCCGGCCGCTGCATCCCGAGGAGCGTCAGTATGTCTGGGCGATGAACCGCCGCACCCCGTACTGGGACGGCACCGTGGCCGCACGCTGCAAGGAGTGGAGCGTATACAACAACATGTACTTCCCGATGATTTACAGCCGCATGCCCTACGAGGATTACCGCACGCTGCTCGACGGGGTCACGCTGTGGGACGTCGGGCTCGAACGGCAGACGCAATTGCGCGGTCCGGACGCCCATGCCTTCCTCGATTACCTGTGCTGTCGCGACATGTCGACGATGCGTCCGGGCGATTGCCGCTACGCGCAGATCTGCGACGACAGGGGCATGATCATGGGCGATCCCGTGGTGCTGTGGCCGCGCGCCGACATCATCTGGATTTCCCACGGCAATACCGATATTACGCTCTGGGCGCGCGGCATCGCGATGGGGTCGGACCGGGAGGTCGAGGTCAGCGAACCCGATGTCGCGCCGCTGCAAATCCAGGGACCACTGGCTCTCGACCTGCTCCGCAAGATCTGTCCCGCCGATCTCGCGGCGATGAAAAACTACAGCTGCGTCGAGACCGCGGTTGCCGGCCAGCCGGCGGTGGTTTCACGCACCGGCTGGAGCGGCGGCTTCGGTTTCGAGGTATTCCCGTTTTCCAGCGCGCGGGCGATGGAGCTCTGGCAGGCAATCCTCGACGCCGGCGAGGAATTCGATCTCAAGGTCACCGGTCCGATCGTCTCCCGCGCGGTCGAGCGCGGCGTCACCGATACCGGTTACTACAACAATTGCGATATGAATCCTTTCGAGGATTTGAACGCCCGACTGGTCGACCTCGACAAGCCCGCGGATTTCGTCGGCAAACAGGCGCTTGAGCGAATCCTGCGCGAGGGCGTGAAGCGCCGCTCGGTCGGCCTGATTTTCGACGCGCCGGTACCGCGCCTCGAGTGGTTCTGGGAGTCGATCGATCCTCGCGGCAATCCCGGTCAGGTACGCTGGGCGGTCTACTCTTTCGCACTCGGAAAATATATCGGTATCGCGCTGGTCGACCGCGCGGTCGAGATCGGCGAAATCCTGAAGGTAGACCATCCGCGCGGCAGCTGCACGGCCGAAGTGACCACGGTTCCGTTCACCGGTCGCGACGATTGAATCCCGATCGCGGTTAATCTGCCGCTCGTCGACGCTGGCGTTCGTCGGCAGGCCGGCTGCTAACCGCCGCGACCCGACCACGCGCCGAAATGGCCTTGCAAATTTTTTTACCGCGGGGCAGCCTTCGGCTGTCCGCGAAAGCGTAACCCCGGAACCCATCCGCACCGCAAAGCATGCACATGACCGTAACTGCGAGGCTGAAAAGATTATCGGCCGCGGCAACCCGCCGACAATACCGGCTGTGGATTGTCGCCTGCATCGGCCTGTACCTGATTGCCTGTGCGCGATTACCCGACTATGCACGGCCGGTGGCCCTCGACAGCGGCACTTTGCAGAAACAGGACGTGATCGGCTACCGGCGGCTACAACGCGCCGATTTCAAGGGTTTGCAGCCGCCTCCCGGATTCGATCATCGCATGGGCGCGGCAATCTGCGCGTACCTGGAAAACAATATCGAAGCCGAATCGTTCGAGTTCCGCTACCTGGGGACGGCAAACAGCAGCCACGTCTACGAGGTCACCGTGAACAGCCCGCGCATCCGGGCATTCATGGATCGCGACTGCTCCTGGTGGAATCCGGAGCTCGCCGACTCCGCCAGCGATTACGTGCTCGAGCACGAGGGAGTCCATTTCGCGATCTTCGAGATCGCCGCCAGGAAATGGAGCCGGGATCTCGAAACCGCCGTATTTCGCATCGCCGGCAGCGACGAGTCGGAATTGCAACGCGACATGCAAAAGCAATTCGACAATTTCTGGGAGGGCCGCAAAAGCGAACTGGACGCCCGGAACCTCGAGTTCGACGAACAAACCTCCGCGGTTTTCGATCCCGAACGGCAAAAGAAATGGCTCGCGACGGTGCGCTCGGAATTGGCGGATGGCGATACGGCCGAAAATTTTGATCCAGCCTCATCCTGCGCCACGGATGCACTCACCCGGCAAGCCTTGCAGCGCGCGCGGCAGGCCCTCGCAGATGCCGGCTACCGCCCGTCCCTGATCGATCTCGTCGAGGCAGCCGAGGCCGCGGCCCGGCCGCCCGAATGCGATCCGGTCAGGGCCAGGATACTGGCCGACAAGGCCTACGAAATCTCGACGCAGTAATTCGACGCACCGCTGACGGCCACCGCGTTACGAATCCCCTCGGACAGCTCAGATCGGGCAGACCAGATGGCCGAGTTGCTCGGTGAGCTTCATGTTTTCCGAATAGTCCACCGGGCAGTCGACGATCGCCACCGTGTCGTCGGCGATCGCCTGTTTCAGGGTCGGCAGCAGGTCGGCAGCGGCCTCGACGCGATAGCCTTTCGCACCGAAACTTTCGGCGTACTTGACGAAATCCGGATTGCTGAATTCGATCTGCGTATCGCGACCGAAGCGCCGGTCCTGGTGCCATTTGATCAAACCGTACTTGCTGTCGTTCCAGATCAGGATGACGATCGCCGCGCCGATGCGCAGCGCGGTCTCGATCTCCTGCGAATTCATCAGGAAACCGGCATCGCCGGTTACCGTCAGCGCGACCTGTTTGGGAAAGGCCAGTTTCGCCGCGATCGCGCCCGGCACGCCGATGCCCATCGCCGCGAAGCCGTTGGAGATGATACAGGTATTGGGCCGCTCGGCCTGGTACATGCGCGCCATCCACATCTTGTGCGCGCCGACATCGGAAATCACGATGTCCTCGGGACCGAGCGCCTTTCGCAGGTCGAGGATGATGCGCTGCGGGGTCAGCGGGAAGGCATTATTGCCGGCATGCGCGTTCAGTTCCTCGACGATGATCGCGCGCAACGACTGCGCCCGGGATTCGGCCTGCGGCGTCGCCAATGCGGCGATTTCGTGAAGCGCCGCGTTGATGTCGCCGACCACGCCGCAGTCGAGAATATAATGCTCGTCGACCTCGGCCGGGCTCATGTCGATGTGAATGATCTTGCTCGACCGGTCGTGGTTCCACAGGTGCGGATGGTATTCGATCATGTCGTAACCGATGCAGATCACCAGGTCGGCGCGGTCGAACCCACAGGCCACGAAGTCCCTCGCCTGCAGCCCCACGGTGCCGAGCGACAGCGGATGCGAAAACGGCATGCTGCCCTTGGCCATGAAGGTGGTCGCCACCGGGATATTGAGTTTTTCCGCGAACTCGACCAGTGCCTGGTTGGCGTTGCCGCGCACCACGCCGTTACCGGCCATGACCAGCGGATAGTTCGCCTCGGAAATCAGTTTCGCCGCCTGGGAAACCTTGTCGGACGGCGGAGCCGGGGTACGCGCGCTCTGCACCCGCAACGGTTCCTTGCCGGAAACTTCCATCGCCGCGACATTCTCGGGAAAATCGATGAAGCTGCCGCCCGGTTTCTCGGCCTGCGCCGCCTTGAACGCCTTGCGCACGATCTCGGGAACGATTTCAGGTTCGCGGATCTGCACGCTGTATTTCGAAATCGGCTGAAACAGGTTGACCAGATCGAGTATCTGGTGGCTCTCCTTGTGCATGCGCGTGGTCGCGCCCTGCCCGGCGATGGCGACGATCGGCGCGCGGTCCATGTTGGCGTCGGCAAAACCGGTTACCAGATTGGTGGCTCCGGGGCCCAGCGTCGACATGCAAACCCCGGCCTTGCCGGTCAGGCGACCGTAGACATCGGCCATGAACGAGGCGCCCTGTTCGTGGCGAGTGGTGATGAATTTTATCGGGCTGCCGATCAACGAATCCATGACGTCGAGGTTTTCCTCGCCGGGTACGCCGAACATGTAGTCGACGCCCTCGTTTTCCAGGCAGCGTACCAAAAGTTCGCTTGCTTTCATCGGGCCTCCCCGGATCTCTGGCGGGCCGCGGCTCGCCTGCGGAATTTCGGCCGGGTTAGCGGCCGGCGATAACCTCGCGGGACGCGGATCGATTCGCGTGCGCGGGGCCGACGACCATGATAATCAATCCGCCGGTGCTTTACCGGTTTTTCGATTAATAAAAAATACTCCCCAAAATCATCGACAGATGGGACAATCGCCGCGATTCGAAGCAAAGACATCCATAACCCAAGGAGACAACATGGATAACATCACTACCTGGTTCTCTGAGCATGCGCTCGACTGGAGTATTCAGATCGGCATCGCGATCGCGATTTTCGTGGTCGGTAAGATTGTCGCGCGCCTGATCAGCAACCTGATCAAGAGGGCCATGCGCCGCGGCGGCACCGACGACATGCTGGTCGGCTTTATCGGGAATATCAGCTACGCGGTGCTGCTGGTTGCCGTGGTGCTGGCGGCGATCGATTCGCTCGGTGTCAACGTCACCTCGCTGATGGCAATTCTCGGCGCCGCCGGCCTCGCCGTCGGCCTCGCGCTCAAGGATTCGCTCGGCAATTTCGCCGCCGGCGTGATGATCATCATCTTCCGGCCGTTCAAGATCGGCGATTACATCGAGGCTGGCGGAACCGCTGGCAGTGTCGACGAAATCGGCCTGTTCGCGACCCTGATGCACACCCCCGACAACAAGCGCATCATCGTCCCCAACAACTCGATCATCAACGGCAATATCACCAACGTCAGCGCCCTGCCGACGCGCCGCGTCGACCTGGTGTTCGGGATCAGTTATGACGACAACATCGGCCAGGCGCGCGACATCATCGTCGAGATTCTCGGCGCCGACGAGCGTATCCTCGCCGACCCGGCGCCGGTGGTGACCGTCGGCGCGCTCGCCGACAGCAGCGTTAACCTGAACGTTCGTCCCTGGGTCAACGCGGCCGACTACTGGGGGGTTTACTGGGATTTACTGGAGAAGGTCAAAACCCGCTTCGACGAAGCCGGCATTAGCATCCCCTACCCGCAGCAGGACGTTTACATGCACGAGGTCAAGGCGGCAAGCTGACCGGCGGGCCGCGGCGGTACTCAGGCTGCCGCGGCTTCCAGAGGGGCGCCTTCGATGGTGATGCGATGCATCAGGCGGCGGTGTCCCTGATAATCGTTGAGCGCGCAGTGATGCGTGGCGCGGTTGTCCCAGATCGCGATCGAGCCCCGGCGCCAGTGAAAGCGGCAGGTAAACTCGGGGCGGCTGGCGTGCGCATAGAGGTACTCGAGCAGCGGCCTGGATTCGGCGTCGCTCCAGCCCTCGAATCGAATCGTGAAGTCGCCGTTCACGTAGAGCGCGGGCCTGCCCGACAGCGGATGACGGATGACCACCGGATGCACCGCGTCCTGGGTGGCGGCCTCGGTGTTGCCGAGCCGGCCACCGAGATCGTCGAGATCGGTGTCGATATAGGCACCCTCGCCGAAAGCCTGGCGGCTGGAATGCAACGCCCTCATTTGCGACAGCATTTTCTTGAGCCCTTCCGAAAGCGCATCGTAAGCGCCGTACATGCTGGCAAACAGCGTATCGCCGCCGACCGCGGGCACTTCGCGCGCATAGAGGATCGAGCCCATCGCGGGGAGCTGGTCGTAGGAATGGTCGGTGTGCCACGAGGAACCGATATTGGCTTTCTGGCCGGGTTCCTTGCGCACCTCGGCGATCTGCGGATGGCTGTCGACCGCCCTGAAAAACCGGTTGACGTTGATTTCGCCCCAGCGGCGCGCGAATTCGAGATGCTCATCCGGGGTAATCTGCTGGTCGCGCAGGAAGATCACGCCATAATCGGCAAACGCCCGCCGCAGTTCGGCGAACTGCCGCTCGTCGATGCCGGAGCCGATATCGATGCCGCCGATTTCGGCCCCCAGCGCCGGACTCAGCGGATGGACTTCGATGGTGGAGAAATCGACCCTCATCGCAAGGCATGTTACGCCGCCGAGATGGCGAATTCAATCGGCCGAAAGCCGCCTGCGAATCAGAGATAATCGAGCTCGAAGGGATAGGCAGAGAGTTCCACCGGGCCGTCGGCGGTGAGCCATACCGGTTGTTCCAACTTGACCCCTTCGTGTCCCCCGACCTCGCCCACGAAGCATTCGATGCAGACCACCATGTGTTCTTCGAATCGCCCGTCGTAGGCCCCCCACTCCTCGTCTTCTCGGTACCAGATGAACGGATACTCGACGCCGAGGCCGCAGCCGTGGGCGACGTCCGCGTAACGATTCGGCAGGTACTCGTCCGGCAACTGGAAAGCCTTGTCAGAGTATTCGAGAAATTTGACGCCCGGCTGCAGCAGCTCGATATTGTGCCGCAGCTGCCGGTAGGCGAGTTCGTACAGCCGGCGCTGGCCGTCGTCGGGTTTGCGCTCACCGACCACCCAGCTGCGGGAAATATCGTTGTAGAAACCCAGCGGCCCGATCAGGTCGGTGTCGAAGGCGATCATCTCGCCATCCTCGATCACCCGGGCCGAGGTTTCCTGGAACCAGGGGTTGGTGCGCGGCCCGCTGGTCAACAGCCGGGTCTCGGGATATTCGCCACCGCGCCGGATACTGCCGTCGATCAGCGTCGCCAGCGCGTCGCACTCGCGCATCCCGGGTCGCAGATGTTCGCGCATCTCGACGACGCTTTGCTCGCAGGTCTCGAGCGAGCGGCGCAACGCTTCGATTTCGTCGCCGGACTTGATCGCCCGCGCGCGCTCTATGATCGGCTGGCCGGGCAGCAGCCGCAGCGACAGGCGCCGGCTCTCCTCCACCAGCAACAGATCGGCGCGATCGATGGCCAGTCGGCTTTCCCCGACGCCACGTTCGCGCAACAGGGATAGCATCGATTGCGCCCAGCGGCCGCCCATCTCCGCGCCGCGGTCGCCGACGGCCATGAAATCGGTGCTTAACGACGGGCGGATATCGTCGACCCGGGCGCGCGCCAGATGCGCCGAGCTCGGCTGCTCGAACAGTACCGGCGGCCCGTCGGCGAAGACTACCGCGTAGCGGCAGATATTGTGCATGCTCCAGACCTGCATGTTACGCGTGCCCGTCGCGTAGCGGATATTGACCGGGTCGAACAGTGCGATCGCCGCGCAATCGGCGAGCTGCAGGCGTTCGCGTATGCGCGTGAGACGATGTTGCTGAATACGGCTTTCGGTATCGGCGTCGATAAATCCTGTATCCATGTTCGGCGGCACCCCCGGTTCTGCGATAGCCGAATCATACAGGCAAGCTCCACGCGGGCAACATTCTGGTGGCGGGTGACGAACCCGCCGCAACGGCGTATTCTAGACAGCAAACAAAAAATCAATGAGGGGGAAACATGAACCTGGAACGGGTCGTATTCGGGTTTGTCACCATCCTGGCGCTGGCCATCACCTATGCCTTCGTGATGGGCAACATCGAATTCGCCAGCCATCACAATGTCTGGATGCTGACCATCGCGATCCTCATCAATCTGGTCGCCACCGGCCTCAAGCTCGGCGATCGCTCGCAGGTGGGCGCGCTGCTGCTGGCCAGCAGCCTGGTGGCCGATGTCTTGCTGATCGCCGCGCGCGTGGTCTGGGTGATCGCCGAAAAGGAGACCGCCACGGGACCCGGAACGCAGTCCCTGGTCAATATTATTTCGCTGTCCGGCGGCGCGCTGGTGGCGAGTTTCGTCACCGTCGTCATCCTGGTCGGCGACACATTGATCTCCAGACGCTAATCCCGGATGGCGACGACCTCCGAACTCGATCGCGTATCGATGATCGTGCTGCGCTATATGCGCGGACCGATCTTCGTATTGATCTTCGTCTACGCGGTCGGTATTACCGGCATGGCACTGATTCCCGGCGTCGATGCCGACGGCAACCCCGTGTATATGAACCTGTTCCACGCGTTCTACTTTTTCACCTACACCGCGACTACCACCGGTTTCGGCGAAATCCCGTCGCAGTTCAGCGACGCGCAGCGGCTGTGGGCGATAGTCTGCATCTACATGGGAGTAATCGCCTGGCTGTACGCCATCGGCTCGATCTTCCGCCTGGTGCAAAACCCGCACTTCGTGCTGGCGTTGAACGAACACCGCTTCGCGCGCACCATCCGCGGCCTGCGCCAGCCCTTTTACATCGTCTGCGGCTTCGGCGACACCGGCAGCCTGCTGGCGCGGGGACTCTCCGATCACTGGCTGCGCGGCGTTATCATCGACATCGACCCGGAACGCATCAAGGCGCTGGCGCTTCGCGATTACAACCTGTCGATGCCCGGCCTGTGTGCCGACCCGACCGTGCCCAGGCACCTGATCGACGCCGGTATCCGCATGCCCGATTGCAAGGCGCTGGTCATCCTCACCGTGGACGAGGGAATCAATACCCGCATCTCGACCATGGCGCGGCTGCTCAATCCCGAGATTCGTATCGTTTGCCGCTCGAGCTCGCGGCGGCATATCGAACAACTGAAAACTCTGGGCAACATCACCATCATCAACCCGTTCGAAATTTTTGCCCAGCTGCTGAGCATGGCGATTACCGCGCCTCGGCTGCACAATTTCAACGCCTGCCTGGTGCGCAATCCCGACGCCCGGCTCGGCGAACCGATCAGCGTGCCGGCGGGCGACTGGATCATTTGCGGCTACGGCCGCATGGGTAGATGGATGTACCGGCATTTCGTGCAAAACGGCATCAGGCCCGTGATCATCGACCCCAAGGTGGAAGGCATCGAGGGCGCGGCGCGAATCATCAATGGCCACGCGGACCGAGATACGCTGCAGGCGGCCGGAATCGACCACGCCGCCGGCGTGGTGGCCGGGACCGACAGCGATCACGTCAATCTCAGCATCGTGATGTGCGTAAAAACCCTGAAGCCCGACGCCTTCACCATCGTGCGCCAGAACAGCCACGAAAACCAGATCGCCTTCGACGCCGCGCGCGCCGACCTGGTACTCCAATCCAGCCTGACCACCGCGCGTCGCGTACTCAAGCACCTGATCTCTCCGCAGGTACAGGTGTCCATCGATTATCTGCGCAAGCAGGGCGAGGATATTTGCGAACTGGCGGTCGCGCGGCTGAAAGCGATGATCGGCGAGCAGCCGCCGCAGCTTTGGCAGATCGAGCTCGACGAGCGGCAGGCCGGCGCGGTGGTCGAACGCCTGCGGCGAGGCCTGCACCTGACACTCGGCGAGATGAGACGCGATCCGCACGACCTCCAGGGATCTCTGCCCTGCATGCCGCTATCCATCGTCCGCGGCGAACGGCAGATCATGCTGCCCGCGGACCGCGAATCGCTGCGCATCGGCGACCGGCTGCTGTTCTGCGGCACCGAGCGGGGCGAGCGACTGCTGGAGGCGAGCATGAATAACGCCTATACCCTCGAATACCTGGTCAACGGCGAAGACCGGCCGCGCGGGTATTTTTTCCGCTGGCTCGACGGGCGATTCGGGAAACCGGCCGATCCCCCTGAGCGGCTTGTTACCCCGCGCGAATGACGTAAAATAACCGCACTATACGCAGCAGGGATTCAATCTCCGGAACCATGATCACCACCGATAAATTTGTGCTCGTCCACATGCACAAAACCGGCATCCAGTCCCTGAGTCATATCATCGAGGATTCCATCCCCGGCATGCAGCAGGTCGGCTATCGTTACCCTTACCACATGCTGCCCGAGAAATACGCCAACCTGCCCGTGGTCGGCATGGTGCGCAATCCCTGGGACTGGTATGTTTCCTGGTACGCCTTTAATACCCGGCAGGATGTCGGCAACCCGCTGTTCTTCATCCTCTCCGACGGCTTTCAGGCGGACTACCGCGACACCATCGCCAACCTGGTCAGGTTCTGCTCCGACGACCCCGCGAGCCGGGCCTACCGCAAGGCATTGATCGACATACTGCCCGAGACACTGGAGGGCAACGCCGGCGTCGGCCTGACGAAAGACTGCATCCGCGGCATATCGGATCCGTCGATCGGCTACTACAGCTGGCAATTCGGGCGCATGCACGGCGATCTCGACAATCCCGCGCTGCACATCGGACACTTCGAAAACCTGCAGCAGGATTTCGTTGCCATCATGCGCGACCTCGGCGTCGACGAGGCGGACAGGATCGAGAACAGCTTCGATGCGACCCCGCGCATCAATGCCTCTGGCCACAGCCATTATTCGAAATACATCGACGACGAATTGCGCGAATTGATCGTCGAATACGATGCGCCGATCATCGAACGTTTCGACTACCGTTTCGAGGCGGACGACTCGGATGGCAAGCCGATCGAGTTCCCCAATATCCAGATCGGCTACCGCAACGATTCGTTCAGCAAGCTGCACCACGAGCAACGCAACTTCAAGCTGCTCAAACACGATGTCGATCTCGAATTCATCAAGCGCAAGCTCGCCAGGATTCCGGAGCGTGCCTGGCAAGGGTCCGGGCGCGAGGAAACCTACCAGGTACACCGGCAGACCCAGTCGCTGCTACTGATACACGACGCGGATTTTCGCCATTTCAACCCGACCTACCGCGACCTGTATGCCGACTTCAGGAGAGAGCTCGAGCCGATTTTCGATTACCTCGAGAATTACTACGGCGGCGACGGCTTCATCGTGCGCGCGCTGTTCGCGCGCCTGGCTGCCGGCAGCCGCATCGATTCCCATACCGACGGCCTCTACAGCCTGTTGAAATGTCACCGCGTGCACATCCCGATCGTCACCAACGAGCAGGTGGTTTTCACTATCGGCGGCGAGGAAAAGATACTTCGCGAAGGCGAAATGTGGGAAATCAACAATGCCACCCTGCACTCGGTCCACAACCGCGGCGAGATGGATCGCATTCACCTGATCGTCGACTGGGTGCCTGATTCGACCGTACGTCCCGAGGACCGACGCCCGCCCGCGCCGGCACCGAAGCCGGCTCCCGGGAGCAGCTCGACTCCGAGCTACCAGGGCCGCAGCGTGGGCCGCAACGAACCCTGCCCGTGCAACTCCGGCAAAAAGTTCAAGCATTGTCACGGGGCGCCCCGCTAGACGGCGGGCCGCGAGACCGCGCCGGGGGCGTACGGCTACCTGTCCCGGAATCGGGGTCCCGGAAATCCGCCTACCGACGGGAGTCGATATGAGTCTGACCCAGCAACTGATCGCGCTGATTCGCAAACGCCCGGTATCGGCCGCCGACCTCGATGCCGCGGCGCTTTTCGTACTCGATGCCGTGGCCTCCGCCTACGCCGGCAGCGCCACCGCGGTCGGCACAATCCTGCGCGACTGGGCGGGCGGCGCCGACCTCGATACAAAGCGCAAGGCGCTGCTGATGGGCGCGCTGACCCATATCACCGAGACCGACGATCTGCACCGCGCTTCGGTTACCCATCCCGGTTGCGTGGTAGTGCCGGCGGCGCTCGCTCTCGGCGAACAGTCCGGCGCCAGCGGCGAGCGTATGCTGGTTGCGGTACTGCAGGGTTTCGAGGCGATGTGCCGAATCGGCGCCGCGGTCGGGCCTGCGCATTACCGCATCTGGCACAATACCGCGACCTGCGGTCCGTTCGGCTCGGCGATGGCGGCCGCGGCGCTGCTCGGGCTCGACGACGAGCAGGCGATGTACGCGCTCGGCAACGCCGGCACCCAGTCCAGCGGGCTGTGGCAATTCATCGAGGACGGCTCGATGAGCAAGCACCTGCATGCCGGCCGTGCCTGCGAATCGGGCTGGCTGGCGGCCGAACTTGCGGCACGGGGATTCAGCGGTCCGGCTGAAATCCTCGAGGGCCGCAAGGGATTCTTCGCCGCCGCCTGCCCCGACCCGCGACCCGATAACGTCCTCGCGCGGCCCGACGATGCCTGGCAATTGCGGCAAACCTCGATCAAGCCCTGGCCGTCCTGCCGCCACACGCATCCGAGCGTCGATTGCGCACTCGAAATCGCGAGTCTGCTCGGCGGGGCGCAAGCCCGGGAAGTCGAAATCAGGACTTACCAGGCCGCGCTCGACGTCTGCGATTGCCCGCGTCCGCAGACCGAGTACCAGGCAAAATTTTCGTTGCAGCATACCGCCGCGATTGCCCTGCTCGACGGCAGGGTCTGGCTCGATTCGTTCGACCAGGCGTCCCGTCGCCGCGCGGAGAATCTGAGCTCCCGGGTACAAGTGACCGCGGCGGAACCTTACGCGTCGAATTATCCCGGTGCCTGGGGCGCCGAGCTCAACGTGGTCGGCGAATCGGGCGATCGTTTCAGGGTATCGCGCAAGGATTGCCGGGGCGACCCGGAACTCGCGCTCGGAGCCGACGAAATGCGCGCCAAGGCGATTGGCCTGTTGTGCTACGGCGGCCTCGACGAGCGCCAGGCCGGGGAATTATGCGATGGCGTACTGTCGCTGCCGTCTACCGAACCCGGCAGCGACCTGTTTACTACTTTCATCCGTCATCTCGGCGCCGCCTGAACGCCATCCCCGCGACCCGACCACCCAAGCCTTCTTCAGCAGTTTTTTCTCAGAGCAACAATTTTTCCGCCAACAGTTTTTGGTCAGATTAAAAACTGGTTCAGTTGAGTTTTTGATCTGACCAAAAATGACTTGTTATCATTTCGATAATTCTAGTAATATAGTTGACATTGATGAAGAAAAGCCCTAGTATCGCCGCCATGAAACTCGATACCGCCGCCAATATTCTCGCCAAGATCGGTAATCCGACCCGCCTCAGGATCGTGCGCCTGCTGGTGCGTGCCGGCGAAGAAGGCTTACCGGTGGGGCAAATCCAGAAACAGCTGGATATCCCCGGCTCGACGCTGACACACCATATCGGGCACCTGAAGGCCGCCGGCGTACTGCGCCAGCAACGCCGCCAGGCGACCCTGATCTGTACGATCGAATACGACGTGATCCGTGACCTGGTCGAATACCTGACCGAGGAATGCTGCGCCGATGCCGCTGCCCGGGACGATGCTGCGTAATTTTTTTAGTTACCTAATTTCGAGATTACTAGAAATATGAATACTTACACTGAAACATCCCGACTGCCGGGTCAATTCTTACAACAGATGTCGAAAATCGCGCGCGACCGGATATTCCAGTTCCTGTTGATCGCGCTGATATTGCTCGCGCTCTTCGATCCCGCTCAGCTGCCGGCGAGTCTCGGGTTTACCCTGCTATCGATGTGGCAGATGCTGCCCTTTTTCGCGCTCGCGATTGCGATTGCCGCGTTCGCCAAAGCCACCCGGGCCGACAGCCTGATCGCCGACGCTTTCAACGGCAACCCGTGGCGCGCGACGCTGCTCGCGGCGCTGGTTGGCGCGATTTCGCCGTTTTGCTCCTGCGGCGTGATTCCGCTGATCGCGGCGCTGCTCGGCGCCGGCGTGCCGTTGGCCCCGGTGATGGCCTTCTGGATCGCGTCGCCGATAATGGACCCGGAAATGTTCGTGCTGACCGCGGCTGGCATCGGTTTCGATTTTGCCGTCGCCAAGACTATTGCGGCGATCGCGATGGGCCTGTTCGCGGGCTTCGGCGTACTCGCTATCCAGCGCTACGGAGGCCTGGTCTCGCCGTTACGTTACGCCGGGGCCGGCGCTTGCGCGAGCAGTTGCGACACCGAAAAACCGCAGGTGGACTGGAAATTCTGGCAGCGGTCGGAGCGGGTCGCGGTCTTCAGGGCCGAAGCCGCCGGCATCGGGCAGTTTCTCGGCAAGTGGCTGGCGCTCGCGTTCTTTCTCGAAAGCCTGATGCTGGCCTATGTTTCGTCCGACTGGATCGCGGCTTACGTCGGCGCCGAGAACCGCTTCGCGATCCCGCTGGCGGCGCTCGTCGGCATGCCGTCCTACCTCAACGGCTACGCGGCCATCCCGCTGGTTTCGGGGCTGATCGAGATCGGCATGACCCCGGGAGCGGCGATGGCTTTCGTGACCGCCGGCGCGGTATCGTCGCTCCCGGCCGCGATCGCGGTCTGGGCGCTGGTCAAAAAACCGGTATTCCTGCTTTACCTCGCGCTCGGCCTCGGCGGCTCGATCCTTACCGCCTGGCTCTACCAGCTCACCGCCACCTCCCTCTAAATTCGGGTCAGATCTAAATTAAAGGCGTCGATTTAATTCGGGTCAGATCCGAATTTGGAAATTTAGATCTGACCCGAATTTATTCGAATTTATTAGAGGCGCATGACGACCTTGCAGGCCTCCCCGGCATTGAGCTTCTTGAAGCCGGTTTCGAAGTCGTCGAAATCGATGTGATCGGTGATCACCGCCGACACGTCGAGCCCGCTGCCGAGCATGGCGACCATCTTGTGCCAGGTTTCGAACATTTCGCGGCCGTAAATCCCCTTCAGGCTGATGCCCTTGAAGATCGCCTGGTTGAGGTTGACG
>Ga0102953_1001213_pt1 | contig 16583 bp, 17 predicted proteins | sample SalPon2A_C_D2_MG_FD_78509 | JGI IMG/M metagenome (GOLD analysis project Ga0102953, IMG submission 78509) | Soil microbial communities from South San Francisco under conditions of wetland restoration - Salt Pond MetaG R2A_C_D2_MG | ecosystem: Environmental > Terrestrial > Soil > Wetlands | place... | reverse complement strand
GTCGGGCGCGCGCCTGCGGTGGACCGTCAGACCCACCCCGACAGCGGTGTCGACGGCGGTCGCGGCGGGGGCCAGGTAGCCGAGGGCGCGCACCGACAGCTCGTTCGGCCCCAGCGCCCGCAGCAGCCGCACGCGGGCCGTGGCGCCCGCCGCCAGCCCCGCGGGTACGACGTAGAGTGCCGGGCTGGCCTCCAGCACCACCGTGCGGCTGACGCGTCCGCTCGCGCTCAAGGAGGCGCCGAAGCCGCCGGAGCCGAAGTCGGGCCGGTCCGCCGCGGCGACGGCGAGCGGGTCGAACAGGCCCGGGTCGGCGCTGAAGGCGGAGAGTCGCAGCCCCAGCGCGACCGGCCCCAGCACGCCGCGCACGCTCACGTCGCCCTGCGCCTGGGCGTCGCTCCTCAGCGTCAGGCGGCCCTCCCCGACGACGTTCCCGAGCGGGCCGAAGGTGTCGTTCGCCTGCACGCCGAAGTCGAGCTGGGCCGCGCCGCCGCCACTGTCGTACGCCAGCCCCAGGTCGACGCGACTGGCGCCTGCCCTCGCCCCCCGGACGGCGACGGCGTAGCGCTCGCCCGCCGGAGCGGAGCGGCCCGTCACATCGGAGACGGTGCCGGACACGCCCAGGTGCAGCGTCTGCGCGCGCGCCGCTCCGGTGAGCGACAGCGTCGCCAGCAGCGCGGCGACGGCCGCGGCCAGCAGGGGGGAGCGGGAGCGAGATCGCGTCATGGGTTCCATTCTTCCTCGTCGCGCGTGGCGCCGGGCAGGGTGCGTCACGAGTCGCCGCGCGGCCGGGGTGGCCTGCGCTTCGGGTGACGCGCCGCCGGGTGCTAGACTGACCCGCGAATCTCGCAGAGGCGAGGACGGACGCCGCCCTGCACTGCGCCCACACGTCTGGAAACGTCGCTGCCATGAACATCATCGGACACATCACGCTACTGCCCCGCATCCCCGCGCCCATCGCCCGGCTCGAGGAGCTCGCCCACAACCTGTATTGGACCTGGGACCCGGACGCGCGCCGGCTGTTCCGGCGCCTCGACCGCGACCTCTGGGAGGCCTCGAACCACAACCCCATCGCCCTCATCCGCGACATCCACCAGGAACGTCTCGACGGCGCCGCGGTGGACGCCGACTACCTGGCGCTGTACGGCTCGGTGCTCGAGCGCTTCGACGGCTACCTCTCGGAGCGCAGCTGGTTCCAGCAGACCGGCGGCCGCGACCAGGACCTGTACGCGTACTTCTGCGCCGAGTACGGCTGGCACGAGGCGGTGGCGCTCTACTCGGGGGGGCTCGGGGTGCTGGCCGGCGACCACACCAAGGCGGCCTCCGACCTGGGCGTGCCGCTGGTGGCCGTGGGCCTGTTCTACCCGGAGGGCTACTTCCATCAGCGCGTCGCCTCCGACGGCCGCCAGGAGGCCGTCTACGTGCGCCACAGCCCCGCCGAGCTGCCGCTGACGCTCGCCGTGGACGGCAAGGGAAAGCCCGTCGAGGCCACGGTCGACGTGTTCGGCCACGAGGTCGCGCTGCGCGCCTGGACGGTACGCGCCGGGCGGGCGAGCGTCTACCTGCTCGATGTGGACTTCGCCGGCAACGCACCCGAGGATCGCCAGCTGCTGCGGCGCCTCTACGGCGGCGACCAGCGCACCAGGGTGGCGCAGGAGATCATCCTCGGCATCGGCGGGGTGCGCATGCTGCGGGCCCTCGGGGTCGATCCCAGCGCCTGGCACATGAACGAGGGACACAGCGCCTTCATGGTCCTGGAGCGTTGCCGCGAGCTGGTGGCGGGCGGGCTGGGTTTCGACGAGGCGCGCGAGGCGGTCACCGCCAACACCCTGTTCACGGTGCACACGCCGGTGGCGGCCGGCAACGATGCCTTCGCCTTCGACCTCGTCAACCAGTGCTTCGGCGGCTACTGGGAGCGCCTCGGACTCGACGAGGGTGCCTTCCATGCGCTGGGCAAGGCCGACCACGGCTGGGGGCCGGTGTTCAGCATGCCGGCGCTGGCGCTCCGCTTCTCCTCGGGCCGCAACGGCGTCGCCAGGCTGCACGGCGAGACCAGCCGCCGCATCTGGAGTGACCTGTGGCCCGGCGTGCCGATCGCCGAGATACCCATCGGCCACGTCACGAACGGTGTGCACCTGTCGAGCTGGATGGCCCCCGAGGTGCAGGAGCTGCTGGGCACGGTCCTGCCCGCCGACTGGCCGCTGCGCTTCGACGACCTCGACATGTGGCGCGAGGTGCGCAAGCTCGACGATGCCGCCCTGTGGGACGTGCGGCGCACCCTCAAGGTGCAGAGCGTGCGCTTCCTGCGCGGCCGCGTGCTCCGGCAGCTCGACCGGCAGGAGGCCAGCCCCACGGCCCTCAAGGACACCGGTCAACTGTTCGACCCGAACGCGCTCACCGTCGGCTTCGCGCGGCGCTTCGCCACCTACAAGCGGGCCACGCTGATCTTCCGCGATCTCGAGCGGCTCGAGCGCATCCTGGCCGACCCCGCCCGGCCCGTGCAGCTGGTGTTCTCGGGCAAGGCGCACCCTGCCGACGAGCCCGGGCAGGCACTCATCGCCCACATCCACAACCTCTCCAAGGACCCCAGGTTCTCCGGGCGCATCCTCTTCGTCGAGGACTACGACATGGCCGTCGGCCGGGCGCTGACGCGCGGCGTCGACGTGTGGCTCAACAACCCCCGGCGCCCGCTGGAAGCCTCCGGGACCAGCGGCCAGAAGGCCGCCATGAACGGCATCCTCAACCTCTCCATCCTCGACGGCTGGTGGCCCGAAGGCTTCGACGGCAAGAACGGCTGGGCCATCGGCGGCGGGCGCTCCTTCGAGGACGACGAGCGCGCCGATGCCGAGGACGCCGACGCGCTCTACGCCATCCTCGAGCGCGAGGTGGTCCCGCTCTACTACGACCGCGACGAGGGCGGCGTGCCGCATGGCTGGCTGGAGAGGGTCAAGGAGGCGGTGGCCACGGTGGCGCCGCGCTTCAACGCCCAGCGCATGGTGAAGGACTACGTCACCCGCTACTACCAGCCTGCCTCGCAGCGCGGCCGGGCCATGCGCGCCAACGGTCACCGTGCCGCCACCGAGCTGGCCGCGTGGCGCAAGCGCGTGACCGAGCAGTGGCCGGCGGCGCACTTCAGCGCACAGCCGATGGAGGATCGCCTGCGGCGCATCGGCGAGGAGCTGGAGGTCACCGCCGTCCTCGACGCCCAGGAACTGCCCGAGGACGAGGTGCGCGTGGAGCTGGTCTACAGCCGCGACGAGGCGGAGCTCGAGCACGACATCCACGTGGTGCCCATGGCGAGGGTCGACGCCCATCCGGACGGCGGCAGCGTCTACCGGGCGCGCTTCACGCCCCAGGTGAGCGGGCGCCTGGCGTACGGCGTGCGCGCCTACGCCGTCCACCCCGCGCTGGCCGACGCGGCCGACTCCGGCGCCGTGCGCTGGGCGTAGGCGCCCCCGGAGCGCGGGGGACGGCCGCCGAGCCGGCGGCCCGTGTCGCGGCTACGCCACGCCGTCGAGGTCGGTGAGCACCACCAGCCGCTCCTGGGCGCGGATGGCGCGGGCGGGGTAGCGGTCGACGTCGCCCTCGCCCGTCAGCGTGCTCTCCAGCGCCGCGCGCTTGCCCTCGCCCTGTACCAGGAAGGCGACCGTACGGCTGCGGTTGAGCAGGCGGGTCCCCAGGCTGAGGCGTACGCGCTCGCCCTCGGGGCGCACCACCAGCGTCGCGCCGGTCCGCAGGGCGGCGCCCGTCCCCGGGAACAGGCTGGCCGTGTGGCCGTCGGCGCCGAGCCCGAGGAAGGTCAGGTCGAAGGCCCCGTGCTCGCCCAGCGCGCTCTCCACAGCGCGCGCGTACGCCTCTGCGCTCGCCTCGGGGGTGTCCAGATGGGGCCACGGGAAGAGCTGCGAGCGGGGCACGGGGACCGCGTCCAGGAAGGCGGCGAAGGCGGCGCCGGCGTTGCTGTCGGGGTCGTCCTGGGCGACGAAGCGCTCGTCCCCCCAGAAGACCCAGGTGTGCTGCCACGGCAGGTCGGGACGCTCGGCGAGGGTGCGGTAGGTGGGGAGCGGTGTGGAGCCGCCCGAGAGCGCGACGAGGAAGCGCCCGTGCGCCCCCACGGACGCGACCATGACCTCTTCGAACAGCCTCAGCGCCGCGTCGGGCACGTCGCGCACGTGTTGGACGTCGGAAACGCGCATGGCGCGAGTATACGGGTGGTGTCGCGAGCCGCGCGTGCGCGGGCGCTCGGGTAGACTGCGCCATGATCCCGACACGAGACGATGCCGTGGCGCTGATGGAGTCCTGGACGGAGTCCGACAGCCTCCGCAAGCACATGTATGCCGTCGAGGCGGCGGTGGCCGCCTACGCGCGGCGGTTCGGGGAGGACGAGGGTCTATGGTCGGTCGCGGCCATCCTGCACGACTTCGACTACGAGCGCTACCCCAACCCCGACCGCGACGAGAGCGGACATCCCTGGGTGGGCGTGCGCAAGCTCCAGGAGCTGGGGTACCCCGAGGAGGTCACCACGGCCATCCTGGCGCACGCCGACTACACCGGCGTGGAGCGCCGGTCCCTGCTCGACAAGACGGTGTTCGCCTGCGACGAGATCACCGGCCTGATCACCGCCGCGGTCCTGGTGCGGCCAGACAAGGACATCGCCAATCAGACGGTCAAGAGCCTGAAGAAGAAGTTCAAGGACAAGGCCTTCGCGCGCGGCGTCAACCGCGACGACGTGACCGCGGGTGCCGAGGAGCTCGGCGTGGAGCTGTGGGACCACGTCGGCTTCGTCCTGGAGGCCATGCAGGGCCGCTCCGCGGTGCTGGGGCTCGACGGTAGCCTGGTGACGGCGGGCTGACGCGTCGGCCGCGGCACGCGCCGGGGCGGGCCCGGCTAGCGTGCGCCGCTGGGGGCGGCCGGCCGCTCGTCGCTGCGCGCGGGTCGGGGCTGGGCCGTCACCGCGTGGACGTTCCAGCGCCATCCTCGGAGCGTGCGGCGGAAGAGCGGCCACACCACCAGGACCGCCCGCCCCTCGATGGTGCCGGCCGGTACCGGTCCGAAGCTGCGGGAGTCGAACGAGGCCAACGGGTGGCGGTTGTCGCCCATGACGTAGTCGTGGCGCGCGGGCACGCGCATCGGAGGGATGGAGTCCGCGCCGCGGAAGGCGCCTGCCAGGTAGCGCTCGGGCAGGACGCGGCCGTCGACCACCACGCGCCCGTCGTCGAGCGCCACCTGCCGGTCGGGGCCGGCCACGATGCGCTTGATGAGCAGGTGCCCGCCCAGGAGCCTCTGCAGCGCGCTCTCCCGGACCGTCGGGTCGGGGAAGAACACGATGTCGCCGGCATGGTACGAGCCGATCCCGAGCCGGTGCAGCCAGGCGCCCGTGCGCAGGACGAGCACGCGGTCGCCGTTGTGCAGGGTGGGCTCCATGGAGTGCCCGTCGACACGCACCACCCCGAAGACGAAGACGCTCAGCAGCAACGCCGCCAGCACGCTCGCCAGCCCGATCCACAGGCTTCGTGCGTGCCGGCGCTGCGGGCGGGGGGCGGCAGGGATCACGGCGCGCAGTCTAACGCTCCGCAGGCGGAACGTCCGCCGGTCACGGTCGCCGCGGCCCGCTCGCGTTCGGAGCGGCGGCGGCGGTCAGCGGGTGCGCTGCATGCTGCGGCGTGGCCGGGTGAAGGTGCGTTCGGGCGAAGCCTTGCGGAGCGGCCCCAGGATCCCCTGCAGGCCGCCGACGGCGTCCAGCGCGCGCTCGGCGGTCTCCTCGCCGTAGCTCACGATCTTGCGGAAGTCGCGGAAGGACTCCACGCGCACCTCCGGCATGTCCAGGCGGATGCGCAGATCGGCGGGATGGAGGCTGTACTGGATGTCGACCAGGATGGACTGCATGATGTCGCTGCTGCGGAAGAGCATCTGCGCCATGGGGGTACGCCGCTCGAGCCGCACCGTCTGCACCATGCGCTCCCACCAGTTGGCGTCCTGGCCGTCGGCGGCGTAGACCGAGCGCCTGGGCGCCGTCACGTCCGATGCGATCGAGCGGGTCGCTCCCAGCAAGGTGGCGGCCGCCACCGGCAGGTTGTTGACGATGCCGCCGTCGGCCAGCGTGCGGCCCCCGAGCTGGATCGGCTCGAAGGCGCCGGGGAAGCTGCTCGACGCGCGGATGGCCCGGATCAGGTCGCCCTCCATGTGCACCACCCCCTCCCCGGTCTCGATGTCCGTGGTGGTCACCGCCAGCGGCAGGTCCAGCTCCTCGAAGGTGTGCGGCAGGTGCGTTGCGAGGAAGGTCTCCAGGCGGTCGCCCTTGAACAGGCCCGTCTGCAGGGAGAGATCGACGACGTCGCGCCAGCCGGTGGTCTCCGCCAGGCGGAAGAGGTCGTCGCTGCGGCGGCCGCTGGCGTAGAAGGCGCCCAGGATGGCGCCCATGGAGGTTCCGGCGATGACGTCGAAGTGCGCACCCGCGCGCTCGAGAACCCGGAGCACCCCGATGTGGGCGAAGCCGCGGGCGCCACCGCCCGACAGCACCAGCCCGACGCGCCCGAGGTCCGAGGCGGCTTCCATGAGAGCCAGCGTAGCACGCGGCTCCCGGGCTGTTCGTGCCGCTGCAGACGGTGTTCGTGCCTGGCAACGCGGCAGCGGTAGACTCCGGCATGGCCCCTGCTCATGTGCCCGGCGCGGTGTCTGCCACGCCGGACCGGCCGCCGGCCCGGGACGCCTACGACATCGCGGTGCTCGGCGGCGGGCTGCTCGGTGCCGCCGTCGCCGAGCGTCTGCGCGCGCTCGCGCCCGAACGCAGCCTGTTGCTGGTGGAGCAGGGGGGTCTGCCCAACGAGGACGGGGCCACGGTGGCATCGCCGGGCTTGATCCCGCCGCCGGCATCCGCCGCCGTGGAGGGCGATCGCCCCGATCTTCCGCTGGCGCTCGCCTGGGTGCGCAGCTGGCTGACCGAGGCGCTCGGCCCGTCGCGCGCCGCGGCGGATGCCGGCCGAGCCGGCTGGCTGGCGCTGGTCTCCGACGGCGATGGGGACGCCGGCGCTGCGGCTGCCGGCCCACCGGAGGCGCCGCGAGCGTTGGGCGAGCTGCTACCGGAGCCTGCCGCGGAGGTGGTGTGCGCCTTGACGGGCGTGTCGGCCGACCGTCCGGCGTGGTTGCTGGAGGGGGGATACGTGTCGGCGGAGGCCCTCGCCCTGGCACTGGCCGGCACAGCGGTGCGCGCCGGCGCCGATCTCATGCTGAACACGCGCGCGCTGCCCCACGGAGCCACGCGCATCGTGCTCGAGCGGCTGGCGGCCGACCGGCGCATGCGCGTGGGCGTGCACGCCCGGCAGGCGGTGACGGCGAGCGTGGTGGTGGTGGCCTGCGGCGCGGCAGGCGCGGAGCTGGCGGAGCAGGGTCTTTACAGACCGACCGGTCTGTCGAGCGCCTTCCTCCAGTACCCGCGCGTCCGCTTGGAGGCGCGGCTCCGCGGCCGCGGGCTGCCCGGCGCGCCTCTGCCGGCGATCTCGCTGGCGGGCTGGGCGTGGCGGCCGACGTCCGAGGGCGCGTTGCTGGTGGCTCCGCCCCCGCCCCCCGACCCGGAGGGCTTCCTCCCCGTCGGCGGGAGGCTGCTGGGCGTTCCGGTGGGGCTGCGACGCGAGATGCTCGACCGGCTGCTCGCCGCGCCGGCGCTGGCACCACTGCTGGCGTCGGGCCGGCTGGAGCTCGGCAAGAGCGTGCGTGGCGTCCGCGGCGCCCGGGTCAGCGTGCCCGGGGACGGGCGCCCCGTCGCGCGGCGGCTCGACGACGGGTGGTGGTTGCTCGCCGGCGGCAGCCGGGGGCTGGCGCACGACCTGGCCGCGGCCGTGCGGCTGGCGGCGGACGTCGTGGGCGCCGCGGCCCCCTGGGGCTGACGGGCGCGCGCCGCCCGGCCTGCGGGTGTCACGCGGCGACGGCCCATGCGAGAGCGGGCGGGCGGCCAAGGTGGCCGTCCGCCCGCGTGGAAAGGGGTGCCCCTGCCTTCAGGGGGTCGAGCTGCCGGAGCCGTTGGAGCTGCCGGAGCCCTGCTGCTGGACCACCTCGAGGGTGACGGTGACGTTCCGGGTCTTGCCGTTGCGCCACACCTCCAGCGTCACCTTGTCGCCGGCCTTCTTGGCGAGCACGACCTTCTGGAGGTCGGTGACGGTGCTGATCTTCTGGCCGTCGGCCTGGAGGATGATATCGCCGCCGGCGGGGTAGTTCTGGCCGTTGACGTTGGCCTGGTAGGCGGGGCCCTGCAAGCCGGCCTTGGCGGCGGGGCCGCCCTGCGCGACCTGCATCACCACCGCGCCGTAGTCGGGCATGTTGAGCGTGTTCCGGACGTCGGACGGGAAGTTGTCGACCCCGATCACCGAGACGCCGATGCGCGCCTTGCTCTGGATGTCCAGAGCCTGGGCGTACACGCCCGTCAGGCCGCCCTTCTTGAGCTGCGGCAGCGTCTTCTGGACGAGGTCGGCCGGCACCGCGAAGCCGATGCCGATGTTGCCGGCCTGGCCCCCTGCCGCCATCCCGGGGATGATCATGGTGTTGAGCCCGATGACGTCGCCGGCGGAGTCGATCAGGGGTCCGCCGGAGTTGCCCGGGTTGATGGCGGCGTCGGTCTGGATCATCGGCACCTTGACCTGGCCGATCGACGGCAGCGAGCGCCCCATGGCGGACACGATGCCCTGGGTGACCGTCGACTGGAACCCGAACGGGTTGCCGATGGCGATGACCTTCTGACCCACCTGCACCTGGCTCACATTGCCGATGGGGATGGGTTTGGCGTTGCTGGGCACGTCACTCGGGTTGTCGAGCTGGAGCAGTGCCAGGTCGTAGTCGGGGTCCGCCCCGACGACGTGGACCGGCAGCTCCTTCTGGCTGTTGGGGAACACGACGGTCAGCTTGGCGCCGTTCAACAGCTTGACGGAGCCCTGCTGGAGAGCGTCCTTGACGACGTGGTAGTTGGTGATGATCTGCCCCTGGGGGTCGATCACGAACCCCGAGCCCGTGGCCTGAAGCGTCTGCTGCTGCGGCTGCTGCGGGATGAAGGGCTGGAACTGCGGCGGCACGTTCTGCCCCTGGAACGGGTTGACGCGCTGGCCCTGCACCGTCACGTTCACGGCCACCACGCTGGGACCGTACTGCTTGACGATGTTGACGGTGTTCTGCTCGCTCTGAAGCAGAGCCGACTGCTGAGTGCTGGGGCTGGCGGAACTCGATGCCGACTGGGCGCTCACGCTCGGGAACAGCGTGGTACCTGCCAGCACCAGGCCCGCGGCAACCGCGAGCGTTCCGATGCCAAAGACGATGCGTTTGCGAAGCAAGGTTCTCCTCCTTCCGAAAAGCCGTCCCCGGCTTTCGGTCGCGGTCTGTGTCGGACGCATCCTCGCGTCGGGGGGCGGGCCCGCACAACCCGCCCGTCGTCTGTCACTCTAGCTGCGCCCCGTGAAGGTGAACGTAGACCACAATGAAGTTCCTGAGCGGGTCGAGCTGGATGGGCGCATCGTCCGACCCCGCCCGGGAAGCGCTCCGCGCTTCCGCCGGGCGACCGTGAGGCACCCGCCGTCGAGCTCGAGGCTAGCAAGGGGGAGACGAGCCCCGACCTCTCCAGGTGACATGCTTTCGCGCGCTGCCCGGTGCCCGGCGGGCGCCGGCGGACTGTCCTCCCGGCGGGGCGGCGGGGGGCGGGCTCCGCCGGCTCCGGCGGCGCGAGGCGGCTGTTGACAGCGCGTCGCGGCACGGGACATCCTGGCAGGCATGCCGCTTGCGGATGCGGTAGGCTGATCGCGGGAAGGTGCGTGCGCGTGAGCGAAGTCCACGTCCAGGAACGGATCTCCCAGTCGCTCTCGGAGGCGGGCGTCAGCGCCCGGCAGCTCGACGAGCTGGCGGGGCAGTTGCTGTGGCGTATCGGTCGCGTCAGCGACGAGGGTCCGGTGACCGTGCGCGTGGGGCTCGCCTCGAGCGCGGGGTCGTTCCAGGATCTTCCGCGCCTGCGCACCGCGAGTGACAGCGAGATCGAGGCCGCCGTGCAGGAGAGCACGCTCCGCGTCGAGTGGGTCGGGCCCAGGCCGCGCGGGGCTGCGCAGTAAGGGGTGGCGGCGTGGACCTGACGCATGAAGTGAGCTTCGTCCTGGACCTGGGCCTGCCGGCGGAGCCGGCACGCGCGTTCGTCCGGGACGTTCCCCGGTCGCTGTCGCAAGCGACCTTCCTGGCCGACCTGCAAGTGATCCGCGGCGAACCCGACGTGGTGACGGCGACCTTGCCCGTGAACGCGGCGCTGTTCGGACAGCGCGAGCTGCCCTTCCGTTCCGAGCTGACCTACACCGAGGAGGGAGCGCGCCTCACCGGCCTGCCGCTCACGCCGACCGGTCCAGGCTGGGCGGAGGTCTCGGGCGACGCGCGGGTGATCCCGTCGGAGACAGGTTGCCGGGTGGAGTACGGCTTCCGTATCGCCATCCACCTCGCCTTGCCCGCGCCCGAGAAGTGGGGGGGCCGGGCGCTGCTGAGCATGATCGAGTTCACCGCCCGCAACGTGCTCGCGGGTGTGATGGCCAGCTTCCCCGCGGCGGTGCGTGCTGCCGCCCGCGAGGTGGAGGCCGCTTGGGTCTGAGCGCGGTGCGGGCCAGCGGCGGGCTCACTTGCCGACACAGAAGTTCGCGAAGATGCTCGCCAGCGTCTCCTCGGCGATGTCACTGCGGCCGGTCACCCGGCCCAGTTCCTCGAGCGCGTCCTGCAGCTCCAGCGAGGCGACGTCGGCGGGCGCCCCCCGGGCGGCGTCGAGGTGGGTGCGCGCCGCGGTCAGGGCGTGCGCCTGGCGCTCGTTGGTGATCCACAGCTCGGTCGCCTCGGCGCCCTTGAGCAAGCGGGCGCGGATGGCGTGCTTGAGGGCGTCCACGCCGTCGCCTGCGAGCGCGGACACGGCCAGTGCCGGCGGCTGCAGCGCGGCGGCGTCCCAGGCGGCGGGCAGGTCTGCCTTGCTGGCCACCGCCAGCGTGCGTTCCGACGGCAGCTCGCGAAGCAGCGTCAGGGCCTCGGGGTCCAGCGGCACGGAGCGGTCGAGGAGCACCACGCACAGGTCCGAGGCGTCAGCGATGCGCCTCGAGAGCGCCACGCCAGACGCCTCCACGGCGTCCTCGGCGCTGCGGATGCCGGCCGTGTCGATGGCCGTGATGGGAACGCCCTCCAGCGCGAGCGGCGCTTCCAGGTAGTCACGTGTGGTCCCCGGTGTGGCGCTCACGATGGAGCGCTCGAATCCCAGCAGCGCGTTCAGCAGGCTCGACTTGCCCGCGTTGGGGCGGCCCAGCAGCGCCAGGCGTGCCCCATGGCGGCTGATGCGCCCCGCCTCCGCCGTCGCCAGCAGCCGGTCCACCTGCGCCAGCGCGCGATCCAGCGGCGCCTTCAGCTCCGCGTCCGGCACGCCCTCCTCGGGGTAGTCGAGGCTGGCCTGCAGCGCCGCGTAGGCGCCGGTGACGTCGCTCTGGATGGCGCCCAGCCTTTCCCCCAGCGCCTCGGTCAGGCCGAGGGCCGCGTTGCGCCGTGCGCTCTCGGTCTGTGCCTCCACCATGGCGAGCACGCTCTCCGCCTGGGCCAGGTCCAGCCGCCCCGAGAGGAAGGCGCGCAAGGTGTACTCGCCGGGCCCCGCCGGACGCGCGCCGGCCGTCATGCACAGTTCGAGGACGGCGCGCAGGACGGCCGCGCCACCATGCGTCTGGATCTCCACGGCGTCCTGACCGGTGTAGGAGTGCGGCGCGCGGAAGGTGAGCAGCACCGCCTCATCCACGACCTCGCTCCCGCTCCCGTCGGCCCGGACCACGTGCCCGAACACCACCCGCCCCGCCGGACGCCGGCTGGGCGGCGCCCCGCGGGCGGGCCGGAACAGCCGGTCGGCGACGGCGTAGGCCCCCGGCCCGGAGACGCGCACCACCCCGATCGCCGCCGCCCCCGGGGCGGTCGCGATGGCGGCGATGGTGTCGCCCGTGGGCGGTAGCGGCATCTCAGTCGGCCCTCGCGGCGACGTCCCGGAAGGCGCCGGCAGCGGCTTCCACGACCGCCTCGACGTCCGATTCCGTGTGGGCGTAGGAGAGGAAGGCGCTCTCGAACTGGCTCGGGGGCCACCACACCCCGCGGGCCAGCAGGCCGTGGAACCACGTTCCGAAGGCGGCCGTGTCGCACGTCGTGGCGCCGTCGTAGTCGTGCACCGTGTCGGCGGTGAAGAACACCGTCAGCATCGAACCCACCCGGCTGACCTGCGCGGCCACGCCGGCCCGCGCCGCCACGGCGGTGAGGCCGGCCTGCAGCTCGCGGCCCCGTTCCTCCAACGTCTGGTACACGTCGCCCGCTTCGTCGATGGCGTGCAGCATCGCCAGCCCTGCGGCCATGGCGAGCGGGTTCCCGGACAGCGTGCCCGCCTGGTACACCGGGCCCAGCGGCGAGACCTGGCGCATGAGCGCGGCCTTGCCGCCGTAGGCGCCGACCGGCAGACCGCCGCCGACCACCTTGCCCCAGGTGATCAGGTCGGGGGAGAGCCCGAAGCGCTCGACCGCGCCGCCGCGCGCCAGCCGGAAGCCGGTCATCACCTCGTCCACGATCATCAGCGCGCCGTGGCGGCGGGTCGTCTCCCGTACCCCCTCGAGGAAGCCTGGCGCGGGTGGCACGACGCCCATGTTGCCTGCCACCGGCTCCAGGATGACCGCGGCGATGCGCGAGCCGTGCTCCTCGAAGAGAGCGTGCACCGAACCGATGTCGTTGAACCGCGCCACCAGCGTGTCCGCTGCAGCCCCCGCGGGCACGCCGGCGCTGGACGCAACGCCGGTGGTGAGGGCGCCGGAGCCCGCGGCGACCAGCAGGCTGTCGGCATGGCCGTGGTAGTTGCCGGCGAACTTGACCAGCAGGTCGCGGCCGGTGGCGCCGCGCGCCAGCCGGATGGCGCTCATCGTGGCCTCCGTGCCCGAGTTGACGAAGCGGACCGACTCCGCGGCGGGAACCCGCGCCAGTACCGCCTCCGCCAGCGTGACCTCGGCCTCGACGGGGGCGCCGAAGGAGGTGCCGGCAGGCAATGCCTGCGCCAGCGCGGCGATGACGCGCGGATGGGCGTGCCCCAGCAGCAGCGGTCCCCAGGAGCCCACCATGTCGATGTAGCTGTTGCCGTCCACGTCCGTGACGCGGCTCCCGGACCCGGAGCGCACGAAGCGCGGCGTGCCCCCGACCGACCCGAAGGCACGGACGGGAGAGTTGACGCCGCCGGGTGTGACCTGGAGAGCGCGCGCGAAGAGCTCGTCCGACGATCGCGTGTCCATGCCGCCATGCTCGCACGCCGCACGGCGGGCCGCAACGCGCGCCGTCCCGCCCGGAGGCCCACGGGCCCGGCCGTGGCCCGCTGAGGCGGGCGGTCGGGCCGGTTGATAGAATCCCTGGCGGGGCCGCCATCCGCCGTCGGTGCCGGCAGCGCCCCGCCGGAGGAGTCATGGAGGTCATCCACGCCCTGCAGTCCGTCGCCAGCCCCGCGCTGGACCGCCTCATGCTGATCGTCACGCAGCTCGGCTCGCAGCAGGCGTACGTGGTGCTGCTGCTCGTGACCTACATCGGTGTCGATGCGCGCATCGGCCGCCGCCTGGCGGTCTACTTCCTGGCGGGCTTCTACCTCAACGAGCAGCTCAAGGCGCTGTTCCACACCGAGCGCCCCTTCCGGATCGACCCCGGCGTGCTCCGTTCGCAAGGCGCGCTCGCTACCGCGGGCGGCAACGGCTTCCCCTCCGGCCATGCCCAGGGGAGCACCACCTTCTGGGGCCTGGCGGCCGCCTACGGCCGGCGCGCCTGGCTGACGGCGGCGGCGGTGCTGCTGGTGGCGGCGATCTCGCTGTCGCGGCTGTACCTGGGCGTGCACCTGCCGGTGGACGTGATAGGCGGCATCCTCATCGGCCTGGCCGTGCTGTTCGTCGGCCTGGCCATCGACCGTATGCGCTTGGAGGTGCCGAAGGCGTGGGTGCTGCTGGCGGGGCTGGCGGTGCCACTGGCCGTCCACCTGCTGCTTCCCACGCCCGACTCCGGGGTGCTCCTGGGCGCGCTCGCCGCCTTCCTGGTGGGTCCGGAGCTGGTGCCGCACGCCACCGTCGGGCCGTGGCCGAGCCGGGCGCTGCTGAGCCTCTTGGGCCTGGCATTGGTGTTCGCGGTGCAGCTCGGAAGCGGCGCGCTGCTCGCCCCGGACGTGCGCCACCTGCCGCTCGTGTCTTTCGTGCGCTACCTGCTGGTGGGCCTGACCGGCACGATGCTGGTGCCGGCGCTGGGCCGGGCCGCCAGGCTCACGCCCAGCCTGCGCAGCTGACGCCGTGCGCCGCCTGCGCCTCACGATCGAGTACGACGGCAGCGAGTTCCTCGGCTGGCAACGCCAGAAGAGCGGCGAGCGGACGGTGCAGGGCGAGCTGGAGGCGGCCCTCGCCAGGCTCCCCGGGGAGCACGGCAGCGTGCAGGGGGCCGGCCGGACGGATGCCGGCGTGCACGCGCTGGGCATGGTCGCCCACGTCGACACCACCTCGCAGATCCCCGACGAGAAGCTCCGCCTGGCGCTGGGCGCCCACCTGCCGCGCGACATCGGCGTGCTGGCCGTCGAGACCTCGGCAGCCGACTTCCACGCCCAGTTCGACTGCCGCTACCGCCGTTACCTCTACCGTCTGCGCGTGCGGCGCGACGACCCGCGCGGGGTGGCGCTGCAGCGTCGCCGCGTGCTGAGCGTGTTCCGCCGGCTGGACGTGGCCGCCATGTCGGAGGCGGCCGAGGCGCTGACCGGCACCCACGACTTCTCGAGCTTCGCCACGCGGGAGACGCGCAGCCGCGAGCGCACCCTGCTGCTGTGCGAGCTGCGCGCGGAGGAGGGCGAGCTGCGCCTGCACGTCGCCGCCGACGGCTTCCTGCGCGGCATGGTGCGCACCATCGTGGGCACGTTGCTGTGGGTGGGGAAGGGCAAGCTCGGCCCCGGCGACGTGCCGGGACTGCTCGCCGCCCGCGACCGCACGCGTGCCGGTCACAACGTGGCGCCGCACGGGCTGTACTTCGTCGAGGCCGGATACGGCGCCTGGGACCGGGAGCGCTCGGAGGCGGCGGTGCGCGCTCTGGTGCTGTAGGCCTGGCCTTATGATGGCGAAGATGGCTGGAACGCCCTTGGAGGACGGACATCTCACCATGCGCTCCGCGGCCGCCGGCGAGACGGCGGGGTGCTCCGGCGTGGAGGCGGAGGCGCCCGACGCCGGCGGGGTCGTCAGGCCGGCACTCGAGCACGACCTCGAGAGCGGAGCGCAGGGGACGGCGCTCGCGAGCGCCCGGCTGCCGTGTGAGGAAGGGGGGCCCTCGAGATCGTGGTCACGCACGCTCGACCGCTAGACATCGACGACGCCCCGGAGGTGGCTGCCATCGACCGGGCGTACGCCCGCGCGTACGGACTGGAGCCCCGCACGTCCGAGGCCAGCTTGCGCTTCTTCGCGCGCAGCGGTCACGCCTTCGTGGCTGAAGGCGAGGGCGGCGTGCTCGGCTTCGTCCTGGCCCAGCCGGTGTTCGACGGCGAGCGGCCGACGCTGCTGGTATGGCGTCTGGCGAGCCCTCCGCCCGGCGACGCCGCGGCCGTCCGCGCGCTGACGAGGGCGCTGACCAAGAGCGCCTACGATGCCGGCATCTACGACGTGCGGGTGGACCTTCCGGACGGCGACGCCAGCGGCGCCGAGGTGCTCGAGGCCGAGGCGTACGGCAGCGTGCCGACGACCGCGTTCGCGCGCCACCTGGGCTCGCGCGCGGCCGCCGTCGCGGCCGCGCGCGAGGCGCGGGGCGAGGAGGGCGGACATGGCTGAGGCGGGCGCGGCGAGGGTGCTCCTGGGGGTTCGCGGGATGGACAACGAGAGCAGTCGCGGGCGCGTGGAGGAGGCGCTCAAGGGGGTGCGCGGGGTCGTCCGGGTGGAGGCCAGCAGCGACCGGCAGGTCGCGGTCGAGTACGACGCCGCGGAGGTCACCGTGATGGACCTCATCCGGGCCCTGCGCCGCATCGGTTTCCTGGCGGGCATGGAGTAGCGGCGGTGGCGGGAGCCACCGTGTACGTGGGCGTGCTGCTGATCACCATCGACACGCCGGGCGTGGGCAGCCTCAAAGGCAAGCGGGCGCTGCTGCTGCCCGTCGTGGAGCGCCTCAAGGCGCGCTTCCCGGTGTCGGTGGCGCGGCTCGACGGGCTCGACTCGCACGACTGGGAGCGCATCGGCGTGAGTGCCATCAGCCACGACCGCGCCTGGCTGGAGCGCACGCTGGCGGGCGCCCTCGCCTTCGTGGAGGGGCGTGGCCTGCGCGTGCGCGGCTCGAGCGTCGACATCGAGGTGTGGGACGCCGACTGACCGCGCCGGGCCGGCCGGCACCGAGTCGCCCTGCCCCGGCCTCGCCCCGGCCCCGCCCGCGCCGCAGCCGCGAGATGCCGGTAACGCCACGAGAACGGCGCTCCGGACGGGCTAGAATGCCTTGACATCGCACCGGAGCCGGCGGCTGGCCGCGCGCCCCGCGGCCGACGCGACCGGACCCGCGGCAGCCTGCGGCGCCGGGCGTGGACTGGAGGGACGTCACGTGGAGGAAGG
>Ga0102953_1001212_pt1 | contig 16585 bp, 12 predicted proteins | sample SalPon2A_C_D2_MG_FD_78509 | JGI IMG/M metagenome (GOLD analysis project Ga0102953, IMG submission 78509) | Soil microbial communities from South San Francisco under conditions of wetland restoration - Salt Pond MetaG R2A_C_D2_MG | ecosystem: Environmental > Terrestrial > Soil > Wetlands | place... | reverse complement strand
GATGACATAGTAACCAACCAAGCTGTTTTAGCACATAATTAATCATTACGCGAGTGGGTTAGCGGGTTGTCCAAGACTGAAGATTTGCAACCCGGAAAGTTTTTACTACCGACTTGTGGTAAAATCTGTTTCATTGCCCTTTCGGCCCCTTACTTTAAACTAATATATAGAGAAATTGTTGCAGGAGGCAGTTGTTTTCCTGCCTTAAAATTATGAGCGAAAAAAACAAACGTTCCAAGCTGGCGGAATTGCCGGCCACCGCGATCTGCGGCAACGATATCTCCTCGTCGGTCCTCTACGTCTCAGCCCTGGCGATTATTGCTGCCGGCCAATACGCCTGGCTCTCCCTGCTGATCGTGACAGGCGTGCTTTACCTGTTTCGGAAAATTTACGGCGAGGTGGTCGGCGCCCTCCCTCTAAATGGCGGGGCCTATAATGCCCTGCTCAACACAACCAGTAAATCAATGGCTTCCCTGGCCGCCACCCTGACCATGCTTTCCTATATGGCGACCGCGGTGATTTCCGCCTCGGAGGCCATGCACTACCTGCATGGAATCATCCCCGCTCTGCCGGTGATTGCGGCTACCATTCTCCTGTTGGCGGTTTTCCTGGGCATAACCTTTCTGGGCATCGGGGAATCATCCGTCGTCGCTCAACTTATCTTTGTTTTTCATATATTCTCCCTAGTTCTGCTGGCCGGGGCGATTACCCTGTTCCTTTTCAACCACGGTCTGGCGACATTATATGCCAATCATCAACTATCCCCTCCGCACGGCAGCATCGCCAAAGCTATTTTTTGGGGCTTTGCCGCCGCCATGCTGGGGATTTCCGGATTTGAAAGCTCGGCGAATTACGTTGAAGAACAGCAGGACGGTGTGTTTCCTAAAACCCTCCGCAATATGTGGATCGTGGTCGGAATCTTCAATCCCCTGATGGCATTTCTGGCCTTGGCCGTCATTCCCATTCCGGAGATCGGCCTGCACGAAAACAATCTTCTCTCCTTCATGGGCCTGATCAGCGGGGGCAACTGGCTGGCCTCCCTGGTCTCTATCGATGCGGTTATTGTCTTGAGCGGGGCGGTCCTGACTTCCTACGTCGGAGTCACCGGCCTGATCGAGCGTATGACTCTGGACCGGGTCCTACCCGGCTATCTGCTGAAGAAGAACAAACGGGGCAGTTCCTACCGGATCACGACGCTCTTTTTTCTGTTAAGCGTTTCCATTCTCTTGATCACCAGGGGTAAGGTCGAATCCCTGGCCGGGGTCTATACCATTTCCTTCCTGTTGGTCATGGGGCTTTTCGGGGTCGGCAACATCTTGCTCAAGGTCAAGCGGGATAAACTGCCCCGGCCCGAGCGCGCCTCCTGGAGTGCGGTTCTGATTGCTATAACGGCGGTGATCTGTGCCCTTTGGGGTAATATCATGAAAACGCCGCTGCCGGAAACGCCGGCAAACTTCACCATTTTTGCCGAATATTTTTTGCCGACCATTATTTTCGTTTCCGTGATGCTGAACCGCATCGCCCTTCTCGACATGGTCATGCAGTTCATTGAATATCTCTTTGTCCCGATCCTTAAACTGGTGACGCGAACCAATGAAGGGATCAGGACAAGCATTGACCGGATTCAAGCCCAGGAGTTTGTTTTTTTCACCAGGGGGGATAATCTCTCGAATCTCAACAAGGTTCTGCTCTATATCCAGGCCAACGAGCACACCCGTAAAATTAAGATCGTTACCGTAAACCCGAATGGCGAAAACGAAGTTGCGGAAAAACTCGACAAGGATATCGAATTTCTTGATCGTGAATATCCCGAGATCGAGATCGAATTTGTCAGGATTAAAGGGGAGTTCGGGCCGAAACTAATTCAGAAATTATCTCAGGAATGGCGCATTCCGGTAAATTTCATGTTCATTGGCTCTCCCGGTGATCGTTTCCCTTACCGGGTTGAGGAGCTGGGCGGGGTTCGCCTGATTATCTAGCTGATTTAAGGCGGGGAAAGACTTTCATTCTTCAAAGCCTCAATATGGACGCCTTGGTTTCAGGTGGCAAATCCGGAGGCGAAATTAAGATAAATAATGGTACGGATTCCTACCATTGAAAATACTCCCAACTGAATAAGAGACCCAGGGCAAACAAAGAATAAAGCAGGTAATAGCCGATAATCCCGTTCTGGATAAAACGCCTGATTCGCACTGCCAGCGTTTCCGCATTTCGAAACAGCGGTCGAATTAAACAGTCAAGCAGGGCATCTGGTGTATGGGTTTGGCGGGATGCCCCGTGTTTCGGGAATATCCCAGTCGGGTTCAGGCCTTTTGTCTCAGTCCGGAGAGCCCAGCCAAAAAAATCGTCTATAATCTGGGCAAAAGAAGAAGTTGTATATTGGACCCGGTCAATTTTATTGGCGTAACCGCAACCCCATGTCGGTCTTTCCCCTATTGGCTGGGGCGCTCTTTTCCGTTGCGAAAGAAGCATTAAAATTACGACCAATACCAGCAATGCCAAGGCGGACAGGCTTATATATCCGGCGGAAGCTAGGGCGCTCAATGGATTTGTTGCCGCGGCGCCGGTCCAATTCTCCGTAGCTTTCTGCAAAAAAGTCACGAGAGTCGTTGGCATTATGCCAATCCAGAGGCAGCAAATTAATAAGAAAGCCATGGGCAATTTCATGCTCATTGGCGAATCACCTTCAATTTTGATAGGGGTCCGTGGTTCACCAAGAAAAGAAAGGCCAAAAACCTTGGTAAAACACAGTAAGGCAAGTCCTCCGGTCATCGCCAGACCCGGCGCCGCGAGCATCCCGATTAGCGGGAGATGCTCATTGGCGTTATTGAAAAGCCCCATATACACGAGCCATTCACTGACAAAGCCATTCAGGGGCGGCAGCCCACAGATTGCTACGGCGCCGCCGAGAAAGAAAAAGCCTGTATATGGCATGCTCTTCCATAAGCCGCCATATTGCATCAACGAACGGGTGCCGGTTTTATTGATTATCGAGCCGGCGCCCAAAAATAGCAGCGCCTTGAACAGGCCGTGATTGATAACATGTAGCAAGGCGCCGGCCAAGCCGAGGATCATCATCGTGTCATTGTGATAAGCCCGTCCGATCAGGGCAATTCCAAAACCAAGAAGGATAATGCCGATATTTTCAACGCTATGGTAGGCAAGGAGCCTTTTGATGTCATGCTGCGCAATGGCAAGAACCACGCCTAAAACGGCGGAGATCAGGCCTATAGCAAGGATGGTCTGTCCCCACCAAAGGGGCGGTGCCGCAAAAAAAGAGGTCGTCCGGATCAAACCATAAATGCCCATTTTTATCATCACGCCGGACATCAGAGCGGAGACATTACTCGGGGCGTTGGCATGGGCGCCGGGTAACCATATATGCAGGGGAATGAAACCGGCTTTAAAGCCAAAACCCAATAATGATAAGAAGAAAATAGCGGTGGCTAGGCCCCCTACGCCGGCAAGGCTGGCTGCTGCGGGAAAATACGGTCCCGGCGCCAGCTGGAGCAGCAAGGCAAATGAGCCAAAGAGGGCGATGGTCCCGGTATGAGTGGCAACGAGGTAGATGAAACCCGCCTTGTGCGCCTCCTCTTTTTCGCGCTCTGTAATAACGAGGAAATAGCCGGACAGGGCCATGATTTCCCAATTTATGAGAAAGAGAAAGGCATTATTGCTGCACAGTAAAAGCAGCATGGAGCCGGACAGGATCGGATAGAAGAAGAGAAGCCACGCTCCGCTGGCAGCTTTTTTGCTAACCGGCCAGTATCCTGCGCGATAAAGGGAACCGGCGGCAATAACTATAATGGCGGGAAAAAGAAAAACCGAGGAAAGGGCATCAAGTTTGAAGGCGATGACCGCGCCGGGTACCAGCGACCATTTCGTAACGAAAACGGAGTTTTCAGGGTGAAGAAGGGTATAGACAGTTGCAATGAGGGCAAGAAGACAACCGAAAATTGAGAGGAACAGGGAGGATCTTTCCCAGAAAGCGGAGCCCTTGCGGGCCAGGGCTCCTGGTATTGCAGATAAGAACAGTAAACTTACCGAGATCAAAAAGAGGTTCATTCAACAATCTCCCTGGCTCATTAAGGGCGTAACCAGATTTACGCTCATATTATGGGTCTTACGGGTATCTTGAAAAATTACAATCGCGCTCGATTACCGTATCATTACCAAAAAATCGAGAACCGGCATGAGCAAGCATGCAACACTCTTTGATTTTAGCATTATCTGCACACCACTCGAAATACATCTTTTTTAGGTGCCCTTTCTTAGCTTTACTGAACTAAATACAAATCGGCATCTCACTTAAAATCGCCAAGGTTTATCCTCGGACGGGTGAATCTAGCCGTGAAAGTAAAATTTATCAACCTCTTTTGTCGAGAATCCTGAGTAGACCATCCAGAATTGTGTAGGGGCTGGGCGGGCATCCCGGAACGTAAAGATCAACCGGCAGAATATCGTCAAGGCCGTTGTTGATCTCGGGACTGTTGATAAACGGCCCGCCGGTAATGGCGCAGGCACCGGATGCAATTACAATTTTGGGTGCGGGGGTAGCCTCCCAGGTAGTTAACAGAGCGGCCCGCATGTTCTCGCTTACCGGACCCGTAACCAATAAGCCGTCGGCATGTCTGGGGGAAGCAACAAACTGGATGCCGAAACGCCCCAGATCGAAGACCAGGGTGCCAAGCACGTTAACATCGGCTTCACATGCGTTGCAACCGCCTGCAGATACCTGACGCAATTTCAAGGAACGGCCGAATAATGCCAGCGTTTTTTTCTCAAGAGCTTTGGCCAAGGCCAAAGTTTCGCCTCCATAATGGAGGTCATCCCTATTATTAACCGCTAAACGGTAGTCGGTGGAGAAAGTTACGGCGCCGTGCGGGCACCCTTTACAATCGGCGCAGAACAGGCAGCGTCCGAGATCCAGCACCATCTTATCGCCCTGACGACTGATGGCGCCGGTTGGGCAGCACTTCTCACAATCATGACAGCCCGACTTGCATTTAGCTTGGTTCAATTGCGGAAGGCCTCTAAAACGCTCTGATAGAACCGGTTCCTTCTTTGGAAAAGGATTGGTTCGATAACCTTGGCGAAATCTTTCACGGAAAATACTGAACATGTATGCTCTCCTTCCAGTTTCCTCTTTTAGAGATCGAAGCCACAGTAAGACAGATTAAAGCTCTTGTTGCAAAGAGGAAAATCTGAAATCTGTTCGTTTCGTAAAGCCATGGCCAGTCCGCTCCAGTTGAAAAAGGATGGGTCAATGACCTTATAACGGCTGAATTTGCCCTGTTCATTGGTAAGGGCGATATGCGTCACCCGGCCCCGCCAGCCTTCAACCATGCTGACCGCGAGCATATCCGCCCGGGGAGGCGAAACCTCCTGCATTGCCGGTTCCGAAGTAAGTTTATCCAGTTTGCCATGGATTATTTCGGTAGCTGAATCGACATCGAGCCGCCGCACATAGGCGCGAGCAAAGACATCACCATCTTCGCCGCACAGCAGAGGATGCTCATCTTCGGCAAAGGCGGAGGGGTAATTTCGCCGACTGTCCGTGTCAAGACCACAGGCGCGGCCGGCCATTCCGGTCAGACCAAGTGCTTTCGCGTCTTCTTGTTTGACTATCCCCGTGCCTTCAAGACGACCAAGTACTGAAGGCTCCTTGAAAAATAAATCGAGAGCGCCTTTGGTGTATCTCGTAGTCAGGGACAAGAAATCTTTCAACTTGCTCCGCAAATCCGGATCAATCGAAAACAATGATCCTCCCGGGCGGACCAGTCCCCGGCCAAAACGGCTGCCGCAGATCATCGCCGTCATATTCAAATAATCACCGCGAATTCTGCCGCAATATGACGCAGTGGGCAGGTAGCCGATATCGGCAGCGAGAGCGCCGAAATCGCCGACATGATTCGCGAGCCGTTCCAACTCAAGGCCGATTATTCTGAGGTCCCGACACTCTCGTCCAACTTTATGTTCGCCAAGAGCCTCCATAACCTGACTGTAGGCCAGCATGTGGCCGACACTAGTGTCACCGGCAATGGTCTCCATCTGGCAGCCGGTGGCGGGATGAGGACCTCCGATTACCAACCGTTCAATATCGCGGTGCTGGAAGCCCAGAGAAATCTCTAGATTTAAAACCTTCTCGCCGAAACACTGGAAGCGGAAATGGCCCGGTTCGATAACTCCCGCGTGAACGGGGCCAACTCCAACCTCGTGGATTTCATCACCTTCAACTTGAAAATAGTCCATATCGCCGACTAAAGGGTGTTTTTTGGGATCGCGGCCCCAAACATCTTTATCGCCTTGCCATACCTGGTGAAAACGGACCGGTTTCAGCCAGGGATGGCCTTCGGGAATAACCCCGAATTGCTCGGCCATCTCCCTTTCGAATAGATGGAACTGCGGCCAGCGGTTGGTCAGCGATGGGTATGATGCCGGTAGAGTACAGCGAAATACTGCTATATCTTTAGTATCGCGGCATCCGATCAGGGTAATCATTTCAAAATCGCCGGATATCTGCTCTTTCGGGGAATTGGCGATAAAACATGCAAGAACGTCGTTACCGGTGCCCATGAGAGGCGCCAATTGTTCAAGAAAAGAATCAAACGGCAACCTAGGTATTTGGGCCAGTTTAACGGTCTCGTTGTTTTTTATGCGGACAATGTCTGTCATTGGACTGCCTCCACAAGGGCCGCGGCTTGCGTAAACATGGCCTGGAGCGGTTTGGGTAGATAAATACCGATGAACAGCACCGTTGCCAAGAGCAGTATCGGGCTGATCACGGTCAAGGCTGTTTCTTTAAAGTACTCTGATTCGACTTCTTCCATGGCTGGACCCAAAGTGACGGGTAAAACCGTGCTGCCCATGCCGATAAAAATTACCACAAGCAGGATAATAAAGGCGGCCCCCAGAAGAAAATGGCCGCCGCCGAAAATCCCTCGAAGTACCGCAAATTCACTGAGAAACGGGCCAAAGGGAGGAGAGCCGGTAATGGCCAAAAATCCCAGGAGAAAAGCGGTGGCGGAAAACGGCAGGGCGGCAAGGGAGCCCATGATTTCACAACGGCGCTTGCTGCCGTAGTAGCGATGAATATTGCCGGCGGAAAGGAAAAGTGAAGTTTTGGTCAGCGCATTATTAAGCACATGAAACATAGCTCCGTAGGTAGCGATACCGCCGACAGCGACCCCGATTGCCAGGATTCCCATATGCTCGACACTGGAGTAGGCAAGCATCCGCTTTATATCTTTTTGTTGAATAACAAAAATAGCGGCCACCAGCAGTGAAGTCACTCCCATAGCCATAAGTGCCTGATGGCAGAGAACCTGTTCTCCTGCCGCCCCCATGATCTGCACCGCCCGGAGAATGGCCAGGAAAGCCACACTGGTCAAGCCACCGGCGAGCAATCCTCCTACCATGCCGGGTGCTTCACCGTAGGCATCAGGTTTCCAGGTATGGAGAGGGGCCAACCCCATTTTTGTGCCGAAACCCACCAGTAAAAAGATAAAACCGGCCCGTAACCAGGGCTTGGAATAGGTAGCCGCCGAGGCGAGAATTTTATCCATGGTTAGTTCCGCGGTTCCGTTCCCATGTAACCCGGCATATGAGACAAAAAGAATACCGAGCATTGCAAGGGCGATTCCGACAGAACAGAGCAACAGATATTTCCAGGTGGCCTCAACGGAAAAGCGACTGTGGTTGTAATAGATCAAAGGAGCGCTTACCAGGGTGGTTGCCTCAACCGCAACCCACAACAGGCCGAGATGGCGGGCAATTGCGGCCATACTCATGGCGGCCAGGAAAAGGAGGAGACAAACGATAAAGGTTCGATTCCCCCAGCTTTCATGACAGGTAAGATAGCCCAGCGCATATATCGAACAGGCGACAAAGAGGATACTGACCACCAGTAAAATTAAGGCGCCGAGCGCATCGAGGCCGATCATGCCCAAGGCAACCTCCGGCGGCCGGATGGCAATAGCATAAAGGACAATGGCAAAATGCGGGATTGAAGTAGCAGGCACGAGCCATGGCCGCAAACGGTCACTTGGCAGGAGAGCCGCGATTATTGAACCAAGAATTGGCAGTACTACGATAGCATATAGAATCATCTTGTTTATTCCCTAAGCAGACAAAGATTTTCCGTATCAATAGAGGAAAATTCCTGGTTAATATGGTTCATGACAATCCCCATTACGAAAATGGCGACCAGCATATCAAGCAACACCCCGGCTTCAACCATAAGGGGCATAGCCTTAGCCAGCAGAATACCAAATAGAAAAATACCGTTTTCAAAAACCAGGTAGCCTAAAACCTGGTTAATCGCTTTTTTACGGGTGATCAGCAGGAGAAAACCCATGGCCAGGGTCGACATGGCCGTGGGTATCACCAATGAATGGACATGTTCGGTGATAAGCGGAAGTCTGTCGGCAAAAATAAAAGCGCCGCCGGTTGCCAGAGCGCCCAAAATCAGGCTTGCCACAAAACCGATACGCGGAGTAATATTTCGCTTAATCTGAATCTGTTTGGTGGCCCGCAACAACAGCCAGGGGATGGCAATCCCTTTAAGGAGAAATGCACCGGAGGAGAGGATGATCGTGTGACCGCTGAAGCCGTGAATCAAGGGGGGCAGGAGAGCAAGAATTGCGCCTTGCAAAGCTACGGCTTGGATACATGCGCCCAGACGGCTGGATCCAATAATAAAGAAGTTTATAAGGATGACAGTCAGCATGATTGTGTTGGGGATCTCGTGCATTGTGCTACCTCAATAGAAGAATAAAGGAAAAGAAAGACAACAACGCCGTTCCGACCAGGAGTTGCGGTACCCGTACCATCCGCAAACGCGCCATGGCCGATTCCACCAGGCCTATGGAGACGGTAAGAGCCAGAATTAAGCCGGAAAATCTGGCGATATCGAGCCATACACTGCCGGTTGAGGTCGGCAGGATAACATCGGCAAGCACGACGGCCAGGACAAAGAGTTTCATTGCCGCACCGTATTCGATCAGTCCCAAATTGGGTCCGCTGTGATCGAGGACCATCACCTCATGGATCATAGTCAATTCAAGGTGGGTGTTGGGGTCGTCAAAGGGGATGCGGCAGTTCTCGGCCAATAAGACAATGAACAAGCAAACGGCGGCCAGAAATAACGGGATCCCGGCACCTCCGGCGGAAAGCATTCCGGCCAGGGAAAGGTCGCCGGTGAGGCGGGCCAAGACCATAAAGACGATAAACATGGTCGGTTCTGCCAGACAGGAGAAGGTTGCCTCCCTTGCCGCGCCCATCCCCTCAAAACTGGAGCCGGTATCCAGGGCGGCAAGTATGGTAAAAAAGCGGGATAAGCCGAATAGATAGGCAAAAAGGACAAAATCGCCTGAGAACGAAACAGGGGCGGTGCTTATGGAGCCGAACGGGATAAGGACCGAGGCCAGAAGCGGTACAGCAACAGCCAGTATCGGCCCGGCCCCGAAAACCCATGTCGTCGTATCGCTAAGCACCATATCTTTTCGCATAAGCTTGGCGATATCAAAATAAAGCTGCAAGATAGGAGCGCCATGGCGGCCGCCGATTATAGCTTTAACCCGGGAAATGATTCCGGCCAATAATGGCGACACCAGCAGTAGCAAGAGAAGATGGGAAAAAATGTTTAAGGCCATCTTACACACCTCGTAAATTTTGATATATATCCAATCCTATGAGCAGGATAGTCGCAATGAAAATATAAAGGAGGTAAATATTCAATTTACCAGCCTGTAATTTGTGAAAACGGTGGGCCCGGGAGGAAAGATTAGCGAAAAGCGGCGCAAAAAAACGATTAAAGAGAGGGTCGCCTAGGCTTTGGGTGAAACGGCCGGTCTTCCGGAAAAGATCCGGCGAGGTTACTATCTCATTGTGGGGGGACAGACTGTCGGCAAAGAGGGTGTCCTGCGCAAATTGGGTAAACCCTGCAGCGGAATATACCATGCGCCGATTCGGTTTCTGAAAACCACAGCCCCATGTGGGGAAATTACCTTCGGAAATCTTGTTTTTTGAGCTGAGCCACAGCCACCCTCCCAACAGGCACAGTACAGCGACTGAGATAGCAGTCCATTGCCAGGTTAACAGAAAAGGCAATACATGCAAATCAGCCACCGTGGAGGTGTGTAAGGCTTGGGCCGGTTTGGCAACTGCGGCCAGCATTACTGACGGAACGACGCCCGCCAGGATACAAAGGAAGCTTAGAATGGCCATGCCGACAAGCATTAACGGCGCCGACTCGGCCGCATTTTCCGCTTCAGGCGCCCGGGGTTCTCCAAGCAGGGCTATACCCGTCATCCGGCAAACCGTAAACAGCACTAAACCGCCGATCAAAATCATCAAAGAAAGAATCAATAATGAAGAAAATGCCATAATGCCATGGGTCTGTTGGCCCATCAGCACTACACTCATGTAAAGATATAACTCGCTCACAAATCCGTTCAAAGGCGGTAGTCCGGCAATGGCTGCACTACCCAGGATCAGCATGGCCCCGGAAAACGGCATCCGTTTCAACAAGCCGCCGAACTTGGCGAAGAAGCGGCTGCCGGTGCTATGTAGCAGCGATCCCGCGCCCATGAAAAGTAAACCTTTGAAAAAGGCGTGATTCCAAACATGCAGCAGGGCGCCGATAAGAGCAATGCCCGCCACAACCGGCAAGCCGGCATTAATCCCAAACAGCCACAGGCCGATGCCGAGAAAGATAAGATTTATATTCTCAACCGTGGAGTATGCCAACGACCTCTTGATGTCGTTTTGGGAAGCAGCCATGCTGATTCCAAAGAGGGCGCCGCATAATCCTATAGCAATGAGAAGTACTGCGCACCACGTCGGCAATGGGGGTAAAAAAGGCAGCATGCGTAAAAAACCATATACCGCTGTTTTAATCATTACTCCCGACATAAGAGCTGAGATATGGCTGGGGGCGGCTGGATGTGCCTCCGGCAGCCATACGTGCATGGGAAAAAGTCCTGCCTTGGAGCCAAAGCCGAGCATGATCAGGATGAACAGCCCGCCGGCCATGGCGGGGGACAGACTGTGCAGGGCATCGAAGCTGGAAAAATCAAGGCTGCCGCTTGTATTCGCGGCGGTAAGAAAGAAAAAGAAAAGAAAGGCCACTCCGATGTGGGTCGCCATGAAATAAAGCCAGCCGGCTCGGCAGACTTCTTCTTTCTCGTAATCATAACAAACCAGGAAGAATGAAGATATCGACATGCCCTCCCACGCGATTAGAAACTGTAGACCGTTGCCCGCGGTTACCACGGCTGCCATGGAGAGCATGAGGATATTGAAGAAAAACCAGTGGAACACGATTTTCCGCACTCGCGGCACGTCATGCTGTAGATAGGAATAGCCATAAAGCGCTGCCGCAAAACCTACAACAAAAATAGGAAGAAGGAAAAAGGCGGCCAAGCCGTCGATCTTTAAAGAAAGATTTATTCCGCCGGTTAGCCAGGGGATGGAAACTAAAGATGCACTTTCAGCAAAGAGACCTTTTATCGCAGAAAATATCCCCGCCAGACATCCTGCTGCACTAAAGATCATTCCGCTCAAATGGGCGGCACGATTTTGGCGCAAAAACAGGATGGGGAGGATCGCGCCACCCAGTAATAACAGGCAAGCGAGCAAAAATGTACTTATTGCCGAATTACCGGTGAAGTAATTGAAAAACATGAGTGTAGGTTCCCTTTATCAAGCTTGTTTTTCGTTCGCGGCTAAACGCTCGCGGGCCTCGTCGGCGCTGGCAAACAGATTGTCGCCGATAACTTCAAGCAGTTTGGCCCTTTCCAGAATCTCGATGATCTGCGGTTTGAGGCCGATAAAGGCAAGTCCCCGGCCTTCTTCTTCAAGTTGCTTCAAAAGCTCTCGCAACATCGCTTCGCCGGAGGCGTCGATTTCGTTAATGCCGCTGCCGTCAACCAGAACGGTTTTGGCCTCCTCGTCCTTGTCGAATATCTCCCGAACGGTGTCCTCAAAATATGCGACATTGGCGAAGTAGAGTTGGCCGTCAAAACGCATCAACGGGTAATGGATTTTCCTGGTGTGGTCCGTTTCCACGCATTCAATTTCGAGGTTGCTGATGATATTGACCTTGGGCTTCATGGTCTTGAAAAGATGGAGGCCCAGGGCAAGGGCGCCACCGATCAGGATGCCGTTGACGATATGGGGGGCGAAGAGGAGCGAGGCGGCAAAGGTTACTCCGGCGCCGATGCCGTCAAACTTGCTTACCTTCCAGGCATGGGACATTGCTTTGAAGTCAATAAGTCCGGCAACCGCCATGATGATAATCGCGGCGAGAACCGCCTGGGGCAGAAAGACCAGGTATTGGGTCAGGAAGAGCAGGGTGAGCATGACAATTACCGCGGTAAAAACCGAGGACATCCCGGTCTTGCCGCCGGCGGAAAAGTTGAGGGCGGTCCGAGAGAAAGACCCGCTGGTGGGGTAGCAGCTCGAAAAACTCCCGACCAGAGCCGAGATGCCTTGGCCGATCATCTCCTGGCTGACGTCGATTTTCTGGCCGCTCTTCGGGGCAATGGCCTTGTTAACGGAATTAAATTCCATGAAACCGATAAACATAACGACGAAAGCCCCGGGGATCATATCGATCATCATTCCGATCTCAAAACTTGGGGCTTGGAATTTCGGCAACCCCGGGGGGATGAAACCGACCACGGCCACGTACCGTTGAGCGGCTTCGGCTGCGGCTCCTCTGACGGACGGGTCGAGGATTGTCTGGGGATCGTACCATCCCATAAACTTAACAATCAAAGAGCCGATTGCGACTACAACCAAAGCCGAGGGGACTTTTGGGAAATATTTTTTCAAAAACCAGAGCACAAACAAGGAACCGATGCCGATGGCAAAGGTCGGACCATGTAACTGGCTGGGAATGTCCATAAAGACATTCCAGATATCACGCAGATAAAAATCGCTGCGGTGCATGGCGACGCCAAAAATCTTACTGACCTGTGACGAGGCGATAATCAAGGCTCCCGCATTGATGAAACCGCGGATAACCGGTTGTGAAAGAAAGTTTGCCATGACCGTGAGTTTGAAGACCCCGACCAGGAATCTGACCATCCCGACCATGAAGGCTAAAAGAATCGCCAGCTCAATGTAGCGTTCCGAGCCGATGAAGTTCGCGATTCCGTTTCCAAACGGGGTGAGGGTTGCCATCGTCAGCAGCGAAGTCATGGCTACCGGTCCGGTCGCCAGGTGAAAGGATGAACCCCACATGGCGCCGATTAGGCCGGGCAGCAGCGCGGCATAAAGGCCATAGATCGGCGGCAGTCCCGCCAACTGAGCGTAGGCCATTGACTGCGGAATGAGAACCAGGGAGACCGTGAGGCCGGCGATGAAATCGGCCCGGATATTCTTGCCGTTCATCAGCGGTCCCCACGTAAGGAATGGGAAAATCTTTGTTGCGATATTCATGATTATACCTACAGTAAGTGATTATATTTTCGACGTTTTTCCTAGCAGGAAACCGGCTTGTTTCGGGGTGCTCCGAATCGAAATAAGGGGGTGTTATATTGCTATATAAAGGTGTATCCAACAGGAAAACTGTCATTGAGTGACGAAAGTCAATTTACCGATTATTTTTTTTTATGCAACTGGGAAATAATATTTCTTGACACATATTTTCAGGTCGAGCGGTAAAATACTTTTCCTTCTATTTTCGACAACGGTAAGGATTTTGAAAAAGCGAAGATGCTTTTCCCTCCCCTTGAATTCGATTTTTGTTATAAGCATCAACACCATAAAAAAATTTGATTGCCACTCAGGTTTCAGCCAATAATCGAGGGCATTTGCCTAAACCCTCCGACAAGCTCAGGGTGAGCGGAGTTACTGTTATAGCGATTCATCGCGGGCCTGCCGTTTACCCTGGGCCTGTCGATCATCCTGAGCCTGTCGAAGGAGGGCAAATCCGGAAACAGGCTAAGATGCGATGGTAATCAGATAAAAGAATGTTATTTATTTAAGCGGCTACTGCGTAAAGGCGAGCGATTAAAATTGTTCATTTACGGAATCGTCCGCGGCCCACTCCAAATATGAGCGCCTTATCGGTTGGTTAACGACGGTGCCTGGTATAACTGTCGCCGATGCTCTGCCGGGAAGGCTCCGGCAGGGGCAGATTTCCCACCGCGGCAGTTCCGCGCTTGAGTCCAAGACGTACTTCCAGAGCATTTTGGGGTTGAGCGGTACTTCAGTTCCTGGTAAGTTTCCAGAGGCCGGACGGCGGTTACGATTCCGCGATGAGCCACATCTTTCAGCTTATGTGTAGAGTAATAAAATCTCAAAGCGATGTTAATGGAGGAGAGCCGCATGCCAAATCAGTATCGTGACCCCTACATTGTCCGACATATGGCGCCATTTAGGATTGACGGCCTGGCCATCCCCTATGCGGAATTTGTCCCCAGGCTGTATAATTTCTGTATGGAACTGGGATTCAGGAAAGGGCTGATCATGCCGTCCCGGGCCTTTTGTTCGGATGAGAATCAGGGGCTCCCCATTATTTTATTGACCAAGCATTTTGGAACATTTCCTTTTAATCATGGCCGGGTGGGGGGGATTGTCGCCACCGACCGACACCTGCCCCATTCACACCATGGCGAGGATGCGGTTATTGTCCAGGCAAGTCATGTCGGTTACGATCCGGAAACCGGTAAATACGGGACCTATCGGCGCCCCCAGATGGCCGGTAACTGCATTTCGCTCTCCTGCGGGAAGCTTTCTCACGTTATCAGTCCTTATGTGGAGCAGTATCAGTTTGCCCAGCGCCGGATCTTTTTACATCGGGATGAGAAAAATCGATGTCTGATTACGGTTAAAAATTCATTTGTCGATTTCGATTCGCACCCGGTCAAAAACGGTCTTGTCCTGCGTCTGCCGAAGATTGTCCAAGAGGATGAATACGGGGTCATCCGGCCCCTGGCGGCTGCCAGTACTTCCCAAACCTACGAGGTGTCCGAAGAATTTCGAAAGCGCTTTGAGGTGATCGGATATCAATGGAAATCCGGCGAAGGGGAAAGCATTGGCGATTTGCTGACCGCGGATCTTTTCTTCTTTCGGGAGGATTTTCATGAAACGGATGAATATCTGCTTCTGGAAAGAAATCTTATTGAATTCATGCCCGATATCGTCAGTTCAAAAAACCCTTCGCTCCGGGCCGCCAAAATCAATATCCAACTTGAGTTTGCCAGGGTAACGGAATCAATTCGCCGGGGTAACGAATACGACGGCAAGAATCTTCTCTACATAGCCGGACTTAATCTCGATATCTCCGAATATAATAATTATCTTGCCACCACTTATTTTGTGCCTTGGGCCGCCCATATCCAGTTGCGGGACTCTGCCTCGGCTGCTGAATACTCCCATCCCCTGGAACAGGAGGCCTTGTTTGCCAAACTCATGGCGCAGAGCAAGGAAAATAAGGCCCAGGTGGATCTGAAGGAAAATATCCAGCGCATGCTGGAATCTCCCCATTTCGACATTCGGGCCCCAAAGTGAGCCGAAACTGATCTTTGGTTTTGCGGCACTCAGCGGCTGGTTATTTTGTGGTGGGCGCTCTTCAGCAGAACCAGAAAACAGGCCGAGGAGATTCCGGCCGAACCGAAGACCATGCACATCACCATGATCTGGTAACGGGCGGCGATCAGCGGCGAAATCCCCGAGAGGATCTGGCCGGTCATCATCCCCGGCAGTGAGACCAGCCCCACCGCGAAAAGAGAATTGGTGATCGGGATCAGCGAGGCCCGGAAGGCGATCCGTCTGGCTTCCTCGTATGCGAGATCCCGGCCCCGTTCGGCAAAGAATCTTTCGGCGGCAAGGCTGACGCTGTTCAAGGCGTTGGCGAAGATCATCCCGGCCAGCGGGATCATGTAGCGGGGCAGGAACCAGGGTTCAAGCCGGATTACCCCTTGAGTGACAAGAAACAGGGTGGTTGTGCCGCCCACCGCTATCGAGAACACTGCCTTACCGAATAGTCTCAAGCGGTCGGCCCGGACAGTGCGCAGGGAGATCCAGCTGGAGGCGAGAATCATTACCAGTAGAATCGCCATAATCAAAGGAGCGCTGTCCGATTCGAAGATGAAAATCAGCAGGTAACCGATCAGGAGCAGCTGGGCCAGCATCCGGAGCACCGCATATATTGTATTGGGCAGGTTCAGAGACCATTTCCAGATGATTATGGCGACTAGCGCGACCGGCAGAAAGGCCAGGGCCAGATTGGCCAGGGGGATTGTTTGGATTGTATCGTTCATGATTTAGCCGTCTTTAGAAGTATTACGAGAGCACCAAATAAATCCTTAGTTGTTTCCCGGGGATTTTACAAATAAATTTCGGCAATCCGGTGGTTTCCTGATCGCCTGAGTTCGTACAGAGGTTGGCAAAGGGGATCTTTATCATTGACTATATAGATATATAGCAATATGGTTATATGGAATGATTTCCGATTACCACTTAATTGCAGCCAACAATCGCGGTGAGGCAAGCCCCCTTCGACAGGCTCAGGGTGTGCGGAGTCGCTGTTATACCGATCACTCCGAGCCTGCCGAAGGATGGGTGCCAGACT
>Ga0102953_1001211_pt1 | contig 16592 bp, 11 predicted proteins | sample SalPon2A_C_D2_MG_FD_78509 | JGI IMG/M metagenome (GOLD analysis project Ga0102953, IMG submission 78509) | Soil microbial communities from South San Francisco under conditions of wetland restoration - Salt Pond MetaG R2A_C_D2_MG | ecosystem: Environmental > Terrestrial > Soil > Wetlands | place... | reverse complement strand
GTGCACCAGCATCACCGGGACCTTGAGCGGCTGCTTGGCCAGGATCGAGTCCATGGCCTGGAGCTGCCACCAGCGGTCGTAGTCCGGGTGCTGGAGGATCTTCCGCCAGAAGCCCACCTGCTCCAGCCCATGCTCCTTGCCGAGCCGGCCGGACGAGACCGCGTCCAGGTACAGGTCGTAGGCGTCCCAGGTGTTGGTCCACCAGTGGTACTCGCCGGTCCGCGAGGCCTCCTGCTCGAGGATGTAGGGCATGTTCATCCCCCTCTCGCGGAACGCCCCGTGGTGGAACCAGTCGTCCCCCATCCAGCCGTCCACCATCGGGTTCATGGGCACGACGACCTTGAGGGCGGGGTGGGGGTTCACCAGCGGGGTGAGGCTCAGGTAGCCGTCGTAGGAGATCCCCAGGATCCCGACCTTCCCGTTGGACTCGGGCACGTGCTTCACCAGCCAGTCGATCGTGTCCCACGTGTCGGTGGACTCGTCCACCTTCGTGGGGTTGAGCGGCCCCACCAGGGGCCGGTTCATGACGTAGTCGCCCCCGGAGCCGTACTTGCCGCGGATGTCCTGGATGACGCGGATGTAGCCGTCCCTCAGGACGGCCTCGAGCGCGGGGTCGTGGTTCCCCAGCCGCGGCCCCATCTGCGACGTGTAGGCGCGCGAGGCCCGGGCGTCCGCGTTGTACGGGGTGCGCGTCATGAGCATCGGCGCGTCCCTGGAGCCCCTGGGGATGAGGATCACCGTGTGGAGCTTCACCCCGTCCCGCATGGGGATCATGACGTCCCGCCGCACGTAGTCGAAGCTGGAGTCCACCGGCGTGAAGTGCGCCGGCGTCTCGTTCGGCAGGGAGTCGACCGGGATCGTCTGCTGGGCCGCGGCCGGCCGGACGGCGGTCCACGGGAGGATGAGCGCGGATGCGAGGAGGACGAAGCTGCGAGGTCGGGACGGGCTGCTCATGCGCGTGCTCTCCGGGGGCCAGGGGTACGGGCCGTCGCCGCGGGGAGCTGGCACGGCACCCCGGGCGGCCGCGTGCGACCGCACAGGATAGGGTCGGATGCCGACCCTCGGCCAGGTGCACCGGGTCGGGCGCTCGCCGGGACATGGCCGCGCTTCCGGCCGTGCTGCGGCGCTCAGCCCACCCCGTAATCCCGCACCAGGCCCCGGCGGTGCCAGAGCTCGTGTCCGGCGATGATCCACGCGCAGGCGCGCACGCTGATCGGGCTGTCGCTGGCGACTCCGGTGCACGTCCACGCCTCGTCATCGAAGCCGCGCAGCATCGCGACCGTGTCTCGGCGCAGCGCCGCCCACTCGTCGCGGAGCTCCGTCAGGGCCCGGCTGCCGGCGTTCGAGACCTCGGCCCACTCGTTCTGCTCCATGGACGGCAGCGCGCTCCCGGCCGCACGCGCGAACCACAGGGAGCGGAACGCGAACACCCGCTCCGTGTCGATCAGGTGGCCGACGACCTGGCGGATGCTCCACTTTCCGGGGGCGTAGCGGTAGGTCTCGCGGTCGGGCGGCACGGACGCCAGCAGCGCCTGCGTTTCGTCCATCTGCGTGGCGAGGGTCCGCGGCACGTCTCCCTCGGGCACGAGGTCGATGTAGCGGGAGTAGTAGGCGGCGTGCTCGGACGGGTCGGGACGCGACATGGCCGTGGCCTCCGGGGTAGGTTCGGTGGAAGTGTAAGAGCGGGCGCACCGTCCGTGAAGGGACCCGCTCCGCGAAGCCAGCACAGGAGGACTCCCGCCCGGTGAACCGACGCCTCCTGCTCACGGCCCTCGCTCTCCTGGCCGCCGCCGGCCTGACCGTGGCCGCGTGGCTGTGGAGACCCGGACCGCCGCCCCCGGGACTGGAGGCGGGGGCCGGCCCGGTGCGGCCGATCGCCACCGCGCACTACCGGTGCGACGGCGGCCGGACGATCGACGCCGCGTTCTACGCGGGCGCCGACACCGCCTCGCCTGAGCCCGGAGCGCCGCCCGCGCCCGGCGGCCGCGTCCACCTCGAGTTCAGCGATGGTCGGGCCCCGACCCTCCACCAGACGATCTCCGCCGACGGTGCGCGCTATTCCGATGGCGACCCCTCCGTCGTGGCGAGCGAGGCGCTGGTCTTCTGGGCGAAGGGGAACGGTGCGCTCGTGCTCGAGCACAACGTGCCGAACAGCTACACGGGCTGCGTCCGGGTCGCGGATGACCCGGGCGGCCTGCCGCGCGTGTTCGCGAGCGGCTCCGGCGGGTTCTCGATTCGCTATCCGACGGGCTGGACCGTCGACTCCGCGTATCGCTATACGGCGCTCGGACCGGGGCGGGCCATCGCGGGCGTCTCGTTCACCGTGCCCTCGTCGCTCGCCGCGAGCACGAACCTCTCGGCCGGCAGCTACCTGAGCGTCGAGGACATCCCGGGATCGGATCCCTGCACGGCGGACCGGTTCCTCGGGGAGGGCGGGCGCTCGCGGATGGACACGGTCGAGGGAACGGAGTACTCGATCGCCCACCGGACGGAGGCGGCGGTGGGAAACCGTTACGGGGAGACGGTCTACGCGATCCCCGGGACGAGCCCGTGCATGGCGGTCCGCACCTTCATCCACTGGACCGTGCTCGAGAACTATCCGCCGGGGGCCGTGCGCGCGTTCGACGAGAAGGGGCTCATCGATCGCTTCGATGCGATGCGCCGCACGCTCGTCGTCGCCAGGTGACGCGGGACGAGCTCGCGTCTCTCGCGGGGTGCGCGGCGGGGCCGGGCGGGCCAGATTGAAAGCGTCGAGCCCCCCCAGGGGAGTGTGCCGCGACCGCCGCCAGGAGCTGCCGCCATGGCCCGGCCCGCCTTCGACCCGTCTCTCGCCCTCCGTGTCGCCCGGAGCTACGAGCGCCATTTCGTCCCTTCCATCGGCGCCCCCGCGGCCGAGAGCCTGGTGGGCGCCTCGGAGCTGCGGCCCGGAGAGCGCGTGCTGGACGTCGCCTGCGGCACCGGCGTGGTGGCACGGTACGCGGCGCGTCACGTCGCGCCCGGCGGAAAGGTGACCGGGCTCGATCCCAACCCGGCCATGCTGTCGGTGGCCCGGGCCGTGGCGCCTCCCGGTCCGACCTTGGTCTGGATCCGGGCGCCCGCCGAGGCGATGCCGTTTCGGGACGGGGTCTTCGAGGTCGCCGTATGCGGGATGGGGCTCCAGTTCTTCTCCGACAGGACGGCCGGCCTGCGGGAGATTCGGCGGGTGCTGGGACACGGAGGCCGGCTGCTCGCCAGCCTTCCCGGGCCCAAGCCGCTGCCGCTGGAGCTCATGGCCCGGACCTTCGAGCGCTGGATCGGTCCCGGGCCGGCCTCCTTCATCGAGGCCGTGTTCTCGCTGCACGACGCCGAGGAGATCCGGGCGCTGGCGAGCGGCGCCGGGTTCGCCCGGGTGGAGGTGCGGTCGGCCGCGCAGGAATTCCCCCCATCGCCTCCCGCGGACTTCCTGTGGCAGTACGTCCGGAGCACCCCTCTCGCCGCCATGGTCGCCGGGGCGGACGAGGAGCGCCTCCGGGCCCTCGAGCGGGACTTCGTGAGTCGGTGCGCACCCTACACCAGGGACGCCGAGGGCGGGCTGGCCGGAGCGGTGAACATGACCACGCTCCTAGCGCGGAAGTAGGCGGGGCCATGGGGGGACCGGATCCGACCCGCGCGGCCCCGGGCGGCGGCACGGCGTGGGCGGCGAGGTCGAACCGGGAAGAGTCCTGAAAGATGACACCCACGGCTCGGCGCCGCCAAGGCCAGCCTAGTCCGCCGAGTCTCCGTCGGCCCGAGGTGTGATCGCGCCGTTGCTGAGCCACCTGGCTCGCGATTCCGCACCGTAGTCCCAGTGCCGCTGCAACAGCGTGGCGGCTTCCTCCACGTTGCCCGCAGCCAGGGCCGCGATGATGCCCGCATGCTGGTCGAGCCCCGTGGTACCCATGCGCCCGAAGTCGGCGACGTAGGCGTACTCGTACCGGTAGGCCCTCTGTCGGCAGAGCTCGATCAACTCCAGGAGCAGCCTGTTGGGGCAGCCCGAGACCAGGACCTGGTGCCACTCCATGTCCAGGCTGACAGCCTTGGCCGGCTCGTAGCCTTCGGCTCGACGAGATCGCCTCCGGTCGATGTCGCGAAGCCGCTCCAACCGCTCCGCACCCGGCTTCGGCGAGGCTCTCAGGGCCAGTCCTTCCAGGCCGCCGAGCGTGCCGTAAATGTCGCGCACGCGGTCCGGGTCCAGATCGGCTACGTAGAACCCCCTGCGCGGTCGGCTCTCGATGAGACCTTCGGCCGCCAGAAGAAACAGCGCCTCCCGGAGGGGAGTGCGGCTCACACCGAACTCCTCTGCCAGCTCGGTTTCGTTGATGCGAGTGCCGGGCTGGAGGCTGCCGGCCAGCAGGCGATCCAACAGAACCCGCCGTGCCGCGTCTCGAATGGGCTCGGGCGTGATGGGGTGAGCCATCGTCCTTAGCTGTGGATTGCCGAATCGTCTGTCGGTTTGCCAACTTAACCGATTCAGAGCGGTGGCGCGCGCACTCGCGATCCGGGGGTGACGGTTCAGGGGGTCCGTGCGGGCTTGACGCCCCTTTCCGGATACCGTACAGTGTTCACTGTATACAGCATTCAGAGTACGGCATTAGTGCCTCGAGGGCAACCTCCGAGGTCAGGCCCGCTTAGCCGAGGGCACCGCTGTGAAGGAGGTCGAGCCATGCGTGTCCGACTCGCCACACCCTGCTGCGCTTTCCTCCTGTTCTTCCTCGGGGCGGCTTGGCCCCAGGCAGCTCGAGCGCAGGAGGGCACCCTCTCGGGCGTTGTCAGCCAGTCGTCGGGCGCCACACTCGCGAGTGCCACGGTCCGATTGCTGGGCACGGACGCGGGTGCACTCACGGACGAGAACGGACACTTCGTCCTGACCATCGCGCCGGGGACGTACCAGGTGCGCGTAACGCTCATCGGTTTCACGCCGGTGGTGCGCTCCGCCAACGTTCGTGCGGGAGAGACCACCACCCTGGACTTCACGCTCAAGCCCCAGGCTCTCAGCCTGGGCGAGCTGGTGGTCTCGGTGGCCGCCGCGGCGACCCGGAGGGAGGAGCTGGGCACGGACGTGGAGTTGCTGGACGCCGCCACGGAAGTGCAGAAGGGCGCGGTGTCCAACGTCTCCGATCTCCTCAACGCGAGGACGACGGGCGTCAGCATCGACCCGGCCTCGGGTGAAGTGGGGTCCGCCTCCCAGATCCGGGTTCGCGGATCGACGAGCATCACGCAGGACAACAACCCGCTCGTCTACATCGATGGCGTTCGGGTGAGCAACGAGACGGGAAGCGGCCCCGGCTCGTTCGATTTCGGCAACGGGCAGACGATATCGCGGATCGACGACCTGAACCCCCAGGACATCGCCGACATCCAGGTCGTGAAGGGGCCTTCCGCCACGGCACTGTACGGGTCCGAGGCGGCGGCGGGCGTCATCCTCATTACGACCAAGCACGGACAGTCCGGAAAGCCCAGCTTCGCAGCTACGGTGCAGGAAGGGATGAACCGCGATGTGGCCAATTATCCGGCGAACTTCTACGACCTGACGTCCAACGCCGGCATCACGGATGTCGCGGATCCCAACTTCCAGCAGTGGCAGCCCGTGCTGAACCCCGTCACGAATCACGTGTTCGCGCAGAACAACCCGCTCATGAACCCGGCGACGCGACCTTTCCGCAACGGGTTGACCCAGGCGTACAACATGAGCGTGCGGGGCGGCACGGACGTGCTCGGCTACTACGGGTCGATGGGGTACGACCACCAGAACGGGACGCTGCCGGACAACTATCTCCAGCGGTTCACCGGACGGGCGAATCTGAGCACCTCTGTCGGCAACCTGATCCACATCTCGCTGAACTCGAACTTCATCGCGTCACACGTCCGTCTGCCGGACAATGATCGCAGTGCGGTCGGGGTCGTCACCAACGCGGGCGCCGGACTGCCGATCTACTCCCATGGGCTCCTGCCGAACAATACGAAGGGCGATTGTCTCGGCACCGTCGTGGCCGGCCTGGATCCGTCGCTGTGCGACATCCACGAGGGGAACCTCACGGCCAACTTCCCCAAGCTGGAGACCATCCAGAACACCCAGGACCTGGGACGGTTCATCGGCAGCGCGGTCGTCCAGGCCAATCCCACCAGCTGGCTCACGGGCCGCGCCACGGCCGGCATCGACTACAGCCAGACCAAGAACAGGAACCTGGTGCCCCTGGACCCGGATCGGCCCTTCGGGTCCAATTCGAAGGGACTCGTGAACGACGGGCGGGTCACCGAGCGCATCACCTCGCTCGATGTGACGACGACGGCCAGCTGGCGGCTGACGGAGGCGTTGTCGGGCCAGACGTCGGCGGGTGCGCAGTACGTCAATCGCCACAGCGAGACCGTCGGCTGCAGCGGCCAGGGCGGATTCGCCAGCACGACGGCCATCGCCTGCGACGCGGCCCTCACCGCGACCGGTTTCTCGGACCTCCTGGAGGAGATCGAGGGCGGCGCGTTCCTTCAGCAGCAGCTGAGCTATCGGGACTACCTGTTCGTGACGGGCGCCGTCCGGGTCGACAACAACAGCGCGTTCGGCGTCAACCAGGGCGCGATCGTGTCGCCGAGCGCCAACGGCTCGCTGGTGTTGAGCAAGATGCCGTTCTGGCACCTGGACAAGGTCAACGATTTCCGTCTCCGGTTCGCCTGGGGCAAGGCGGCGCAGGCGCCCAATCCGTTCGCGGCGGATCGCACCTTCCGTCCTGTTCGACTGCTTCAGAACGGCTCGGAGGTTACGGGGATCGCTCCGTTCCAGCCCGGCAATCCGGATCTGACCGCCGAGCGCAACGAGGAATTCGAGGGAGGCTTCGACGCGAGCCTGTTCAAGGGACGACTCAGCGTGAAGGGCACGTACTTCCACCAGAAGACGACCAACGCGATCGTCCAGACCGACGTAGCACCGTCCACCGGATACTACGGCGGGCGATTCGTCAACATCGGGGCCCTCACCAATCACGGGTTGGAGGGCCTGATCAGCGGCGAGGTCATCGCCAAGGACAACGTGTCATGGGAGCTCGGGCTCAAGGTGTCCACCCAGGACTCCAAGGTCTCGAGTCTCGGCGGCCAGCCCACCATCCTGTTCGGGCTCAGCGCCGACCACCAGATGTTCAGGGAGGGGTACGCCCCCGGGGCCTACTTTGGGCAGTACGTGCAGTCGGCCGATCGCGACGCCCAGGGGAACATCGTGCCCGGCAGCGTCGTCATGGCCCCGGGTGACATCGGAGATCCGCTGCGGCCCTACGACAGCTATCTGGGACGCCCGGACCCCAGCAACGAACAGAGCCTCTCCACCACGCTCACCCTCTTCAAGCGCATTCGGGTCTACACCCTGTTCGAGCGCGCGGGCGGCTTCATGAAGATGGATGAGGGCGAACGGTTCCGAACGCCCTTCATCCCTGGCTTCTCGACCTCGCGTCGCTTCGCGCTGCGACAGAACGAGTCGCCCGAGATGCAGGCCATGATGGAGATGAAGTTCAACACACCATTCGTCCACGACGGCACGTTCGTGAAGTGGAGAGACCTGACCGTCAGTTACGACTTGCCCGAGGCGGTGACCCGGTACATGGGCTTCGTGAAGACCGCGAGTCTCATGGTCGGCGGTCACAACCTCGCGACCTTCACGAACTATCCGGGCCTGGATCCCGAGCTTCGCTTCGACGGGGGCACGGACTCCTACAACGCCGCCGACTTCTTCACCCTTCCGCCGGCCCGGTCGTATTTTGCCCGGCTGTCGGTCACCTTCTGAGGAGGGGCGTCATGTCTGCTTCCAGCAAGAAGTCCCGACTCGACACGACCGATCGCATTCCGGTACGGGACCGTCACTCGCGGATCGTGCGCGCCGCCTCCCTGGGTCTGGTGCTGTTCGCGGGTTTCTCATTGGTGGCCTGTAGCGGGCTGTTCGATGTGGATCCGAACCCGCACACGGTCAGCGCGGATCATCCGATCGGTCTGCAGGAGGCCATGGTCGGAGCCACCGCGACACTCTACATGTCATACGACGCCAAGATCGTGTGGGGTGGTCTGTTCGGGGACGAGTTCGCGAACTCGGGCACGGCGCCTTCGATCCAGAACTACGACCGGCGCGACGTGGCGCCGGATCAGATCGGTGGCGGCGTGGCACGAGGCACCGGCATCGGCGGGAGCTTCTACGGAAACCTGCAGCAAGCGGTGGTGGAGTCCGTGGACGCTCGCGATCGCATCAAGAACGGGGACTTCGAGGAGATCCAGGCGCCGGGGACCGACTCGCCGGAGTATGCCCGGTTGTCGATGTACACCGGGTTCGCCCGCACGTGGATCGCCGACCTCTTCTGTACCGCCGCCTTCGGTGGACACGGTCCGGAGCTGACGGCGAGTGAGGTCTACGCCATGGCCGAGAAGGACTTCGGCGAGGCCATCGGCGCCAGCGGGGCGGAGAGCGCGGCGAAGCAGGCCGCTCTCGTGGGCCGTGCTCGGGTGAGGCTGATACTCGGGGACGACCAGGGTGCGCTGGCGGACGCGCAGGCCGTCGATCCCGCGTTCGAGCTCCTGGCCACGTACTCGACGAACACGATCGAGGAGGAGAACCGGATCTGGTATCGAGTCTGGGACTTCTCGAACTGGAGCGTGGGTCCCGCCTTCCGGGATCTGACGGTCGACAACACCGGCAACCCGGATCCACGGGTGGCCCTGGTCAAGAACCCGAAGCCCGCCTTCGATGCATCGCAGGATCTCTATGCGCCGCTCAAGGTCCCGGGAGCCAATTCTCCCCTTCGGATCGCCACGGGCGATGAGGCGCAGTACATCGTGGCCGAGATACAGGGCGGTCAGCAGGCGGTGGACATCATCAACGCCGTGAGGGCCCGGCACGGGATCACCACGCAGTGGACGCCCGCGGGAAGCGGTCCGAACGAGATCCGCGACAAGGTGATCGACGAACGCAAGCGAACGCTCTTCCTGGATGGCGTTCGGCTGGGCGACCTGCGCCGGTACATTGACAAGTACAATCTTGACTTCTTCCCGACGTCCACTCCGCAGGGCTTCCCGATGGGCAGCGAGACGTGCCTGCCGCTGCCCGACGTGGAGAGGAGCAACAACCCGGACATCTGAGCCGATCGCCGCACGAGAGGAGGCGTCTTGAAGAAGGCTTATTCGGGCTACGCGTCGTACTCCTATCTAGAGCCGGGAGTCGACTATCGGGCTTTCGAGACGACGGACACCAGCGAGCGGGTCGATCCCTTCCGCGTCCCGCTCGATGCGGCCGGAGAACGGAGGCTAGAGAATCTGGCCCACCGCTGCGTCGTGATCTCGCTGCACGAGCACGTCGGAATCTTCCCCGACCGGGTCGAAGAGACTCCCGATTATGTCCGCGAGGGCCGGATGACGACGGCCTTTCGAGCCCTCGCGGAGTCCAGGCTCGACGCGGTCTTCGACAATCTCCTGGACGGACTCTGCCACATCGAGTCCAAGCACGGTTGGAAGTGGAACGACGTGGTCCACGACCTCGGCATGCGGTTGTGCGACCTGGCCCATCAGGCCTTCCTCGTCCCGGCGCGCGGGGTGGACGACATCCTCAGGGCCAAGGAGGAAGGAAGGGTGGCCTGGGTGCCTTCACAAGAGGGCGCGGCCATGATCGAGAACGAGCTGGATCGTATCGACATCCTCTACGGCTTCGGACTCCGGTGCCTCGGGATCGCCTACAGCGAGGCCAACGCTCTCGGCTCGGGACTCAAGGAGCCGATGGACGGCGGGCTCACCGTGTTCGGGCGCAAGGCCGTCGAGCGCATGAACAAGGTGGGGATCCTGATCGACTGCTCGCACGCGGGGGACCGCACGACGCTCGACACGGTGGCGGTGAGCCAGAGACCCGTGTGCCTCACGCACATCGGGGCCAGGGCTCTCTGGGACACGAACCGGCTCGCTCCCGATGAGATCCTCGAAGCCGTGGCGGGTTCAGGTGGCGTGATCGGGATCGAGGCGGCGCCTCACACGACGATCACAGAGCAGCACCCCAGGCAATCGATCGAGTCCTTCATGGATCACTTCGAGTACGTCCGTGGTCTGGTCGGGATCGATCACGTGGCCTTCGGTCCCGACGCGCTCTACGGAGACCATGTCGGCCTGCATCGGGCCTACACGGCGAGCCTGTCGCTGCAGTCGTCGGAGCGCCGGGCCAAGACGCAGGGAGCGCAGGACGGCTACCCGCGTGTGCAGTACGTAGAGGGGCTCGAGAACCCGACCGAGGCCTGGGAGAACATCATCCGGTGGCTGGTGGCCCGAGACTACTCGGATGAGGACATCGAGAAGGTCGTCGGGGGAAACGTGCTGCGGGTCTTGAGGGAGGTGTGGACATGAGGCGTGCTAGACTCGGTGGTCTCATCGCGCTTCCGGCACTGGCGGTCCTGATGTGGGTCACGCCGGTACGAGCCCAGGATCGTGGGCGAGACCTGACCCTGGAGAGCATGACCCAGGGCGTCCGGTTGGGCGAGCCGTCCTTTTCGCCGGACGGCCGGACCATCCTCCTGGCGTCCAACCGATCGGGCCATCCAGCTCTGTGGATGGTGGACCGCGATGGTGGCCACGCGCGCGCGATTCTCGATGACCAGGCGGGCGAGTCCAACCCCGTGTGGTCGCCCGATGGGTCGAAGATCGCCTTCCTGAGACGGCAGAACGGGCATACGGACATCTGGGTGGTGGCCCGGGACGGCACGGGGGCGCGGCAGGTCACCGACGACGCCGACTTCGAGCGAGCTCTGGTCTGGTCACCCGACGGCACCCGGATTCTGTACGTCCGCGGTCAGCAGTGGGACGTGGGCGACAACCGGGGCCAGTCCGGCTACCAGGACCTGTATGTCGTCGATGTGGCCTCGGGTCAGATCGAGCAGCTCACCAAGCAGACCAACCCCTGGGACGAGTACCGGTTCGAGCCAGCGTGGTCACCGGATGGCAAGTGGGTCGCGTACGAGAGCAACCGCAGTGGAACGTGGCTCAACGACCTCTGGCTGGTCGACCCATCCAGCAAACGGACCATCAAGGTCTCGTCTCGAGTCTGGGTCATGAGCACTCCCGTGTGGTCGCCCGACGGCGAGCACATCGCCTTCAACGGCGTAGACCGTCACGATTTCTGGTACGGCGACATGAGTGACATCTACGTCGTCGACATGCCGAGCCGGCACGTCAGGAAGCTCGACATGAACACATGGGTGAGCGACCGCAACGGCGGAATCCACCTGGGCTGGAGCCCCGACAGTCGGTCCCTGTTCTTTCGATACGAATGGGAGGGGAACGACGAGCTGTGGAGGGTCTCGGCCGACGGAGGCGTGGCCACGAAGCTGACGTACGGTGAGGGCACGTTCGGCAACTTCGCGGTCAGCCCGGACGGCCGAGCCATCACCTACGTGCGATCGACTCCCCTACGGCGCGGCGAGCTGTACCGATACGACCTCGAGGGAGGAAGCGAGGTCAGACTGACAGCCTGGACGAAGCCGTATCGTGACATCGCCGCTCCAAGACGCATCACCTTCCCGTCGTACGATGGCAAGTACATCCTGGGCTACCTCTACCTGCCCCCGGGCTTCGATCCGAAGAAGACGTATCCCTCCGCCGTGCAGGTCCACGGCGGCGGGAACAACGCCTACGCGAATGGCTTCCACGCTCTCGAGCACCTGGTGTCCCACAACGGCTACGTGGTGGTGGCCATCGAGTACCGCGGAAGCGCCGGACATGGCCGGGCGTTCCAGGATCTCTCTCTCGCCGCCTGGGCCGCCGAGCAGGGCTGGGATGCGGTGTACGCCGCCAGGTATCTCCGAGCTCAGCCCTGGAGCAACGGGAAGGTCGGCATCTATGGCGGGAGCTACGGTGGCATCATGACCGGAGCCGCCGTGACCCGGGATTCGAAGGTCTTCGATGCCGCGGCGCCCCTGTACGGTATCTACGACTGGGGGAAGGCATTCGAGGGCGGCGACTACCTGATGCAGTTCTGGATCATCCAGGGTCATCTCGGCTTCAAGCCGGGTGAGAACCCCGACCTCTATCACCACACCGCCTCCATCGAGCATCTGGACGGCGTACGGAGGGACTTGCCTTTCCTCATCATGGCCGGCGAGCTGGACCGACGGGCTCCGTTCACGCAGTCCAAGCTGCTCGTGCAGCGCCTGCAGGAACGCGGGAATCCAGTCGAGTTCCACTGGTATCCGAACGAGCAGCACGGCTTCAGGCTCCCCGCCGATCAGATCGACGCGTACGGACGGCTGTTGCGCTTCTTCGGACGATATCTCAAGGGGGGTGGCTCATGACCCACCTTCGGCGGGCTTGTACGGGGATGGCCCTGTGCGCGGTGGCCGCCACGGGCTGTGCGAAGGGCTCCGCCGGCGAATCGGGTGCGACGCAGCTGACGCTGCAGACCCTGTTCAGCAGTGGGAGAGGCGTCACCTCCGCCAGGCTGTCGCCGGACGGCACCGGGGCCGCGATCGAGGCGAGGGGACCACGAGGCCCGGGGGTCTACCTGGTGGACGTGGGAGAGGGGAAGGCGGCCGCACCCCGGTTTCTGGCCGGCGGACGGCAGGCCGCATGGGCACCGGGCGGCGATCGGGTCGCGTTCGTATCGGGATCGCGCCTCTGGGTGGTCGCGGCGGACGGCGGGGAGCCCAGCGCCGTGACGGACTCGATGCCCGGCGTGCGGTCACCCGCCTTCTCGCCCGACGGCTCGACGCTGGCCTTCTACTCCACGGCAAGTGGCTCTCAGGACATCTGGCTCGCGAAGCTCGAGGGAGGGGCGCCACGCCAACTCACGCGAAAGGCCATGTCGGAGGACGACCCGCGGTTCACGCCGTCGTGGTCGCCCGACGGCGGGACGATCGCGTACGTGTCCAACCAGGCCGACTACTGGTCCGACGACGTGTGGTTGGTCGATATTTCTTCCGGAAAGACCCGACAGCTCTCCCATGCGCTCATGGCCTCCTCGACGCCCGTGTGGTCTCCGGATGGCCGCGAGGTGGCGCTCATGGGGACGGCGAAGAACGAATACTGGTACCAGGACCTGGCGTATCTCTACGTGCTCGATCCATCCGGCGGCGGCGAACGCACCGTCGATATGCAGGTGTGGGCCTCGGACGATGAGTTTCACAACGACATCTTCTGGTCCGGGGACGGATCTCGCATCTACTTCCCCTACATGCAGCGAGGTGACTACGACCTGTGGTCCGTTCCGGCGGCGGGGGGCGTCGCGACCCGGGTGACCAACGTGGGAGGCGCGATGCGCTCGTTCGACGCGTCCGAAGGCGCGTCGCTGCTGTCCTTCGTCCGCAGCACTCCGGACAGCGGTTCCGAGCTCTACGTGGTCCCCCAGGTCGGCGGGACGCCACGCCGGGTTACGCACGAGTCGCCCCGATTCAGTGACCTGGTGGAGCCTCGCGAGGTCTCCTTTCGGAGCTGGGACGGGCTCTACATTCAGGGCTTTCTCTATCTCCCGCCCGGAGTCCAGAAGGGCGAGGCGTGTCCGGCCCTGGTCCAGGTGCACGGCGGGGGGACGAACTCGTACCTCCACGGCGAGAACCTCATCGAGCAGTACCTCGCGCAGCAGGGGTTCGTGGTGCTGGCCATCAACTACCGTGGCGGATCCGGCTTCGGCCGCAAGTTCCAGGATCTCGCCATCGAGGACTGGCTCAACGGGCAGGCCAAGGACCCGGGCGCGGCCGCCGACTACCTCCGCACTCTCTCCTTCGTGAACGGCAAGGTGGGAATCTACGGCGGCAGTTATGGGGGCATGCAATCGATGGCGGCCATCACCAGGACGCCGGGCAAGTTCGACGCTGCCGTTCCCATGCGGGGCATCTACTCTGAAGCTCTCACCTACCCCTATCAGGATCGGCTCGGCAAGATCTTCACGAAGACCGGGCACGGCGGCCTGCCGGATCAGCGGCCCGATATCTACGAAAAGACCAACACCCTCGACCGGTTCGATCGAATCCAGACGCCTCTCCTGATCATGCATGGCGAGGCCGACCACCGGGCACCGTTCGAGAACTACAAACTCGCGGTCGAGAAGCTCAAGCAGCTGGGGAAGCCGTTCGAGGCGCACAGCTACCCGGGCGAGGGTCACGGCTTTCACAAGATTGAGGATTACGTCGACATGTACGGTCGGCTGACGAAGTTCTTCGAGGAGCACCTGGGTCGGTGCGCGGCGACCTCCTGAGGTTCGCCGCATCGGTCCTCATCGCTGGCCTCCTGGCCACGTCGTGTGAAACCTCCGTAGCCGAGGCGAGCGTCCAGGGCGTCGAGGGAAGGCTCCTCGAAGTGACCCTCGGCCTGCAGCGATCCGCCGACTCCGTCACCGTCCAGGCGGACTATCGCTTCGACCCGGGTACGGGTGCGCTTGGACTCGCAGCCATTCGCCTTCGAAAGCAAGGGCTGCGGGTCCTGTCCACGGGCACGGCCGGCGGAAGAGCTCCGGCCGGTCTGACGAGCGAGACTCGGGCCGGGCTCTGGGGCCTCAAGATGGATCGTTCCTCCCTGGTGCGGGGAACGCTGAGCCTTCGCTATCGGGTCTACGGTCGACCCGATCGCGTCCCCGTCTTCGTCCCGACGGTTCCCACCGATCCGCTCGAGAGCCAGGTCACCATCCTCGTTCGGGGCTACCCGGCCGGCATCGAACCGGGGGAGACGTTTCCGCGGCTCGAGCCCGCGCCGGGCTCGGTGCTGGCCACGCACACCACCGAATTGCCCGGTCTGGTCCACATCGGCCGGGCCATAGGCGGGCTGACGATCGGTGCCGCCGCCAACGTCGCTGTCGTTCTCCTGATCCTGGCGGGACTGGGACTCTGGCTGTTGCTTCGGCTCAGGATCGCACGAGGATCACGTCCGTTGCGCGACCGGACCGGCGCGAGGGCCGCCGCGTCCCCCGGCAACCGCCAGTCCCCTTAGGTCACGGGCGGGACGATGGGGGCGACTTTCTACGCCGTGCTCGGCATCTATGCGGCAGCCCTGGTCGGCATTTCGGCGTGGAGCTGGTTCCAGACCCACACGGAGGCGGACTTCCTCGCCGCGGGGAGGTCGATCGGACCCGTCGTGGGGGGAGCGGTGCTCGCTGCCACGCAGATCAGCGCCGGCACGTTCGTCGGAACGGCGGGACGCCACTATCTGACCGGCGTATCGTGGGCGCTCGTGTGGTTCGGGGTGTGGGCCGGCTGGGTGGTGTCGGCCCTCTGGGTGGCTCCCAAGCTCCGTCGGTTCGGGGCCCTCACGGTACCGGACTATGTGAGCGTCAGGTTCGGAAGCCGTGCCGCCGGCGCCCTCGCGGGGATTCTCATCGTCATATCCTACACCATCTATCTCGTGGCACAGTTCCAGGCCGGCGGCGAGATCGCCCTCGCGGTCTTCGGGATTCAGCCGCTGACAGCGATGCTGCTCATCGTGGCCAGCACGGCGCTGTACACGCTCCTCGGTGGCGTGCGCAGCAGCTCCTATATCGAGTTCCTTCAGACGCTCATCATGGTGGGCGCCCTAATCGTGGCCGTGCCCGTATTGCTGTATCACGCCGGCGGACTCACGGCTCCGCTGCGCTTCCTGCATTCTCTGGATTCCCGGCTGACCGGTTGGTACTACGGACCCAAGGACCTGTTCGCGTTCGCCATCGCCTTCGGGCTGTCGATCGCCGCGGCTCCCTACGAGCTTACCCGGTTCTACTCGATGCGTGACGAGAAGACCGTCAGGCGAGCGATCGCGATCTGCATCGCCTTCCAGGCCGTGATCGGAGCGTGCATCCTGAGCATAGGCCTGCTCACCCGGGTCCTCTTCCCGAACCTCGCCTCTCAGGACCAGGCCACGGCCATCATGGCGTTCGAGGTCTTGCCACCGCTGGTCGGTTCTCTACTGTTGGTGGCGATGCTCTCGGCCATCATGTCGACCGTGAACTCCATCCTCCTGGTCACGGGAGCGGGCGTGGCGCACGACCTGTACGGCAAGTTCGTCCGGCCGGAAGCCTCCGAGGCCCATCTGGTGCGCGTCAACCGCATCGCGATCGTGGTGCTGGCCGTGCTCCCGGTCTACTTCGCACTGCAGAAGCTCGGCGATGTCCAGGCGATCGTGGTCGAGCAGTCGAAGTTCATTGCTTCGTTCTTCTTCGTGCCCGTCGTCGTCGGATTGAATTGGCGGCGCGGGACCGGAGCCGGCGCGATCGCGGCCATGATCGGAGGGTTTCTGGCGTGCCTCGTCTGGGAGTTCACCGGGCAGGCGTCCTTCGGGAAACTCGGCATCGATGCGGTCGAGGTGGGAGTCGTCACGAGCCTGGCGTTGTTCGTGATCGTCTCGCGACTGACCCCTCCCGCCCCACGGGAAGCGCTGCGGATCTTCTTCGACGGGTCCTGAGGCGGTCTCCGCCGCCCGATCGCCGCTACCGGTACCCCGCCGCCTGGAGCTCGAACAACTCCGCGTACCGTCCCCCCAGCTTCACGAGCTCGTCGTGGCTCCCGTCCTCGGTCACCCGCCCGCCCTCCAGCACCAGGATCCGGTCGGCCATGCGCACGGTGGAGAAGCGGTGGCTGATGAGGACGGCCATCTTGCCGCGGGTGAGGTCGCTGAAG
>Ga0102953_1001210_pt1 | contig 16595 bp, 11 predicted proteins | sample SalPon2A_C_D2_MG_FD_78509 | JGI IMG/M metagenome (GOLD analysis project Ga0102953, IMG submission 78509) | Soil microbial communities from South San Francisco under conditions of wetland restoration - Salt Pond MetaG R2A_C_D2_MG | ecosystem: Environmental > Terrestrial > Soil > Wetlands | place... | reverse complement strand
CCTGTTCGGGGGGGGCGCCGGCATCGCTGCCATGGTCCTCTCCGGCCGGCAGGGGCTTGATGTCGGCACATTATCCGGTATGACATTAATCCTGATCGGCGGGTTGACCGGCAGTCTTCTCGCTATGATATGGATCCGCCGTTCGAAGTACGGTGTCGATCAAGTCTTGCTTAGTGATCAGGGAAGATGGCTGAACTCTGAAGAAACTGCCCTTGTTATTCAGGCCCCGCTCGAAAGAATGCGGCTGGCGGTGGCGGTAATCCGGGAGAGCGGAGACATCCCTCCTCCGGTCTTTATTCTGCATCCGAAACGAGAGCGGCGCGGAGAGATGAGAAGTCCCGGGGTATTTCTCTCCCCGAGCCAGATCAAGGAACATGCCCGGCGCCTTGCCAAAGGTCATCTGGTTGAGCAGAAACCACAAGGTAACGGTGAATTACTCAAACGTATCAAAAAATCCCATCAATGGGTCCATCAAATCTGCTCGGATCTGTCCGAAGCGAGCCGATTGGAGCAGAGCGCGACTCCGGTCGCCGAGTGGATCATTGATAACGAGTTCATTCTCGAAGGCAACACCCGCGACATACTCAGGAACCTGCCAGGTAAATTTTACCGGCAACTGCCGGCGCTCGTAAGTGAGCCCTCCAGGGGGCTGCCGCGCATCTACGGGATGGCCAAAGAGCTTGTTTATCATACGGATCTTCGCCTTGATCGGGAAAACGTCCCGGCTTTTGTTGAAGCCTATCAATACGTGTCTCCGTTGACCATCGGCGAACTATGGGCCTTGCCCCAGATGCTCCGCATCGCCTTGATTGAGAGTATAGAGAATCTTGCCATTAAGGCTCTTACCGACCTGCAGGAGCTGCAGGCCGCCGATTTCTGGGCGAACAGGCTGATTGCCACGACCCGTCGGGACCCCCGCCAGCTTTTCTCGATCCTGGCGGATCTTGCCGAGAAGAAACCCAATCCGACAGCCTTTTTCGCTTCCCAACTTGTCAGCCATCTCTATGACGAGGCAGCCGCCCTGGTGCCGATCCAAAGCTGGCTTGAAAGAACCCTGCGAACATCATTGAATGACCTGACCGAGCGTGAGCAAAACCGCCAGACCAGGGACCAGATATCGATAGGAAATGCCTTTACCAGCCTACGGCAACTCTCTCTGCTCGACTGGCGGGAGATTTTCGAGGAGCTCAGCCGGGTAGAACAGCGGCTGCGACTGGATCCGGCCGGCATTTATCCTTTAATGGATTTTGATACCCGGAATCGATATCGCGGGGTGATCGAGGAATTATCCCGAGGCTCGGGCAAGACTGAAGAAGAGGTGGCTGAAGACGTAATAGAAATGGCAAGGCGGGCTCGGCGTGAATCTGCAAGTGATGTGCGATTGAGCCATGTTGGCACCTATCTGATCACCAAAGGCAGGGGTCAACTTGCCCGGTTCGTGGGATGTTGTGAACTACCACGATACCGCTTCACGCAATGGGTATGCCAACATTATTCTCTTGTCTACTTAGGTGGTTCGAGCCTGTTCATCATGACGTTCATCTTTTTTGTCGTCGGATTCGGCATGCATGATCAGGCCCCGGGCGTCCGATTGTTAATGACTCTCGTCATACTGCTCCCCGTCAGCCAACTTGCCATCGAGCTGATCAATTATTTCATCACCCGGCTTCTGCATCCCAGAATATTACCTAAAATGGATTTTGAGGAAGCGGGGATTCCCGATAAATTCCGCACCCTGGTCGTTGTGCCCATGATGATGGTGGACGAGAAGACCATCCGGACCGAGGTGGAGAAGCTTGAGATCCGTTACCTGGCCAACAAGGATGAGAACCTGTTCTTCAGCCTCTTCACCGATTATACGGATGCAGACCAACTTCACTACGGAGGTGACAAGCTACTCCTGCAAAGTGCCAGTGAAAGCATTAAAGGTCTCAATGCCCGCTATGGCGGCGAACGCTTCTTTTTGTTCCATCGGAACCGGACCTGGAGCGAATCCGAGCAGAAATATATCGGTTGGGAACGCAAGCGCGGCAAACTGGAGGAACTAAACCAGCTGATTATCGGAGCGCGGCCCGAAAACGCCGAGCCGCTGGTCTATGTCGGCGAGCCGGACCGTCTTGCGAACGTGAGGTTTGTCATTACCCTGGACAGCGACACCCAGCTGCCCCATGGCACTGCCCGGAAAATGATCGAGACCCTGGCCCATCCTCTGAACCAGCCGCGATTCGATAGTGAAGGCCGGATAATGGCCGGCACCTATGGCATTATCCAGCCGCGGGTCAGCCTGTCTCTGCCCAGCACCAACGCTTCGCCGTTCAGTCGGCTCTTCGCGGACGCGGTCGGCATCGATCCCTATACCCACGCTGTTTCCGATGTCTACCAGGATCTTACCGGTGAAGGTTCTTTCCATGGCAAGGGAATTTATGATGTGCGCGCCTTCAGTCGGGTGCTTTCGGGAAGATTTCCTGAAGAGCGGATCCTGAGCCACGATCTGATCGAAGGAGCGCATGTCCGGGTCGGCCTGGCCAGCGACATTGAACTCTATGACGAATTTCCCAAGGGTTACCTGATTTATATCACCCGCCAGCATCGCTGGACTCGCGGGGACTGGCAGATCGCGGACTGGATCCTGCCCCGTGTTCCCCAACCGGACGGCACCAGGGGCCCCAATCCCCTTTCCCTGTTCAACCGGTGGAAAATTTTTGACAACCTGCGCCGGAGCCTTATCCCCGTGGCCGGCCTGGCCCTGCTTATAGCCTCCTGGCTGATCTCTGCCCGGTTGGTCTGGATCGCAAGCCTTGTGGTTTTCCTGCAAATGTTTTTCCAGCCTTTGGCGCAACATTTTACCATGGTGACCAGTCGGCAGGGGTTAAAGAATTTCTCATTCGCAAAGGTGGTCCATGATCTTCTGCGAGTAGCTATGGATGCGGCATTGTTGCCGCACCAGGCCGGTCTGGCTTTAGATGCCGTCGTCCGGGTCTATTATCGCCTCCTGATCTCCCGCCGGGGTCTGCTCGAGTGGTCTTCGGCCCAGGCCCGTCCGGGGAAGATTCCCGGCCGGCAGTTGTTATTCAGAGCTTCCCTGGGTCTGGTGACTCTCTTCAGCGTGATTGTGGGCGCGGTGCTGCTATACTGGATGCCATCACATTTTGTACCGGCGAGCCCCTGGCTCATCCTCTGGTTTTTTTCTCCTTTGGTCGGCTGGTTTCTAATCTACCGGCCCCCCGGCATACAAAAGCAAAAACTGTTGCCCCTGAAGGACCAATATTTCCTGAGAAAGATTGCCCGGCGAACCTGGCGCTATTTTGCGGATTTTGTCAATGAGGAGTCCTCCTGGCTCCCGCCGGACAACTACCAGGTTTCGCATCAGGACCAACTGGCAATGCGAACCAGTCCGACGAATATCGCCCTCTGGCTCCTTAGTGTGCAGGCGGCCCATGATTTCGGTTACCTGACTGTTGATCAGGTCGTCGAAAAGCTGGGACATTCCATGCACGCCATCGGTAAACTCGAACGTTTCGAGGGCCATCTGCTGAACTGGTACGATATTCAAACACTGACACCCCTCGAACCCCGCTATGTATCCGCCGTGGACAGCGGCAACCTGCTTGGCAGCCTGTGGACTCTGGAGCAGGGACTTGCCGAGCTGGTCCGGCAGCCGGTAATCGATGCCAAAATCTTTGCCGGTCTGCGTGACACGGCCGGAGAAATCGTGGAAGCGGTTGCCGGGCAGGAAAGTGCTGTCGGTTTTGATGCGCAGTCCCTGGGCGAATTGATCAGCGTCTTTGATTCTCCGCCGACCCGCATCGCCGACACCTTGCAGTTCCTGCGAAAAACGGCCGTCGGCGTTAGACGCTTGGCTGATAAGGCTTGCTCCGCCAAGGCTGTGCCGGCGGAGACAGCCTATTGGGTAAGGCAGTTGGAAAAGCAGCATACGGCCTTGTTGGATATCGGCGATCGTTATCTCGCCTGGATCGAAATCCTGGCTGAAAAAAACAGGGAGGAGCTCGCCGAGCTGGTCCCGGAGGCTGAAGCTGCCATCGGCAAAAGCCTTTCTCAAGCGCCGGCAATTGTCGATCTTGCCGGCGGGCAAGTCCCGTGTATTCTGATACTCCGGTCGATCCGCGAGACGGCTCCCTCGTCCGCGCTCTCTCTGCGCGAATGGCTTGACCGCATTATTACATCATTTGAAAAGGCGAAATGGCTGGCCGGCGAAATGCTCGGCTCAGCCGCACGCCTCGGTCGCCAGGTCCAGGACCTGTCCGCAGAGATCAACATGCGTTTCCTCTATGACCGGCAGAGGCGTTTGTTCTCGATCGGCTACAATGTCTCCGAAGGCCGGCTGGACAACTCCTACTACGATCTCCTGGCGAGCGAAGCACGGCTGGGAAGTTATGTGGCCGTGGCGCGGGGAGACGTGCCGCTTGAACATTGGTTCTCCATGACCCGCCCCTTTAATGCCATCGGTCGCAGGCGGGTGTTGCTCAGTTGGACTGGTACCATGTTTGAATACCTGATGCCGCTCCTTTTTCAACGCTCTTACCGAAACTCTCTCCTGGACAAGGCAGTGCGTGAAGCCGTGGCCATCCAGATTGCCTATGGACGCAAACGCCGGGTGCCATGGGGAATATCGGAGTCTGCCTATGGTGATCTGGACCTTAACAAAACCTATCAATACAAAGCCTTCGGCGTCCCGGAACTCGGCTTGAAGCGTTGCCTGGAAGAGGAGGTGGTGGTTGCACCCTATGCCACCCTGCTGGCCGTCAATATTGACCCGGATGCGACGGTAACTAACCTGAAAAGATTGGCCGAGTTAGGACTTCTGCAGGAATACGGCTTTTACGAGGCGATGGATTTCAGCCGGCAACCGAGCCGCGGCGGCAAGGGCGGCCTGCTTGTTCGGGCATATATGGCCCATCATCAAGGCATGGGTTTTCTGTCGTTATCCAACTTTCTCCATGGCAGTCCACTCCAGAGGCGGTTTTATGCCGATCCGCGTGTCCTGGCCTTTGAACCGATCCTCCAGGAGCGAATCCCCCTCCATCCGCCGCTGCACCACATCGCCATGCGTGAAGAAGTATCTTCACTGGTAAGGATCGGGGAAGTCGCACCCTCGATAAGTAAATTCGACACCCCCAATACCCTTACGCCGAAGACCCAAATGCTGAGTAATGGTCGTTATGGGTTGATGGTCACCAACTCGGGCGGCGGCTACAGTCAATGGGACGGTAATGAGATAACCCGCTGGCGAGGGGATCGGACCCTCGATCCAGGGGGAGTCTTCTGCTACATTCACGAAGCCGGTTCCGGAGGATTATGGTCAAATACTTATAATCCGGTGGGCGGCAGGCTTGAAGAGTATAACGTCGATTTTGCCCTCGACCGTGCCGTTTTCCGCCGGACCGACAAGGGCATTCAGACCAATACCGAGATTATCGTCTCCCCGGAAGAGGACGTCGAGATTCGGCGCATCACCCTGATAAACAGGTCCGGCAGTGCGCGTCGTCTGGAGATTACCAGCTATGTTGAGCTCTCGATGGCATCCCATAATGCGGACCGGCAGCATCCGGCCTTCAATAAAATGTTCGTCCAGACCGAATCGGTACCGGAACAACAGGCGCTTATCGCCTTCCGCCGCCCCCGCAAGGAAGACGAGAAGCCGATCTTTGTCGGGCACCGCTTTACCTTTGAGCAAACCGGGGATGAAAGGTTTCGCTTCGAGACCGACCGATGCTCTTTCATCGGCCGGGGCCGGACGCTGGCCAACCCGATGGGGGCCTTCCGGGAACCCGGCAGTAGCCAGGGGTTTGTCCTGGATCCGATCTTCAGCCTGCGGCAGAGTATTACCCTGGCGCCAGGTCAGTCCATCCAGATATCCATGGTGCTCGCTGCCGCCGAGAGCCGCGAGCAGATCCTGACCATGATGGACAAGTTCAGCGACCCCCATGCCATTGAGCGGACCATGGATGTTGCCTGGGCCTCCGCCCAACTGGAGCTGCGGTTGCTGCGCATCCAGTCCGATGAAGCCCGCCGTTTTCAACAGTTGGCCAGTCACCTTTTGTTTCCCAATCCTCTCTTGCGACCGCCGGAAGAGAGGATTGAAAAGAACCGCAAAGGTCAATCCGGCCTCTGGCCCTATGGCATCTCAGGCGACTTGCCGATTGCCCTGGTCACTATCTCCGACACCAGGGATATCAGCCTGGTGCTGCAAATGCTCCAGGCCCACACCTATTGGCGAAGGCACGGATTAATGGCGGATCTGGTGATCATTAACGAGGAATCGGCGGGTTATGAGCGGCCGCTGCGGGAACGACTCGAAAACTTGATTCAGGCGCATTCGGTCTTTACCGGGATTGATCAGCCCGGCGGGGTCTTTCTGATCAGTGGCGATCAGATTCCCGGCGAGGATCTGACCCTGCTCATGGCCGTGGCCTGCGAGGTGCTGGTTGCCGCCCGCGGCACATTGCCACAGCAGTTAGGGATCTCGGGAGAGGTGCCGGAACTTCCCGAACCCATGGCGCCGAGAATTGAGGCCCGCAAGCCTTCCCTGCAGCTGCCCTTTCTGGAACTTGATTATTTCAACAGTCTCGGCGGATTCACGCCGGATGGTCGTGAGTACGCCATCTATCTCGGACCCGACACCCACACCCCCGCCCCCTGGGTCAATGTAATGGCCAACCCCGATTTCGGCACCCTGGTCAGTGAAACGGGGGCCGGTTTCACCTGGTATGGCAACAGTCAGCGCAATCGCCTGACCAACTGGTCGAACGATCCGGTGATGGACCCGTCAGCCGAAGCTATCTATATCCGGGATGAGGAAAGCGGCCGTTTCTGGACGCCGACCCCTGCGCCGGTTCGCGAGGATACCGCCTATCGGGCAAGGCATGGCGCCGGATACACGGTGTTTGAACATAACAGTAACGGTATCGAGCAGGAACTGACGGTCTTCGTGCCGGTCGATGAACAGGGTGGAGAGCCGATCAAGCTCCAGAGGCTGCGGTTAAAGAACGACTCGGGCAGGAATCGCAGGCTGTCGATCACCTACTATGTCGAATGGACCCTGGGCGAGAGTCGGGAGTCTTCACAAATGCATGTAGTGACTTCCTGGGATAAAGAATTTCAGGCAATGCTCGCCCGCAACCGCTATCACCCGGATTATGGAGAACGTTTGGCCTTCGCGGCCCTGAGCGAGCCGGCCGAGTCATACAGTGGGGACCGCACGGTCTTTATCGGCCGGAATCGATCTTTGAAGAACCCGAAGGCGATGAAGCGGGCCAGGTTGTCAGGCCTCTTCGGGGCGGGGCTTGATCCCTGTGCCGCCCTGCAGGTTAACCTGGAGATCGCGGCCGGTGATACGACCGAGATAACCTGCATGCTAGGGCAGGGAGAGTCCATGGAGAAAGCCCGGAAACTGGTGCTGACCTACCGGGACAGGTTGATGTTTAATACCGCCCTGAGCGGGACCAAAGCCTGGTGGGATGAACAGCTGGGCGCAATCGAAGTGCATACCCCGGAACTTGCGGCCGACCTGATGATCAACCGCTGGCTTCTCTACCAGAGCCTGAGCTGCCGGATCTGGGGTCGCTCCGCCTTCTACCAGTCCGGCGGCGCCTTTGGCTTTCGCGATCAGTTGCAGGACGTGATGGCTTTTCTCTACACAAATCCCGAGCTGGCGCGGGAGCAGATCATCCTGGCGGCGGGACATCAGTTCAGAGAGGGCGATGTCCAGCACTGGTGGCATCCGCCGGGCGGCGCCGGGATCAGGTCGCGTATTTCCGATGACCTTTTGTGGCTGCCCTTTGTGGTCGCCCAGTATATCCGGACCACCGGCGATGTGGGGATCCTGCATACGGAGGTTCCCTACCTGGAAGCGCCACTGTTGGAGCCGGACCAGCATGAGATCTTCCTTAAGCCCGACCTCTCGTCCGAAGTCGGCACCCTCTTTGATCATTGCCGACGGGCGGTTACTCGCGGTCTTACGGCCGGGGCCAATGGCCTGCCCCTGATGGGTACCGGTGACTGGAACGATGGTATGAACCTGGTAGGCGCCGACGGGAAAGGCGAAAGTGTCTGGCTGGCGTGGTTCCTGGTCGATGTGCTTAAAGGAATGGGAGAGATGGCGGATCTGCTGGGACGGCCTGATCTGAGCGAAACCTATCAACAGGAGAGAGATGGCTTGATCAAAAACGTCGAGCGTTCGGCCTGGGACGGGGAGTGGTATCTCCGCGCTACCTTCGACGATGGCACCTCCTTGGGCTCCGCGGCCAACGCGGAGGCAAAGATCGATTCCCTGCCGCAATCGTGGGCGCAGCTAACCGGCGCGGCCGACCCGGAGCGGACCGGCATCGCACTGGAATCGGCCTGGCAACATCTCGTTCATGAAGATGAAGGGTTGGTGCTGCTCTTTACGCCGCCTTTCGACAAAGCGGAGCCCTCGCCGGGATATATAAAGGGATATCCTCCGGGAGTTCGCGAGAACGGCGGACAATACACCCATGCCGCTTTATGGTTTGCCATTGCCATGGCCCGCCGGGGTGAAGGCGGGCGGGCGGTGAAAATGCTGCGGATGCTTAATCCTATCGAGAAGGCCCGTGACCCGGAAACAGTATGGCGCTATGGAGTTGAACCGTTCGTGATCGCGGCAGACGTCTACCGGTTGCCCGGACGTTTCGGGCAGGGTGGCTGGTCCTGGTACACCGGCGCGGCTGCCTGGATGTACCGGGCCTGGATCGAAGAGGTCCTGGGGCTGGAAATTCGCGGCAAGCGGATGCGGGTATCGCCGCGCATCCCCGCTTCATGGGATGGTTTCAGCCTGCGATATAGGCATGGGAAAACGGTTTACGAGATCCGTGTTGAGAATCCGCATGGAGTAGAGCAAGGGGTCTTGTGGGTGGAGCTTGACGGCAAGCGTTTGACTGACAAGGTGATCTCATTGGAGACGGGTCTGATCAAACATCTGGTCCTCGTCCACATGGGAAAACCGGAGTAGCGACTTGAGTATATCTGCATTTTCGGGCCTAAAAACTTAAATATAGACCTGCGAATTCAAATCATAAGTGCAACACCCTTGTTTTTCGTGGGTAATCATAATGTTTTCAATGAGATAGCATGGCCAGACCCCCAAAGCGCTTTTGGTCGGCCTCTATCCCCTGATCCCCATATAACGCATTGACAGCGGACCAACCCGGTCGGTAACCTGAAATATCAGTGGGAAACGGCTTTTAGGCAGCTTAAAAAATTTTCAAACAGAGGTAAATTATGAAAAGGACAAAGAAAATCGTTCTGTTGTTTTGCAGCGTCTTTTTGTTGGTTTCTTTTGTCGGTTGCGAGCGGAAGGGGCCGGCCGAAAAAGCCGGTGAAAAGATTGATAAAGTGACGGAAAAAATCGGGGACAAGACGCGGGATGCAATGGATGCCACCGGCGAGAAAATTGAAGAAGCCGGCGAAAAGCTGCAGAAATAACCGTTAAGCTGGAGAATATCAAATGTTATACTGGGCTGCCGTATTCTTCATCATAGCCATCATTGCCGCAGTCTTCGGTTTCGGCGGAATAGCCGGAGCGGCGGCCTCCATCGCTAAGATTCTCTTTTTAATTTTCTTGGTGTTTTTTGTTCTTGCTCTCATTTTCGGCCGTCGCAAACCCAAGGGATGAACCGCGGGCGCGGCTTACCTTCGCCGTAAATAGAGTCACTAAACCGGGACAGATTGATTTTTCGCCCTGAGAGATACACTCAGACGTGCCCAGGGAAGAAACAGATTCCCTTTTATTGAGGGCATCATCTGTGGTTATAAAATGATGTATAAGATTTTTTCTTACCAGATCATTCATTACTGGAATAAAAAATGAAACACGGTAGGAACCGCATCATTTTCACCCGGAACACGATCCAGTTAGTTGCCCTGACCTTGGCCGTTGGGCTGTTTGTAGTCGCCGGCCAGTCGCAAGCCGACTGGTTGCAGATGGGTAAAACCCTGTTCAGTAATTTGTCCGTGGACCAGAAGAGCGAATTGGGAGTTACTGAAATCGGCAACGGCCTCAAGGAGGCCTTGAAGGTGGGAACGGAACGGGTGGTGGGGCAACTCGGCCGGATAGACGGCTTCAACAAAGACCCGGCCATCCATATTCCCCTGCCCTAAAAGCTTCAAAAGGTAAAAACGGTTTTAGCCGAATTCGGTTTTTCCGGCATGCTCGACGATCTCGAACTCCGGCTCAACCGGGCGACCGAGTCAGCCACGCCCAGGGCCAAAGAACTTTTCCGGCAGGCGATTGCCGACATGACCCTGGAAGACGCCATGGCCATCTATAAGGGCCCGCAGGATGCGGCAACCAGCTATTTCGAGGACCGTATGCGCAATCCTTTGGCCGAAAGTTTGCGTCCGGTGATCGAGGAGAGCCTTTCCCAGGCCGGAGCGGTGCAGTCCTTCGATGCGGTGATGGGTAAATACCGCTCACTGCCCTTTGTCCGTGAGGTGAAAACCGACCTGACCGGTTATGCGGTCGACAAGGCCCTGGCCGGCATCTTCCTTTACCTGGCCAAGGAGGAGGCCGCTATCCGCCAGAATCCGGCCAAACGGACCACCGAGCTGCTACAGCGGGTCTTCTTTTCCCGATAATTTGACCCTGGCATCAGTACGATTTCCAGGGACAGCAACTATTTCTGATAACCTCTGTGGTGGTTCTGATCCATGGTTATCTTCATCCTTTACAGGATATCTCAGCTAAAGGGTTGCCGTTACCGAGAATATGCAGACAGTAATTCTCCGACCTCTCATGTGATTCCACTCTCTTTTTATCAAAGCCCTGGCGGCAAATCCGGGGCTTTTTCCGACCAGATTACAATTTGACAAATTTCGCGCTTCCATGTGAGCATTATATTAGATCTGGGGGTATGAGAAATCAGCGAGGTTTGTCATGAATAAATTAATTTTAACTGCATTGGCTTTGCTTTTTCCGCTCTTCTATTTTTCTTGCGGCGGAGGTGGCGGATCTGAGAGCGGCAGCGGCACCGTGCCGCTTTATCTGACTGACGATCTGGGAGATTTCAAGCAGGTATCGGTGACCGTCAATCTTGTGCAACTCGCGCACACCGGCTCAGGCGCAGCATGCGATCTGCTAACCGACCCCGAGAGCCTGGACCTTTCAAACCTTGAAGGAGTTTTGCAACTGCTTGATACCACTGAGTGCCCGGCCCAATCGTATAACCGGGTCAATATCCGATTTTCAAAGGCCGTGGGGCTAATGGACTCAATCGGGACATCGGCTGAATGCCTCTTTGAATCATACAAGTCCGATGGCAACCCCAGTCAGCCGAATGTGCTGAATTGTGCCGATGGAACGTGCAGTGTTTCCATTAACGGGGGAATTAATGTGATCGCAAATACGGTTAATCCATTCGGACTGGACTTTGATCTTAAAAACTTTGAGGTAGATAATTTCGGTTCGCCCAATTGCGGTGTTTCCCTCAAGGTCGAGCCCCAGAATAACAATGATCTTAATGGTAAAATGGCGGCCGGTTATAAGAAAGGCGTAACCGGTTATGTCTCCGGGCTCGATATCGATGGGGACAGCTTCACTATGACAACCAGGAAGGGAGCATTCTTTACGGTCGATTATTCCCAGGCCTTATATCGAAGCGCCCCTCAACCTGATTTGGACGGCCTTTTGCAATTCGCCTCCGAGCAAAATCTGCCGGTAAGGATCATTACCGATAATATCGATGTTTCCGGCCAGTCGGTGATTGTTGCCGAGACAATTTATGTTAAGCTGGAAGGCCGGGTAAGCAATCTTGATCTCCTGAATCTTCTTTTCACCCTCGAGAATACCACACACGACATAACAGTAAACGTCAACTACAGCGACGCAGCCGGTTATGACAAGGTTGAAGGAAATCTGGCCGATGACATTTGGGTTGAGGTGAAATTATTCGGCTTTGATCTTGATAGATACCTGGCCCATGAGGTGGAGGTGAAGAATGAGATTCTTCCCTGACATAAGGCAAGGGGTAGATTTGTTTAAGAGTTTTTGATAACCTTCCTAGTTGTGGTCCTGGTCCCCGGATGGCAGTGATCTAAATTTTTCAGACCGGGCTTTTCATCGGCCGGCTGGCCAAGCATAGCCCCTAAAATGCGGTGAGGAACGAACCGCATAGATCACTTCTTGCATCACTTCAATTCCAGAGACCTTTCTTTATTACCCCTACTATTATTCCCTATCATCCCTAATACCGTTCGTTTCGTAATTATTTTTAACAATATATAGCTTGTGTTTTTAAAAGAAATAACTATATATATGTGGTAGATCAAATCAGTGCTTACCACATATGAGTGGTTTGTCCGAGAAAACTGCGCGGGACAACATCATGAAAGAAAAGAAACTCATCAGAAGACAACTAGACAAATCCCTTCGGCAACTCCGGATCTTAGCCGAGAAATATCCGCCACGTAGGGGCTGGATTCGCGCTATTCGCGACGCCCTGGGAATGAGCGCCAGACAGCTGGCCGGTCGGCTGGGAGTTTCCCAACAGCGGGTGGCCCAGATCGAGAAGCAGGAAATAGACGGGGGGCTGACCATCAAGGCCATGCGAAAAGTTGCCGAGGGTCTTGACTGCCGGTTCGTCTATGGCTTTGTCCCGTATGAAAGCCTGGAGGCAACTATCGATAAGCAGGCCAAGCGTATGGCGTTACGTCGGCTGGCCTTGGCCTCTCATACCATGAGCCTGGAAGACCAGGGTCTCGACCGACATGAAAACGATGAGATCCTGGCCGAAATGATCGCCGAACTGACTGACGATCCGCCAAGCAATCTCTGGGACGAAATATGACCGATTGGCAATATCAGCAAGGCGCTACTCTCATCGATCCGAACGAGGCTGAAGGCCTGATCCCGAACCATGTCCAAACCCGCCGTGATCTCGATGAGTGGGAGCAGCGAAATATTATTTCCGCCATCGCCTGGCTGGAAAAAACCGGCCCGACCGAGATCCTTAACGAGGCATTCATCAGAAAACTGCACCAAAGGATGTTCGGTAAGGTCTGGAGTTGGGCCGGAACCTTTCGAAAAAGCGATAAGAACATCGGCGGCCATTGGTATCAGATCGCACCACGGCTCAACAATCTGTGCGAAGATACTCGGCTATGGATTGAGAATCGGACCGAGTCGGAAGACGACATCGCAGTCAGGTTTCATCATCGGCTGGTCCAGATCCATCCTTTTCCGAACGGGAACGGTCGCCACGCCCGGCTGATGACCGATCTTCTGCTGGAAAACATTCTGGCCCGGCCAAAGTTCAGCTGGGGCGGCGGTAAACTTACCGAACCCGGTGAAGCGAGGAATAAATATATTGCAGCCCTGAAAGCAGCCGACAACCATGACTATCAGCCGCTGCTATCTTTTGTCCGATCATAAGTCACAAACAAAAGCCCCGGATCAACCAGATTCGGGGCTTTAGAGAATTGTCCTTGTAGGCCGACTCTCACTTCCTTACATACCCGCCAACCTCAACTCGTGAATTTTCCGGGCTGGAGGATACGACCACCGCGTCATTTATTTCAACTCCCCATTCGGAAAGCTTTTCGAGCGTGGCATCAATCAGCACCTGAAGGTTCTTCCTGAGTTTTTCCGACAACTGCAGCCCGACTTCCAGCTTGTCGGGCTGTATGCCTACGAGGCACAACTCCGGCGGGGTAATGCCCATTAAACCAGCGGAAAAAAGGAGGTCGGGGAGACCTATCTGGTGGACGGAGAGCTTCGAATCGAGGAAGGCCGGGATATTTTTGCCCTCGATAACCTTCACCGTGCCAGGCTGGGCTTTGAAATCCACCGCGTCTATCATAAGAAGACGTTCGCTTTCTTCGATGAAGGGGAGGAGGTCAAGGCCGATGGTGCCGCCGTCGATGAAGCTCACGTTATTGGAGAATCGATACCCATCACGCAATGCATTTATTGCGTGGACTCCGACCCCCTCGTCGCCAAGCAGCAGGTTGCCTATGCCAAGGACCGCTATCTTGATTACTCCAACTCCTTCGATGGTAAGAATTTGTAGCCGCTGAACATACTGCTCATCAGGCCGCTTCCCTCAAGGGAACCAATGAACCAGGAGATGTATACGTGTACGATGACGAAGGCAAGGATGACGTACATGACCAGGTGATGAAAGAGCCTGATGAGTTGGAGATTCATAACGGTGGTAAGCCAGCCACCCATGAAGGTCCATATGCCGCCTGCCTCGTGCGACAGGGAGTGGAGGGCGAAGCCCGAGATAATCTCGAAGATGAAGAGCAGCAACAGCAACAGGTAGGTAAGACTGGCGAGGGCCGGATGACCCACCGCGTGCGGGGGCTTCTTGCCGATAAACAAATAAAACTTCACTGCGTCGGTAAGATATTCCCAGAACTTGCGCCTGAAGGGATTAAAGGTTTTCAAGGCGCAATACTTGTTGCCGACCAGACCCCAATATAGGCGGATGATGATGCTCATGAGAAAAACATAGGCTGAGGTGAAGTGGACGAAGCGCATCCAGCCCATCACGTACTGGTCGGTCGAAAGCGCATGGATAAAGGGATGTCCGATGTAAAAACCGGTTACCGAGAGAGTAAGGATGCTCAGAAAGTTGATCCAGTGAGTTAGCCTCACAGGGAGTTCCCAAACGTAGACCGAATGCATCTGCTGGCCCTTCATGGCATCCCTCCTTGGTTCAGACCACCTTGATTTTTGTTACCGCCTTGCCATCGGGATCCAACACATGCACCGCACAGGCCATGCACGGATCGAATGAGTGAACGGTCCTCAGGATTTCGACCGGTTTTTCCAGGTCAGCCACCGGCGTATCGATGAGGGCTGCCTCATAAGGCCCCCTCTGGCCTTTCGCATCCCTCGGAGAGCCGTTCCAGGTGCTGGGAACGACGCACTGGTAGTTTTCGATACTACCGTCCTTGATCCGTATCCAATGGCCCAAAGCTCCTCGCGGGGCTTCATGGAAGCCGTAACCCTTGGCCTCGCTGGGCCAAGTTGAGGGTTCCCATTTGCTGCCCTCATGGATCCGCAGGTCTCCCCTTTGGATATTGTCCTTGAGATCGTCTATCCAGACCGGCAACATCTCGGCGGTAACCAGGGTCTCCACCCCTCTTGCCGCCGTTCTGCCAAGTGTGGAGAAAAGGGCCTCGGGTCCGACGCCCAGTTTGTTCAGGACGAGATTGACAACTTCCTGCACGCGCTGGTGGCCGGAACCATAGGCAACGAGCATCCTGGCCAGGGGACCGACCTCCATCGGCATTTCTTCATAACGCGGTGCCTTGATCCAGCTGTATTTCGCATCGGTGTCGAGATTCGCGTAAGGCGGGGTGGGGCCGGTGTACTTGTAATTAGTCTCGCCCTCCCAGGGGTGTCTGGCCTTGCCGTTGATGCCGGAGTACTCGTACCAGGAATGGGTCACGCACTCCGTGATCTTCTGGTGATCCACGGGATGGACCGTGCTCAGGTCTTTGTTGAGGATGATGCCGCGCGGCAGAAAAAGGTTGTCGGTGTTCGACTCGTTATCTATCGGGTACTCGCCGTATGCGAGAAAATTGCCGACGCCAGCGCCGTATCCCGCCCATTCTTTGTAGAAGGAGGCAATGGCGAGAAGATCGGGAATGTAAACCTGCTCGACAAAAGCCTTCGCCTTGACGGCAAGCGACTTCATCTTGTCTATCGACAGTATGTTGATAGCGTTTTCGCTATTGGGGTCAATGGCGGCCGCCATGCCGCCGACCAGGTACGTCTGGAGGTGGGGGTTCTTGCTGCCCAGGATGGCGTGTATCTTGATGACGTCCCTCTGCCAATCCAAGGCCTCCAGGTAATGGGCCACGGCCATGAGGTTGGCCTCGGGCGGTAGTTGATAGGCCGGATGTCCCCAATAGGCGTTGGCAAAGGGGCCGAGTTGGCCTGCTTCCACGAAACCCTTGAGCCTGTCCCGCACCCCCTTGAAATAGGTAGCGCTGCTGTTATGCCAATCGGATATGGACTGGGCAAACGATGCGGTCTTGGCGGGATCGGCGTCCAGGGCACTTACGATGTCGACCCAGTCCAAGGCATGCAGGTGGTAGAAATGTATCACATGATCCTGAACCATCTGGATGGCCGTGATAATGTTTCGCATCATCCGCGCGTTGTCGGGGATTACAATACCTAGTGCGTTTTCGACAGCTCTCACGGAGCTGTTGGCGTGAACCGTTGTTCAGACGCCTCAGATACGTTGCGCAAAAAGCCAGGCGTCTCGTGGGTCCCTGCCCTTGAGGATTATTTCCATACCCCTGAAAGCCGTACTCGACGCCCAGGCATCATTGACTTTACCGGCTTCAACCTGGGCTTCGATCCTCAGATGACCCTCTATTCTGGTAATGGGATCAACCACGATTTTTGCCATGACCTATTCCTCCGTTTCCTGGTTATCTTGAGACTTTCCCTTGGCTGCTCTAATTATCCCATGCGCAGCGACACCTGCCGCGGTAGCGGCGGCAAGACCGAGACCTATTTTATCGGCGGTACTTTCAACGCCGAAACCGGGTACCGTGGGTAGTCGCTTATAAAAAGGAGTCATGGTGTCCCAGAAACGCGG
>Ga0102953_1001209_pt1 | contig 16595 bp, 29 predicted proteins | sample SalPon2A_C_D2_MG_FD_78509 | JGI IMG/M metagenome (GOLD analysis project Ga0102953, IMG submission 78509) | Soil microbial communities from South San Francisco under conditions of wetland restoration - Salt Pond MetaG R2A_C_D2_MG | ecosystem: Environmental > Terrestrial > Soil > Wetlands | place... | reverse complement strand
GAGAAATTACTGTTAAGGAAGAACAGATATATGAGCCTGTTAGTGGAGCTCTAGAGGATGCTGGGTTCTCTCTTAAAGCCCAAAAGGGAGGATCAGGCTGGAGTGATAGGGATACATGGTACACCATAATTAGCTGGTAGCCACAAAGTATCAGTATTTATAAAACAAATTTAAGGAGTGAATATGAAAGCAAACTTAACAGCAGATGATGCCAGGGACCTGTTTAATAAAGCTACAGGGCTGTCAAAGAATCTTCAGTATGTAGAGAACTTAATCATGAAAGCGGCGTCAGATAAAAAGAGGAAGGTTGTTGTGGAGCAGGGACGGTTCGACGGTGTTATTGGGGATGCTCTTACTGACGCTGGGTTCTCCCGCACTGTATACCGTAAGTGGGACAAACATCTAAACGAGTATAAGTGGTACATCGAGATTGGCTGGTAGCCACAAAGTTAAAGTAAATTCTAGCTTTTGTACCTTCAGATAATTCAGCAGGCTAGAAAGTTAAAGTAAATTCTAGCTTTTTAGTAAGGCTCTGGCCGTTTGGTCAGGGCCTTTTCTTTATGGTACGGCCCTTTAATTAAGTTGCAACATTGAAGAAAAGAGAAAAACCTATAGTTATATATAACCTAATAATACCTATACATACTGTACTAGGTATCCCTACCCTTACATATAGGAGGTATAGAATGTCCTTAAAACTAGCTACTAACTCTCTTCTCTCTGAGAAGAGTATAGAAAAGACATTGTTAATGGAGCTGGAAGTCCTTGGGTTCTTAGTACTGGCCGAAGTATCAATACACAATGACCCGAATGGGAACCCAGTTGAGTGTTCCTGGGAAATTATAAGCATTGATGGGAGCGGAGAGGCAGCTCTTCCCTGCATGGAAGTGTTAGACGCTGCTATAGCTGATCGCCTGGTAATGGCTATCCTCCGTTACCTGAACAAAAGACTGACTGCAGGGGATTCTAATGAACAGAATTGATAGGCAGCTATTAAGACCCCTGATTGGCAGCCCGCCTTATTACAGGGACCCTGCATCTATACCTGACCCTGCATCTTTGGATATCGTTCTGTCACATGACGTATTCAACAGGATACCTTCGACAGGCCCTGCCAGGGTCACTCACTATTTAGGACTGCAATACAGCAACGGCACCTTCAACCTGACTGCACCTGTCCGTAAGAACAAGGGCCTTTATGTTGGCCCTGAGTACACAAATCTTTTCCAGACAAACCCCAACGCGCCTGAGACTGTTACCCTAGCAACTGATACTTACTGCCTAACCTGTGAAGACGGCTCAGTTACATGTTCAGCAGGCGTTGCAACTCCCGGAAATCCGCTTAAGATAGCTGCAACTGCAGGAGACATGGTGTTTACACCTGCATCTTGCACAAAGTGGATGCTAACAAGAAGCAACTACGCCTTCGCTTGGATACCACCTGGCGGTACACAGAATGATGCGTCCGGGTCAACCTCTCTTGACAGAGGGTGCTGGTTCGTAATGGATACTGATACTCAAGCTGCTTTCTCTGGCGCGTTCTCAGCCTGCCTGGATGTTCTTATAGTGGCAGGTAGCGCAGAGATGCCAGCTACTTCTGGCAGGCAGAAGCTGTTTACTGTCGATGATGGAAGCACCTTGTATTATGAGACTCAGTCAGGAACTGGCAGGATAGTAAGGTCAGTCGGCGGCGGCAGCAATCAGGTAATAACTTCTGCATGGAGCGGAAATACAATAAGGCGGTGCGTCCTGCAAACAAACGCAGCAGACACACAGTTCAGGATAGGCTACAGAGAGTACGACACAGCAGGCACACCACTTGCTGCATGGCAATGGGACCCGTTCGTGACATATGATGGATCGTTTGACCCCGGTCCTGTCCTTAGAGTATCAATACAGAATACAGTGCCTCTGTTCTTCCAAAGGCTAGTTGTATGGGATGTAGGGGATGTAACAGAAGCTCAGTTTGAAAGTCCATTCGGATAATTAACCAAACATAACAGGAGAAAAACATGGCAAATTTACTAAACGCAGTAACAGCTGACGACGAGAGCGCTGGCGTTGCTGCCACTGGGCCTATCATCATTACCAGAACAGGAAAACTGGGAGGTCAGGTCAGGATTACTGCAGACATAGGCGGAGGAGAGGTCACTATAGCTACAATGCGAAACTTTACTACAAGGGTAATCAGGCTTGAGATAGGGTCTGGTGTTACCTTCAAGGCGTACGCTGAGAACCTTGTGGCTGGTGATGAAGTGACAGTTGACTACGTATTTGTGTAACATTCTGCCCTTCCTGGTAATCCGGGAAGGGTTTTTTTTTTGTTTGTTAGGTTGCATCTTAGAACATAATATATAAACATTTATCTCACAGTGTGAGACAGGAGGTATTATGCACGCATGTAAAGACTGTAGATATTATGAAAAAGATAGCTCATGTTCTGGAGCAATAGGACACCCCGATTTTCTTACCCTGCTTCCAATACAGGAAGTAAGAGATTGTATAACCATGAGATGCCTTGAGTGCTACTGTGGAGACTTGGCGAAGTGGTTCATCCCAAAAGATGGGGAGATGCCATGATAGAATTTATATTACTGATACTGTTCACGGTTATCTGGGGTACGCTGATCTTCGATCTAGTAATCCCTCTAGCTGACTTCATTACCATGTACGTTGTGGGATATGTTAAGATAATTTGGAGGAGGCTGACATGCCGAAAATAAGAACATTTAAGCAAGCCATAAGGGCCTTGAAGAAGCTGGCAGGTGATCGCTCCTGTAATGTACAGAGAGATATTTGGGGGTGGGATGAGGATGCAAGCACATACAAAATGTACATAGCTGGTTATGGACCGGACAACTTCGATTGTATCAGAGAAGTATCCGTTGACTCCTGGGATGAGTGTATATCCAAGGTTAAAGCTGAGCTGGTAAAAACAAAAAGAGGGGTGGCTTAATGAGACGGGACGAGCTGAAGTACAAAAGGGACCATATCAGCAAGAGGGCAGCGGTGCATTTCATAGCCAAAGTGGCAGAGCTGTATGAAGATGCCGGTTACTATGACCCGGTGTGGATCAGCAGCTATAATCGGGGTGCCGAGGACGCTCTTGATGGTGGTGTATATAGTCTTCTGGCCGATATACGATTGCTTCTCAAGGAGAGAGAACAACTTAGGGCCTGGAAGAAAGTTCTAAAGGAGGTGGTAGAGTCATGAGTTTATATAACAGACTGTGCTTAATCAACAGACTGAGCACCGAGGCTGGTAGGCCATACAGTGATCTTAAAAACAGGTGCGTTGGCAGGACAACTGCTGCTGCATTGTATGCCATATCGGAGAGTATAAGGCATCCTGGGAAAGAGATATTCCTTATTGACCACGGAGGCTACAAGCAAACAGAGTACTCTCGTAATGAATTTGCGAAAACGGTCAGGAGGATAATAGAGAAACTTGACCTAAAAGATATGGAGATGCGGCACTCTTTCTCTTGGCATCCCGAATCAGAAAGCGCAGGTGGAAGATCCTATAAGTGGGTGCTTGTTAACAACTTCTCTGTAGACCTTTAGATAGGAGGCACTATGAGTTTATATAAAAGACTTTTTAACTGGCTATTCCGTGACGATAAAGAGTGGTATGCCATCTCATTTAATTGTGAGCTTTCTATGGTATCACAGCAGATAAGAGCCGCCAAGCTCAAACATAAGCCAGGAATCTGGATAAGGAAGCCTGGCGGGGATACTATAGCTGAGCTGAGAGCGAGAGGGTACGTGATCACGTTCGGCCAGAAAGATCATAGCTGGCCAGGAGATAACCGAGAAGGTCAAGTTTACATATGGTGGGATTCGTGGCTATTGTAATGAACGTACCTTGTCCAGCCTGCCAGGAGCGCGGCCACGACCAGAGAGGGTCGAACATGATGGTCTTCTCAGACGGGTCGCGCTACTGCAACAGGGCGCACTGGCATAAGGACGGCAGCCCTCTCTTCATTCCAGCAGATGCTGATGATCCTGTCATGAACATGGAGATAACTGGTACTATCAAGTATACTCCGGACCAATTCAGGGAGCTTGAGAAAGAAGGCAAGCTAGGCAATCCAGAAGTAAGAGCAGTGGCGCTGGAAGGAATGAGAGGAGAGGACAGGTGGGAAGTATCCACTAAAGAAGAGAAGAAAGTCATGCTTGAATCAGTGGAGCGTGACCACGAATACTTCAACATGCTGAAGGTAAGAAACCTAGCAGTCAGGCACATAAGAGGAGATGTTGCTAAGTTCTATGATGTCAGGACAGGGCTAGGACCAGACGCTAGAGTAAACAGATACTACTATCCTATATACGACAAGGACAGCGGTGAATGGAAGGGAGCAAAGTGCAGAAACCTCCCGAAGGACTTCAGGTACGGGCACCTTGGGTTTATGTGGGGTCGAAACCTGCTGCATGGTCAGGAGTTAACGAGCGAAGTGATAGCCTCTGGTGCCAGAATGGACCAGCTACTTCTTGTAGGCGGGCAGGATGATATGCTTGCTGCTCAACAGATGATACTTGACAGCAGAGAAGGTACCAAGTGGGCCGGAATAAAAGCGCATGTATGGTCGCCGACAAAAGGCGAGAGCGCAATAGAAGAGATAGTCCTAAACAAGGACGAGATAAACAAATTCAAAAGGATTCTAGTCTGCTTCGATGACGATGAAGTGGGCAACAAGCTGAACCTTGAAGTATCCCGGCTGTTCAGAGGTAAGGTAGTGAGAGTGCAGATGCCCTCTGGATGTAAAGATCCGAATGACTGCTTAAGCAAGGGAAGGGCGCAAGAGTTCATTGATGCCTGGTTCAATCCTGTTGACCTGCTGATAGGCGGAAAGCTATGCTCGCTCTCTAAGTTCAGGGACAAGGCAAAGACTATGCCAACTATGGGACTGTCATGGCCGTGGCCAAGCATGGACCCTATCACGTTTGCTATAAGACCGTACTACCTATGCGTATGGGGGATGGGAACAGGGGTTGGCAAGACCAAAATGACAAAGTCCGTATGCCTGCACCTGGCGTATGAACACAACCAGAATGTAGCAACCATCTTTCTGGAAGAGCCCCCTCACTGGACGTTGAGGGCGTTTGCTGGTGAGCTTATCAATAAGGATCTGAACTCGCCACCGATCAATGATAAGAATGATCCTAACTATGAAGAGATGCTGGACTACACAGAGGAAGAGGCTAACGCTGCCATTGACAGAATCTGTGACGACTCCCGTATATTCATAGGCGACCTTAAAGGTAGCAAGGAAGTGGATGCAGTTATGGAAGTCATGGAAGAGGCTCTTGCTTTAGGGTTCAAGCACTTTGCAATTGATAACTTATCTGCATTTAAACACTCTTCTGGAAATAAGAAAGGCACAGAGACTAACGCCATTGATGAAACAATGAGGCGGCTAGGAACATTCAAGGACGAGAACCCTGTGTTTATCCTTCTTCTTTCGCACCTGAACAGGCCCGGCTATGGTAGGACTCCGCATGAGCTAGGAGGACCTGTTGAGCTAGGAGATTTCAGGGGTGCTGGCTCCATAACATTCTGGGCTAACGGAGTGTTTGGAGGATACAGGAATACTAAAGCACCTACAATAGAAGAGAAGTGCTATGTTGTATACGAGAACATAAAGAACAGGGAGGCAGGTTACAAGGTAGGCTCTAAGGTACACTTGTCTTTGTCGCTTGACACTGGTAAGTTAAGCGAGACTGACTACAGGCCGCCCGACCCTGATGATTTCGACGATGGCACTAAGCCAAGGAAAGCAAGCGCCGGGAAGTACGATCATGACTCTGAGTTTTAATTATCTCACACTGTGAGACAGGAGATAACATGGACTGCGAAAGAACTTCATTCAAGTGGACAGAGAAGTACTGCCCCACTTGTGACGGTAAAGGATTTATAGGCAATGATCAGATGGGTATAGTAGGGTTCAACCTTGAGCCTTGCTTTGCGTGTAATAGGACCGGACTTTATCATGGTCTTGTAGTTCCTGGAACATTCACATGCCCAGCCAAAGAACCAAGTAACAAAATAATCAGGAGGTAGTTATGACAAACGATAGGCGTAGTGTTTTATTTGATGGAGACAATGTGTACATAAAGAGAGACTTCCCTAAGAACTTAATTGAGGCCGCAATCCATGCACTGACTGTACTGCATGAAGGTGACATGTTCTTAGCAGGTGGGTGCCTGCTGCCGCATACAACGCGGGACTATGATGTTATTGTGTGGAATGACAAAAGATCAGACTCCGCTCTAAGAAGCTTCTGGAAGGCCAATGCGGATTCCCTTGGGTTCAAAATAGTAGCTGATTACTTGGCGGATGATCCAAACCCTTTAAGTAGTGAATCAAGCGAAACTGGTGACGGAAGTGCTAAGTACATAATAACTCTTGAGCGAAAGGTTAATCCTACGGAGGGAACTGACAGGGTTGACATAATCTACATGGCTGACTGGGTCTCAACAGAGTATCATTACCTTGCTGACTTCATGGCCGACTACTTTCCGCTGTCTATACAAGAGATTGCCATTAACTTGAGGACCGGCGACAGGATAGGGAATCCTTCTCTTGATGTGATACAGATAAAGCATGAATCTAAGTGCACCGAAAAGTATAAGGAGTATTATCCTGACGCCACTTTCATTTCTTATCTAGAAGATGAAATAATTCCGATATGAGCAAGCGCAAGCAGTGCAAGATAGAACTTAACTTGCCAGACAGAGTAAATAAATACAGAGGGGAGAGACAAATGGAAAATATTTCTAAGCCAGAAGGGCCTATCTACATAAACATGAACCCAAATCAAGCCAAGGCTGTAGCTGAGCCGTTTGTGACAGAGGAAGAATCCAACATGCAAAGGATCTTATACCTGTGCCGATGGATTGGAAGGAACACATATCCGAATAAGGCTGAAAATGCTGATGTTGCGCTTCAGGAGCTTACCGGGAGGTTAATGAACCTGCAGATAATGACCTCTGTCGATGAGATATGACAGATGTAAGTAACAAAGTACTCGTAGCCGACGCAGAGGGCGTCGGCCTACTTCCTAGCATAAGGGAAGGACACAGAGAAGACATACATTGCTTTGCTGTTAAGGACTATTACTCAGGAGAGAAGCATGTCTTCTATGATAACTATGACCAGAGAATAAACCCTGTATTCCTTGGTGAAAAGTACGAGGACTTCTTTAAGACAGGAGATTTAGAAGAGGGTAAGCGCTGGCTTGAACAATGTGCTGTTTTAATAATGCATAACGTTGCTGGCTTCGATGAGCTTATGCTTGAAAAGGCAATGGGAAAGATGGACAGGGACCACCTGGCACCTTCTGGTCACGATCTGTTCCCATTTAAAACTGCAGACACTCTTGTTATGTCTAACTTCCTTAATCCAGAGAGAAAGTTGCCACACGCTGCCTACATGTATGGAAAAGGAAACATAGGTCCGCACACCATAGAGGCTTACGGCCTAGCCATGGGTCGGCATAAGCCTGTACAGGAGGATTGGTCTTCATTGACTGTTGATGTTATACACAGATGTTCAGAAGATACTGAGATAGGAGAATATGCCTTCAACACTCTGATGAATGAGTGGGATCAGCAGCTAGACAGAACAAATAAAACAACTGGACGTAGCATACTCGAAGCGTATAGAGTAGAGTTCAGGATGGCCAAGGCTATGGCAAGGCAGAGAGAGAGAGGATTTGCCATTGATGTTGCTCTTATAGATAAACTGCTCGGAGAGATGGATCAAGAACTTAGCAGGACTGAAGAGCAGTTCAGAAAACATATGCCAAGGCGCATAAAGAAGACCAAGGACAAAGAGGAGTCTGTAGAAAAGAACACCGCCTGTGTGCTGGCACATTCAGGAGCAAAGGCTTCAGTAGATTATGAGAATTACATGCTGAACGGTGACTGTAGATCCAGCTATGCTACCTCGATATGGTCGCTTACTAAAAAGGATGGGACCTATACCGCCGCCGTAAGCAAGTACATTCCTGAAGCTATAGGAAGCCCCAGAGATTATATAAGCGCAGGTAAACCTCCGCCTGTTGCAGGCCCATTCACTCCTCTCATATGGGAAGATATACCACTGGGCAATAGGGATGAAGTAAAGCAGATACTGCATAAGCACGGATGGATAGGGGTTACCTTCAACGTAAAGGAAACTCTGTACATGGAGGAGAATGATGGAGAGCTTCCGAATCCGTGGGCTGGTAAGGTAGACGATGAATCACTTGAGCAGTGGGAGAAGTCTGGTCACAACGTGCCTGAGTGGTGCAAAGGGATTGCAAGATGGTATGTTATATCTTCAAGGAGAACTCAGCTCCTTAACAAGGACGACCCGGAGTACTTCAGAAAGAATGGCAAGTGGCCTAAGCATCCAGGAGGAGTCGGGTGCAGAGGAATCCTTCCGAGGGCAGTATGCAGGGACGATGGGGAGTGGCATCTAAAAACCTCCCAGGATTACTTCGAGAAAAATAACAAGTGGCCGACCTCTGGGCACTGGAGAGTCCCAGCAGAAGCCTTTCCTTGTGCAACTAATACCTCAAGAATGAGGCATAAGGTAGTAGTTAATATACCTGCTCGTGGTCTGTACGGAAAGGAAATGAGGAGAGTGTTCATTGCGCCTAAAGGCAAGAAGCTGCTAGGATGTGATGGCTCAGGGCTAGAGCTTAGGATGCTTGCTCATTACATGGGAGACGAAGAGTATATAGACATCGTTGTAAACAAGGATGTACACTCATACAATGCAAACAAGGCCGGGTTCAGGACAGAGGACAGTACCACTCACTTCTCAAGTGCCAGGGACATGGAGAAGAAATTTATTTTCATGTGGCTTTATGGCTCTGCTATCCCTAACCTAGCCAGGTGCATGGGGATGGAAAGGGAAGTCATGGGTGCCTGCGTCAAGATGTTCAAGCAAGAGCTGCCTATGTTATCCATCCTTATTAAGGGTGTACAGAAAGCTGCTAAGATGCGAAGGTATCTAATGGCCCTGGATAGCAGGTGGATCAGAATAAGAGTTAAGGGCAGGACTGTAGCCATACACACAGCTCTCAACGCTTTACTGCAGACTGCAGGCTCTCTAGTGATAAAGTACGCTCATGTTAGAGCTGAAGATATGTATGTGGAAGAAGGGCTGATAGAACGCTATGAAGACTTCCCTATCTTGGCTCACCAGCACGATGAGGCACAGAATGAAATTGATGAAGATGAAGTAGAGTACATGCAGTATTCTATACCATTAGACAAATCCTCGTGGAAGGAAGAAGAGAAGAGGCAGCACGTAGATAAGGAAGGAAGGATATGGTCTGCTCCAATCAAGGTAGGTGAACTTGATGGTAAAGCAGTCATTGAAAGAAGGTTCCATATACTAGGGCACTGCTACTGCAAAGCCCTTGAGTGGGCTGGAGAGTTCTTTGGGCTAAGATGTCCTACTGCCGGAGAATATAAGATAGGAGACAACTGGGAGGAAACTCACTGATGAACATAACAGGAAACGGGAAAGCCATTATAGAAAAGGTGTCGCCGCTACATACCATTAAGGTAGGTCCTAAGCTGTGGATACTTCTAACTCCTCAGGTGTGGAGTTTCTCTGATGGAACATTTATAGCAGTAGAGGAGTTCTTTGTAACCGACGGTGCAAGCAACTGGAGATTTCTATGGAACCTCTGTCCTCCTGCCTCTGGGGAAACTGCCGAAGGGTCTGTTCTACATGACTACCTGTACAGCAAGGACTGCCTATTGTCAATTGACAGGAAAGAGGCTGACAGTATTTACAATAACTCTATGAAGTTCAGAGGAGTAGGGGACTTGCGAAGAACTACCGTATACAGAGGGGTCAGAACCTTTGGTAAAACTTCATTCAAGGCGTGCAATTCTTGGGAGAAGCTAACTAGAGAGGCTATGTATCCTGAGTTCTGGGAGCTGTGGAGAATACAGAGGCATTGGTGGCACAATAAAGATATGGGCAAGAGCGACGTAGAGATGCTAGTCCAGGCTGTGCTCTATTACAATTCTAAGCTTTAAGTTGCATCCTTGAAATAAACTTATTAACCTTTATCAGGAGAAGTATATGACCAAAAAAGTAAATGACACCAAAGAAGAAAAGCCGAGAGCAACTGAGTTTGATTATGGTGTCGAGAATGTAGTTGATGCTACCGGCGACTTCAAGCTTGCCTCGGAAGGCAGTCACATGTCAAGGATAAAGGCTCTCGTCCACCTTGGTACGTTTCAGGAAACATTCAAAGGTAAGAAGAAAAAGCCTGCACCGGAGGCTTGCATTGTATTTGAGCTTCTTGAAGAGGACGACTTTGAAGAGGACGGGGTAACTCCACTGCTTGCCTACAAAGCTTTTCCGCTTAAGTTGGGACCGAAGACCTTCATGACCAAGTTCAAGAAAACCATGGACCCGAAGGAAGTGCTGACCGGGTTCGACGGCTACATAGCTCTTCCGTGCAATGTGGATATGGTGGGCAGCACAAAGAAGAACGACGATGGTTCGCCCAAGTATGTTAACTTCAATTCCGTATCCGGTATGTCTCCGAAGCTGGCAAAAGCTGTAGATCCGCTTAGTGGTATAGGGCCGCAAGGTCACTTCAGATTTAATGAGCTGACTGAAGAGGTAATCAAGATGCTCAATCCTATCATTCATGTGAGAAACATTCTCATGGAGAGTGCCGAATATCCTGGCAGTAAGGCAGAGGCAATAATCAAGAAGATCAGAGAGACTGATCCGGACTATGCCACCATGTCGGAGTCGGAGGAAGAGGAGCCGGAAGACCGGACAGAGTCAGAGGTAAATCCGCCACCTCCGCTTGACGAGCAGGAAGAGTTCTAATTGTCTCACAGTGTGAGATAAGTATTTAAAGTTGCATCATAGAATGAAAGCTATTCTGCATAGTGCAGAGCTTCTGTAACCTATTCCAATATCCTTAGAGGAGAATACCATGCCGAACGAAGAAAGAATCATTCAATTCCACGACAAATTTCTTGCAAAGATTGGCGACGAGATCGTACTGTTCGAGTCCAAAGCTCAGGCCGAGACTGCCGTTGTTATGGACGAAAGATCTGCCGAGATCAATGCGCGGGCTGCCGCTTACTGTAAATCTCGTGGTCTGAAAGACAAGAACGCCGTCGCAAAGACCCGCATTATCTGTGACTTCCTTGCCTTTGAGATGGTGCCGGAAGAAGAAGAAGGAGACGAGGAATAATATTTCCTGCCGCCTTGTGCCTGATAGAACCGATGGCAACCATGTATAGACATAACAAGCTCGGTCCCTTGATCTCCACCGGAGTAAGCTATCATAAGGGGTAAAGGTTTGAACACCTTTCAGGCACACTTTTAAGCCCACACTGGCGCAACTGGTGTGGGCTTTTTTTTTAAGGAGACAGATATGAATGACTTCGATTATGGAGTACCTGAAGAACAGTTGGCCCAGTCTGTCAGCTTCATAAAGGTATGGCCCACCGAGGGAAGAATGACGGCCCTTGTTGATGCTGATTCCATACCTTACATAGTAGGATTCTGCAGCAAGGAAGAAGATTATTTGGCATGGGAGGAAGAAGGATCATTGCCTGATAGCCCGATTCTACTGCAGAGAAAGGAACATGCTAACTTCCTTCTTAACAGATGGATAGAGGAGGCTGGCTGTGACTCAGCCTTGCTGTATCTTACTGATGGTAGTGATAACTTCAGGAATGAAATAGCAGTATCAAGGGGATACAAAGAGAATAGGTCGCAAGATAAGCCGCCCTTCTTCCATGAGATTAAGCAATGGCTTATAGATTTCCACGGAGCTTCCCTGTCTAAGGGGAATGAGGCGGACGATGAAATATCTATTGAAGCCTGGAGAAGGCATAAGTCCCTATTAGAGAACTTGGAGGCTAAATCATGATAGAGCCATTCGGAAGTGAGCACAGAGCTTTCTCTGATTTTGTAGTAATATCTCCTGACAAGGACCTTGGAATTATACCAGGGTGGAGGTGCCCACCTAAAGGACAAAGGGAGTGGGTGTCTCCTATAGGAGAGCTTCGCCCTATCTGGAAGGAAGTGGAGACTGTAAACTATGAGTACTGGCCGGTGTTTGATGGAGTAGAGAAGAACGTCAGGCACTGTGAGACTGTCGCATTATATGCAGGCAAGGCAAAGGTTATGAAGTATAAACACGTTAAGTGCTCAGTCCCTAAGTGGGAGCAGAATTACATTTGGTACTTCGGAGGTAAAGAGCAAGACACAGTTACCAGAGGTGCCAATAAGGGTAAAGGCAAGTACAAGAGAGTTAAGATGGGCACTTCGCCTTCATCTAGGTTGAAAGACCTCAAGGGAGTTGGGCTGATATTCTTTTATGCTCAGCTAATAATGGGAGATGCTGTAGATTATTACTGCGGCATTAATGGACTGGGAAAGAAGGCTGCCCTAGAACTCTTAGATGGTGTGACTACAGAGGAAGAGCTATTCAGAATTGTAAAGAACCAATACCAAATAGCCTATGGAGAGAGCAAGGGCTTATCCCGAATGCTTGAGTCCGGGAGGCTAGCTTGGTTACAGACATACAAGGGAGAACTATGGAACTTCCCAGAAAATTCTCAAGAGGGGAGCTTTCCTCTATTACCAGGACAATAGCTGCAAAGCAGAAAGGGATCTGCCCTATCTGCAAAAGGACCTTAGTTCCAATATCTTCTAAGAACACAGTTCTAGACCATGACCATGACACTGGTCTGGTTAGAGCTACAGTACATAGAAGGTGTAACGGGACGGAAGGTAAGGTTCTTCATGTGCTTAAGACCTGGGGAGAGATGGCCAGTCCTTTAGAAAGGATTAAGGCTCTTGAGAATATAATATCTTTTTGGAAGAAACACCAGAGCGACCAGCACGGATTGATATACCATGGTCATAAGACTGCCTCTGAAAAGCGAATAGCCATAGCAAAGAAAAGGAAGAGAGCAAGAGCTAAGAAAAAGGAGGCTAAATGAAAGACAGAATAGTAGGGGTAATATCTGACACACATATTCCTGGGCACATTAAGAACGCCTTGGAGTTCTGTCAGGATACCTTCAATGACTATAAGGTTACAGAGATAGTCCACATAGGAGACTTATGCGATCACCACTATATAAGTTTCCATAACACCGAGCCGGAGGCAATGAACCCAGTACAGGAGTTCAAGTCGGCAAGGAAAGAGATAGCCAGGTGGGTGGCTGCATTTCCTAATGTCAAGCTATGCATTGGTAACCATGACACAATACCTGCCAGACAGGCAAGAATCCCAGGAATGCCTAAAGACATATTCTTGCGCAGCCTTAATGATATATATGAGCTGCCAGATACTTGGAGGTGGGCAGTAAGGTGGGACATAGATAAGGTCATATACGAGCATGGCACTGGGTCTGCCGGGATGTACGGGTGCAAGAACACTGCCTTGAAGATAGGATCTTCTTTTGTGCAGGGACACACTCACTCTAACGCAGGAGTGTACGATCTTCCTCAGGCAAGAACAAGGATGGCTGCCATGAACGTGGGCTGCCTCATGGACGAGAATAAGTATTTTGCTAAATATGCAAAGATTTTTTATAAGACCAGGATCTCTATAGGTTGCGGCGTAGTCTTTGCTAGAGATGAAATGAAGTTTATACCAAAGAGGTGAACTACTGTGGGCTTTGAAACTGTTTATGATGGTTATGATGGGTTCGGCAACCCCCGTGAAGACTGTGTACCAGCTGAGCCATTGGCAAAGAGAGGAAAGAAGCTGTTTAAGGCTGCCTCTAATGTGATTAATGGAGCAAGGCAAGATCAATATGGTAACCCTGAAGACTCCTTTGGGCTGGTAGCAGTGAGGTGGTCCCAGTACTTACACAGGAGGCATGGTATGGAAGCTGTGCTTTCTGCAAGTGACATTGCGTTTATGATGGCAGACTTCAAGATGGCCAGAGAGTGCAACTCACATAAGCGTGATAACGCTGTAGACATAGTTGGGTATCTCGGTATGCAGGACGATATAGAAGGTAATAAGTAACCTGACAATGGGTTGCATCATAGAAATAAACATTTATCTCACACTGTGAGACAGGAGGTAGTTATGAATTTGGATGAAAAATTAAGTGAACTCTTTCGTAAGAATATCTTATCAATGGCCCTGGCTGGTGCTCTATTGGCAATGTTCCTTTCGCTGCCCGGCTGTGCTGGCCCTGAGTTGTTATCAAAGATACCGAACAATGAGTTTTCTAACTTTGAGTATCACAGGGCCGGTAATGCAACCAGTGTTGACATTGTAGCCAAGGGAGCTAAGAAGACTCCTGATGGTATACAGGTTGACAACGTAGATATCAAAGCAGACTACGGTCCGTTCGTGAACTTTAACATTAAGTTGGAGAATTATAGGATGTCTCCTACGATTCCTGCCACTAAGGATTAGTCATGAAGTCAGAGGTAGTGGCTTATGTAGAGGTGGGCTGTGATGAGTGGTTCACTGAATGGGCTCCCCTCCCCTCTAAAAAGGCTAGTCTTACTGGAAACTACTATTTTATCAACCAGGAAATGATGATAGAGGTTATCAGATATAAGCTGTTCGGGCTGATAAGAAGAAAGGAATACTTATCAGAAATGTGTTTCTCATTCAGAGAGTTTTGGTATAAGGAGTAGTCATGCAAAAGAATATCTTCGAATGGCTCTGGCTTCCAAGTACATACAGGGAGTCTGAGAAAACTACTATGAAGGTAAAGCATTACGACGAAGTTCCTGTCAATAAGCACAAGTTCCCTGTCACTGTTCAGGAAAAGAAGGATGGGGTTTATGCTTTGGTGATGGTATTTGAGGACAGGCACGGTACGTTTTCAAGGGCAGGCAAGCAGTTTACTAACTTGTACGACATGTCCTACAACTTTTACATGAAGGCAAAGGCTGATGGAATTTATATTGCGGAGCTATGCAATGACCATTGTTCGCTTGAAGAATTATCTGGGCTCATTAACCCGAACAGGAAAGCTGCTCTATCAAAAGAACAAGAGAGTCTTATGGAGCGCTGCTACTATGCGTTTCATGATTTTATCTCTATTGATGATTTCATATGTGGGCGTTCTTCTCTGCGTTATAGCGATAGATACTCTTTACTCTGCAGCGAAATCCCGCATGGCTACCATGTTCTCAGGAATCACAATGCATGGACTGAAACGGAAGTCCAGCAGATAGCAGATGCCTTTATAAAGAGGGACTCTGAGGGTATAGTGATAAAGCCTAATGAGAAGTGGGTGGCAGGCCATAAGGGCTACAGAATGATGAAGAAAGTCCGGAACGTAAGCTATGACCTGCTGTGTGTAGGGGTCGAAGAAGGCAAGGGCAAGTACAAGGGAAAGGTAGCTAACTTGTTTTTCAAGTGGAAGGACGGCCAGACGATTAAAGCTATGCTTGGAAAAGGCTGGACTCATGATACTGCCGAGCGTATGTGGAAGAACGTGGGTTATAAATTCCGTAAGGGACCAGTAGGACAAGTATTCAAGGTGTATGCATTGCAAGAGAGTAGCAAAGGGAAGCTCAGACTGCCTAAGGTAGGAGAGCTTAGAATAGATAAAACAGATCCGGACTACTAGGAGGTAACATGGAAAAGAAGAAGGGAATATCGGAAAGTCCAGCCAGGATAGTAAACAGGCTGTCTCCAGCCCTCGTGACTCCGAATAGTGATTCAAGAGCCAAGAAGGTAATCATAGATGATAACGTGTATGATGTCCTTATGGATATTCTTAAATCCCCTGACATATCTTGGAGGTCCCCTCAGCATGACTTCATTAAGGCAGCAGTGCTAAGAGAGGCAAGGGACAGTATCACTATCGTAAAAAACAGAGGTTACTATTAATGAGCAAAGTTCATATAAGAGCAGCAGTCTCCTTTGACCTGCTGACGCTTCTATCCTTGGGAGAGGGATATGTAAAGGAAGCTGAAAGATGGTCCGATCTTAAGTTCGACCCTAGGAGAGCTGTACTCATGGCAGAGTTTGCTATAGACGACCCTTACCAGCAAATCTTCGTAGCTCACAAAGATGGTGAGATAGTAGGATTCTACTGGGTAGGAGTAACACAGCCTATGTGGAGTTCAGACCCTATAGGCTATGATGTATTCATATACGTAAAGCCTGGGCACAGAAATTTATTCACAGCATTAAGGCTCGTAAGAGAGTTCGAGAAGTGGATGAAGGCACTAGGAGTTAAGATTGCTCATGTGAGCTCAAGCTCTGGGCTCAGGAAAAATTCAAATGCCCACTCCCTGTACAGAAGAGAGGGGTACAGAGATGTCGGGGTTACATTAATCAAGAAGCTTAAGGAGTAATTATGGGAAGCCATAGCATACCGCAGGCCCCAACGCCTGCAAGAAGACCTGAGAGGATAGTGGATACTGGGCCGGAAGACATTCAGCTTGGAGATGCACCTACTGAACCGTCCCCTATAAAGAAGCAAGGAAAGAGAAGCCTTACCAGGCCGTCCGGGGCCACTAAGGCTGGTCTTAACATATAATGCAGAGCAAGCTGCTTAAGCAAATAAGCAGATCAAGGGGCGAACCCTCACCAGCAAGAGAAAGGTATAAGAAGTTAT
>Ga0102953_1001206_pt1 | contig 16607 bp, 13 predicted proteins | sample SalPon2A_C_D2_MG_FD_78509 | JGI IMG/M metagenome (GOLD analysis project Ga0102953, IMG submission 78509) | Soil microbial communities from South San Francisco under conditions of wetland restoration - Salt Pond MetaG R2A_C_D2_MG | ecosystem: Environmental > Terrestrial > Soil > Wetlands | place... | reverse complement strand
GGTCGTGGTCGGGGTCGGGGTCCGTGCGTTCGCCGCGCGCGCCTGAGCCGCACGCCCAGGCCACCACCTGACGTGCGGCGCCCTCGACGCGGGGACGGGCGGCCTGGGCCAGCTCACGCCACCGTCGTTCGAGCTTCTCCAGCCGCGCGGCCGATTCGGCTTCCGCCTCGCGGCGCGTGCGCTCGAGGGTGTCCTCGTGCTCGCGCTCGGCGCGTTCCCCGGCCCGCGCGCGGCGCCGCTCCGCTTCCTCGGCCGATCGTTCGAGGGTCTCGCGGGAACGGGCGTCGGCCGTGGCCAGCCGAGCCGTGGCCCGGGCCTCGGCCTTCAGGAGCCGTTCGACGACCTCGCGTGCCCGACCGGACTCGGCCATCGGCTACCAGCGGGTGAGCCCCGCCAGCCCATCGAACTCGCGCATCAGGCGCGCCTCGTTGTCGCCACGCATGACCGCCAGCTTGACGGCGTGCCGCTCGCAGAGCCGCGGCAGCACGTCGGCGATCGGCATCGCTTCGGGGACGTCGCCGGGGCAGAGGCGCTCGGCGGCGTCCCGCGTGGCCGTCACGCGTCCGCTGTTGCGGCAGCGATAGACGCCGGCGGCCATGTGCCACGGCACCGCCAGCACGTGGACGCGCCCGTCCCCGGCGGCTTCGAGCGTGGGTCCGAAGCCCCACACGCCGGCCTCCCGGATGCGGTCCAACAGGGTGCTGCCGGTGGCCGCCTCGATGCCCGTGGCCGCGGCGGCGACCAGCGGCGCCAGCTCCGATGCCGGTGCGTCGGGGTTGGCGGTGGACGCCAGGCGGTCCACGACCAGCGCCTGCTGCGCGGGCGTGAGCGACGCCTCGAAGGCGGCGATCTCCTGGGACTGGCCCATCAGGATCAGCCGGGCGTCGTCGCCGAGGCCGGCGAGCAGCCCGTCGAGGCGACGGGCGACGTCCTGGTGGAAGCGCCTGCGCCAGTCGGCGACGCGCTTCTCGTAGAGATCCTTGCCGGAGCCACCGCGGGCCGGCACGCCCGGCATGCCGGTGGCGTTTTCGCGCAGCGGCCGCCAGTCCGTGGCGTCGAGCGGCAGCACGGAGGCGTCGAGCTCCTCGACCTCCTCGAGGAAGATCTCGAAGACCCGCACGCGGTCGCTCGCGAGCAGCACCGCCAGGTAGCGTTGGCCCTCGGTGAGGGCGAGCTCGAGGGGCGCCAGGTACGGTTCGCCCCAGCGTGCGAGCACGCCGCCGCCGGCTTCCACCAGGGGCAGCTCCGGTCTGAAGGCATGGCTCTCGAAGAAGCCGCGCTCGCCCAGGCCGGCGAACACCACCAGGGTACGGGCCTCGGGGATGCCGTGATCCTGGCGGATCTGCTCGGCCAGCCTGCGGCTGGCGCGCTTGGGCACCCCCAGCTTGTCCATCTCCGCGCGGGCGCGCAGGGCGTACGCCTTGCGCGCGTTCTCCGGGCGGGCGGGGTTCACGTCCAGGTAGAGCGATAGTACGGGGGCCGGGTGCGCCGCGATGTCGGCGCCGAGTGCGCGGATCCGTTGCGTGCCGAGCATGGCTCTCTCCCTTCCGGGAAGGGGATCAACCTGCCGTGTCGAGGACGTCGCTGCCGCAGCGGACGACGAGGTGGGGAAGCGAGGAGTGGCGCAACACGCCCTCGGTCACCGAGCCGAGGAACACGCGGTCGACGCCGTGCCGGCCGTGCGTGCCGATGACGGTCAGGTCGTGGTCGCGTTCGGCGGCGACGATGGCGTCGACCGGCGGTTCATCGCGGACCAGACGCGGCTCTGAGCTGAGCCCCGCCTCCCTGGCGGCGTCGGAGGCGCGCTCCAGCGCTTCCTTCGCGGCGCGCTCGAGCGCCTCGATCACGTCGCTGTAGTACGTGATGCCCTCGGAGTAGCCGTACAGACCGCGCAACGGGTTGTCGACCACCGAGAGGAAGGTCAGCCGGCTGTCGAAGATCTTCCCGAGCGCGATCGCTTCCCCGACCGCGCGGTCGCTGCACGGGCTCCCGTCGACGGGCACCAGGATGCGCCGGAACTCCATGACGGCCTCCTCCAGGACGGGCGATGGCCGCGGTCTGCGGCCCGCTCGGTCCTGCCGTGCCCCAGTATCGGGAGGCGGAGCGCTCCTTGGAAGGTGCGAATGTCCTGTCTCAGACGCGAATGTTAGCTATCGACCGGGGGGAGCGCAGGGCCGGCGGCATGGCCACGCCGTGCCGGCTCATACCAACGGCGCCCCGCCGACCCGGGGTCGGGGGGCGCCGCGGCCGCCGCCAAGGCGAACGCCGAAGCGAACGCCGGGGGCGGGTCGATGGCGAGCCGACGGCTCCCGGCGCGGGACCGGCCGGCCGTGGGCCCGGAGGCGCCGGGCACTCGCGGACGTACCCGAAGAACCGGGCGACTACCGGGTCACGTGCCGGGAGCCGGCTACCGGGCTCACAACCCGGATAGCTTGTTGTTCTTCTCGATGAACGAGGACCACTCCTCGGGCAGGTCGATCTCGGGGAAGATGGCGTCCACCGGGCAGGCGGGAACGCACGCACCGCAGTCGATGCACTCCTCGGGGTGGATGTAGAACTGATCCTCTGCTTCGTAGATGCACTCCACAGGGCACACATCCACGCAGGACGCGTCCTTGACGCCGATACAGGGTTCAGCGATCACGTAGGCCATCGAGCTTCCTCTCCGGGTCGCGCCGGGCGCGCAGGATGAGCGCTTCTGCCCGCTCGGTGCGCCTGGCCTCAGCGTATCAGGTCGGGGGGGCCGGGCGAGGCCAAGTCGGACCCCTATATCGGGGTTGTAACAAGGGGCTCCCTGCCCCGGCAAGGACGAATGTCCGCCGGGCGGCTCGCCGGCGCCGCCGCGCCGTTGTCCCGAAAGTGGTACAATAGGCTTGGATCGAGGAGCCCCGGCGTGTGCCCCGGCTCCCGCATCAAGCCCCCAGGGCGCTGTCCACGAGGCCGGCGTCAGCCCAGGGGGCTTTTCCGTGGTCCCTGCGCCGCCTGCGGCCGCGCCGGCGCGGCAGACGGTCCCCACCGGATCAGGATCACGGGGACGTCGAAGCCGGCCAGCAGGCGCTCTCCGGCCTCGCCTCGGAAGGCCGCCGCGGACGCCGGCGCCAGCAGGGCGCCGGCGTGCTCGCGCCTGACGACGGCGCGCAGGGGGGACGGGCCGGATCCGGCGAGCAGACGCACCCGCGTCGGCCCGACGCCCAGCTGGGCGAGCAGCGCTCGCGCCTCCCCCTCGCGCGCGGCCTGGGCGGGCCCGGGAGCCACCGCCAGCACCAACGCGCCGGCGGCCTCGCCCGCCAGGTCGGTGGCGGCCTCCAGCGTCTCCCGCCAGCGCTCCCCTTCCAGGAGCACGAGCAGGGGGAGGCGAAGGCGGGTGCCTCGCCGGGCCAGCAACATCGGCCCACCGACCCCCTGCACGAGGCGGCCGGCGGTCTCGCCCAAGGCGCGGCCGCGCATGGGGGACCAGCCGGCTGCGCCGAGGCTGAGGAGGTCGCCGGCCTCGGCGCTCGCCAGGATCTCCGCGAACACGTCGCCGCGGCGCACCCGGAAGGTCCATGGCACCGCTGCCCGGCCGGCGGTCGCGGCCACCAGCGCTTCCACGCGCGTCGCCAGGTCTCGCAGGCGACGTTCGGTCTGGGCGGCGTCGAGCGGACGCACCGAGCCGGAGAAGGCCCCGACCTCGTGGGCGAACGGCAACGCCGTCGCCTGCAGGAGACGCAGGTCCTCCACGAACAGCGCCAGCAGCTCGAGCTTACGCGCGGAAGCCAGGTCGACGGCCGCCTGCAGGGCCGCCAGGCTGTGAGGCGAGGCGTCGAGCGCCACCACCACGCGCCGCAGCCGCACCGGCGGGGCGCTCACGTGGAGCCCTTCGGCGGCTTGCGCGCCTTCCTGCGGGCCTTGTCGGCGCGGTCCCCGCGGCCGCCTCCGTTGCCGAACGCCGCCAGATCGGCGGCCATGCTCTGCAGGCGCGCCTCCACCAGGGCGTTGAAGCTGCCTTCGGGGAAGGCCCCGGACGCGCCGCGCTCACCCGCGTCCATGCCGCTGAGCAGAGCCACGCCGTCGTCCACACGGGCCACCGGGTAGACATGGAATCTGCCGTCCCTGACAGCGTCGACCACGTCCCGCTCGAGCATCAGCTGCGGGGCGTTGGCGGCCGGGATGAGCACCCCTTGCGTGCCCGTGAGGCCGCGCTCCCGGCAGAGGGCGAAGAACCCCTCGATCTTCTCGTTCACGCCGCCGATGGCCTGGACGTTGCCGTGCTGATCGACCGATCCCGTCACCGCCAGGTCCTGGCGCAGTGGCACCTCGGCGATGGCCGACAGCAGGGCGTAGAGCTCCGCCGAGGAGGCGCTGTCCCCGTCCACGCCGCCGTAGGTCTGCTCGAACACCAGCGTCGCCGCCAGCGCCGGTGGGTGGTCGACCGCGTAGCGGGCTCCCAGGAAGCCGGCGAGGATCAACACGCCCTTGCTGTGCAGCGGACCGCCGAGCTCGACCTCCCGCTCGATGTCGGTGACCTCGCCGCGCCCGAGCCGAACCCGCGCGGTGATGCGGCTGGGGTGGCCGAACGCGCTCGGCCCGAGCTGCACGACGGACAGACCGTTGATCTGACCGACCCGGGCGCCCTCGGTGTCGATGTGCAGGGTGCGGCGCAGCACCGCGTCGAGAAGTCGCTCCCGAACCCGGCCGGCGCGGTAGCGCTGCTGCTCGAGGGCGTGCCGGACGTGTTCGGCTCGCACCGGTGCGGTGCCGCCGGCGTGGAAGGCGGCCTCGCGCAGGAGGTCCATGAGGGGACCGGTACGGGTGCTGAGGCGCTCGGCATCGCCGGCGAGCCTGGCGGCATGCTCGATGACGACGGCGACGGCGTCGGCGTGGAAGCTCGCCAGGCCGGCGCCTTTGACGAGGGCCGCGATGAGCGACGCGTAGGCGACCTCCTGGGCGGGCGTACGCGGCATCTCGTCGTCGAAGTCGGCCGCGATCTTGAACAGATCCAGGAACTCGGGATCGTAGGCGGAGAGCAGGTAATACAGCACGCGGTCCCCGACCAGCACGACCTTGACGTCCAGGGGGGCGGGCTCGGGCGCCAGCGATACCGTGCTCACCAGCCCCATGCTCTGCCCCAGCGACTCGATGCGCAGCTGCCGCGACTTGAGCGCACGTTTGAGCGTGTCCCACGCGTAGGGTTGCTCCAGGACCTTGCGTGCGTCGAGCAGCAGGAACCCGCCGTTGGCGCGGTGGAGCGCGCCGGCGCGGATGAGGTTGAAGTCGGTGACGAGCGTGCCCATCTGCGCGACGTACTCCACGCGGCCCAGCAGGTTGGTGTAGGTGGGGTTGCTCTCCGTGACGACGGGCGCCCCTTGGGCGTCCGCGTGGTCGACGAGCACGTTCACCCGGAAGCGTCGGCGGAAGCCTTCGCGCTCGCCGGGGTCGGCCGGGGCGCCTTCGCCGCTCGGGTCGCCTCCGCGACCGTGCGGCTTGAGGACCCGCGGCGCGCTCTCGATGAGCTCGGCACGCACGGCCTCGAGGTACTCGGTCACGCCTCGGTGCCCGGAGAACGGCACCTGGACCTCGTCCACGAGGTGGCCCATCGCGGTGTCGGCGATGTCGTGGTCGAGTGCGCGCACCTGGTCGCGGCGTTCCCGGTCCCAGGCGGGCATGGCCCGCAGCACCTTCTGGAGCTCCTGCTGGAGCTCGTCGATGTCCCCGCGGACCCGTGCCTGCTCCTCGCCGGACAGCTTCTCGAAGTCGTCGGAGTCCAGCACGTTGCCGTTCACGATCGGCGCGAACACCATCCCCACGGGCGTGGCGAGCATCGCCAGGCCGCGCGCCTTGGCTTCCTCCTGGATGCGCTTGAAGCCCGCCTCCGGCTTCTCCTTGAAGGCGTCCTCGATGGCCTTGAGCCGTGCCTGGTACTCCTCGCTCTCGAAGGCGGCCGGGAGCGCGGTGAGCACCTCGTCCATGAGCACGTCCATGGCCCGGCGCAGCTCGGGCCCGCGCCCGGGCGGCAGGAAGATCGCCCGCGGCCGGATGGCGTCCGAGAAGTCGTGGACGTAGACGAGGTCGTCCGGGACGCTCCGGCCGCCGGCCTCGGCCCGGAGCGCCCGCTCGACCACGAAGTGCCTGCCCGTGCCGGCTTCGCCCAGGGCGTAGACGTTGAAGCCGTCGTGGACCATGCCGAGGCCTACCGCCAGCGCCGACTCGGCGCGGTCCTGGCCGAGGACGACGGGCTCGGCAGCGGCTTCGTCGGTCGTTGCGAAGGGCAGCCCGGCGGGATCGAGCTCCCGCCGCAGAGCGTCTGCCTTCAGCTCGTCGGCGGGCCCGCCGGTCGGTCTGGTGGGATGCGCCACGCTGCGTCACCTCTCCCTGTCAGCCGTGGACGGCCGAGCGACCGCCGCCGAGCACGCTTGCCCGGTGCACGTGGGCATGAAAGAGGCCCTCACCCGGTCCGGGCGGGGCCGCGATGGCGGGGACGCGAAGGCGGGGACGCCAAGGCGGGGAGGAACCGGAACGTCCCGAGGGCTCATATGAGAGCAACCCTCGATCGCCTATTCCTGCTCAGTCGGTGCTCCTCGCCGCCGTTCCAGCCGGGGGAGTTACGCGGTCGAGCCTCCAGTGGGATGAGGGTTGCTCTTCGAGAAGTGGTCTTTTTCCTCTATGACCAGACCTCCTTCCGACTCCGATGATAGACCCGCGGGCGCGGCCGGTGTAGGGTCGTAGCTCCTGGAATATCGGGCCGCCTTGCGCTATGATGAGAGCTTGGAGCGCCGGCAGGAGCCGGCGCTCGTTCGCGTTCTGGACGGTCCCACCGACGGCAACCGCCCGGCCCCGCAGGGGGGCCGGGCGGTCACGCGCGCTGCGCGAGGCGCGCGGCCTCAGCGCATGAACAGCCCGCCGAAGCCGGCGATGAGGCCGGCGAAGATCAGCGAGACCGTGTTGATCACCTTGATGAGCGGGTTGATGGACGGGCCGGCGGTGTCCTTGTAGGGGTCGCCGACGGTGTCGCCCACCACGCTGGCGGCGTGGGCCTCGGAGCCCTTGCCGCCGTAGTTGCCGTCCTCGATGTACTTCTTGGCGTTGTCCCAGGCGCCTCCGCCGTTGGCCATCATCAGGGCCATCGACAGGCCGCTGACGGTCACGCCGATGAGCACGCCGCCCATCGCCAGGGGGCCGAAGAGAAGGCCCGTCAGGAGAGGCGTCACGACCGCCAGGATGCCGGGCACGGCCATCTCCTTGAGCGCCGCGGCGGTCACGATGTCGACGGCCTTGCCGTACTCCGGCTTGCCGCTGCCGTCCATGATGCCGGCGATCTCCCGGAACTGGCGCCGGACCTCGGTGATCACGTGGCCGGCCGCCTTGCCGACCGACTCCATGAGATAGGAGCTGAACAGGAACGGGATCATGCCGCCGATCAGCAGGCCGATGAGCACCACGGGGTCGTTGAGCTGGAACGCGCCCCCGCCGTAGACCTCCGGCTTGGCCAGCTTCACGCGCTCGGCGTAGTCCGCGAAGAGCACCAGCGCCGCCAGCGCCGCCGAGCCCACCGCGTACCCCTTGGTCACGGCCTTGGTGGTGTTGCCCACGGCGTCGAGGGCGTCGGTGTGCGCACGCACCTCCTCGGGCAGGTCGGCCATCTCGGCGATGCCGCCGGCGTTGTCGGTGATGGGCCCGTAGGTGTCCATGGCGACGACCATGCCCGCGACCGAGAGCATGGACACGGCCGCGATGCCGATGCCGTAGAGGCCCGCCAGCGCCCAGGCGATGAACACCGCCAGCACCAGCACGATCACCGGCAGGGCGGTGGACTGCATGCCGACGGCCAGGCCGCTGATGATGTTGGTGGCGCTGCCGGTGTTGGAGGCCTTCGCGATGCGCTGTACCGGCGAGTAGTTGGTGCCCGTGTAGTACTCGGTGATGGCCATGATCAGGACCGTCACGGCGATGCCCACCAGGCTGGCGCCGAAGATGCTCCCCCAGCCCGCGGCACGGTTCAGGACGCTGAAGTCGAAGCCGCGGAACATCAGGAAGCTGGCGAGCAGGAAGCCCAGCGCGCTGATGCCGGCGGCGACGAAGACGCCGTTGTAGAGCGCGCTCATGATCTTGCCGCTCTTGGGGAGCCTGACGACTTGGGTACCTACGATGCTGGCCAGGATGGCGATGGCGCCTACCACCAGCGGGTAGAGCACCAGGTTCGTCACCATGTTCTCGCCGGGCAGCAGGTAGCCCAGGAAGACCGAGCCGACCGCCGTGACGGCGTAGGTCTCGAACAGGTCGGCGCCCATGCCCGCGCAGTCGCCGACGTTGTCGCCCACGTTGTCGGCGATGACCGCCGGGTTGCGGGGATCGTCCTCGGGGATGCCGGCCTCCACCTTGCCGACCAGGTCGGCGCCGACGTCGGCCGCCTTGGTGTAGATGCCCCCGCCGACGCGGGCGAAGAGGCTGATGAGGCTCGCCCCGAAGGCGTAACCCACCAGCGGCGCCACCGGGTCGGTGAGGTGAAGGATTGAATCGAACAGCCAGAAGAAGCCGGAGACGCCGAAGAGCGCCAGCCCGGCCACCGCCAGCCCGGCCACCGTGCCGCCGTTGAAGGCGAGCCGCAGCGCGGGCGCGAGGGCACCGCGAGCGGCCTGCGCGACCCGAACGTTGGTGCGCACGGCGACGTTCATGCCGATGTAGCCCGCGAACGCCGAGAAGAGCGCGCCGATCAGAAACCCTATCGTGGTCCACCACCACAGGATCGCGTCGTGGCCGGAGCTCACCAGCGCCACGATGGCGAACAGCGCCGCGATGATGAGGGCCACGATGAAGATCGTGCGGTACTGCCGGTTCATGTAGGCGCCCGCGCCCTGGCGCACGGCGTCCGATATCTCGACCATGCGGGCGTCGCCGGTGGGCGCGGCCATGATGGTGCGCGCCACGAAGCCGGCCGCAGCGAGGGCAACCAGCGCCGCGATCGGTACTAGGATGATGAGTCCGTCCATCTCGCCTCCAGTGAGAACACGTGCGTCCGTCGTGGTCCCCTGAGCCCCCTGGCGCGACCCGCGGACCAGCTTGGAATCGAAACGCAAGCGCGAGTGTACCACGCTCCCCTGGGTCGGGGAACCTTCGCCGGGAGGGCGACACCGCCCGCGGGGACGCGTCTCCGGAGCCTTGCGGGGAGCCGGTGTAAGGTGGGCGTGACGCCGGAAGGAGGTCCTCATGAGCCCGCACCCCCTCGCCGGCGAGCCGGCCCCGCGGGACCTGCTCGTCGACGTGCCCAGGCTCGTCGCCAGCTACTACACGCTCCACCCCGACGCTTCCGAGGCCGAGGAGCGGGTCGCCTTCGGGACCTCCGGGCACCGCGGCACGAGCTTCGGGGCGAGCTTCAACGAGGACCACATCCTGGCCGTGACCCAGGCGGTCTGCGAGTACCGCCGGCGCCAGGGGACGGGCGGCCCCCTGGTGCTCGGCGCGGACACGCACGCCCTCTCCGAGCCCGCGCTGCGCAGCGCCATCGAGGTGCTCGTCGCCAACGACGTGCACGTGGTGGTCGCCGTCGACTTCCGGCCGGTGCCGACCCCGGTCGTGTCGCATGCGATCCTCACCCGCAACCGGGACGCTTCCGCGCCCCCCGCCGACGGCGTGGTCATCACGCCGTCGCACAACCCCCCCGGGGACGGCGGTTTCAAGTACAACCCGCCCCACGGCGGCCCGGCGGGCACCGAGGCCACCGGCTGGATCCAGCAGCGCGCCAACGCGCTCCTGGAGGGGGGGCTCCAGGGCGTGAAGCGCGTGCCCTTCGCGCGCGCCGCACAGCGGGTGCACGCACGGGACCTGATCGGCCCTTACGTCGAGGACCTCGGTGCGGTGCTGGACCTCGAGGCGGTGGCGGCGAGCGGCGTGCGAATCGGCGTCGACCCGCTCGGCGGCTCCTCGCTGGCCTACTGGGAGCCGGTGGCGGAGCGCTGGGGCCTCGACCTCACGGTGGTCAACCCCGTGATCGACCCCACCTTCGCGTTCATGCGCGTGGATCACGACGGCAAGATCCGCATGGACTGCTCCTCGCCCTACGCCATGGCGGGGCTGATCGGCCTGCGCGGCGACTTCGACGTCGCGTTCGGCACGGATCCGGACGCCGATCGGCACGGCATCGTCACCCCCTCGGCGGGGTTGTTGAACCCGAACCACTACCTGAGCGTGGCGGTGGACTACCTGTTCCGGCACCGCCCGCGATGGCCCGAAGGGGCGGCGGTGGGGAAGACGCTGGTGTCCAGCTCCATGATCGACCGGGTCGCCGAGGCCCTCGGGCGGAGGCTGGCCGAGGTTCCGGTGGGCTTCAAGTACTTCGTCGAGGGGCTGAGGAGCGGGGGGTACGGCTTCGGTGGCGAGGAGAGCGCCGGGGCATCGTTCCTGCGCCGCGACGGCACGGTGTGGACGACCGACAAGGACGGCCTGCTCCTGGGCCTGCTGGCCGCCGAGATCACCGCCGTCACCGGCAAGGACCCCGCCGAGCTCTACCGGGAGCTGACCACGCGCTTCGGGGAGCCGCATTACGCGCGCAGCGATGCGCCCGCGAGCGACGCCCAGAAACGGGTGCTGGCGGGGATGTCTCCGGAGGCCGTGACCGTCGAGACGCTCGCGGGCGATCCCATCCGTGCCCGGTTGACGACGGCGCCGGCGACGGGGGATCCCATCGGCGGCTTGAAGGTGGTGACCGACGGCGGCTGGTTCGCCGCCCGCCCTTCGGGCACCGAGGACGTCTACAAGATCTACGCCGAGAGCTTCCGCGGCGAGGATCACCTGGCACGCCTCCAGGAAGAGGCCAGGGATCTCGTGCAGGCGGCGTTCGAGGCCGCGGGCGCCTGAGCCTCCTGCGCGCTCGGCGTCAACGGGACGCCGAGCGCGCGCTCCAGGGTCCGGTGGGCGGCGCGAGCCGCGCCGAGGACGCGCGAGTGATGATTTGTTCATTGCCCTGCGGCGGCCGTTACCGTAGGTTGTCGCCATGGCCAGGTCGATCCCCGAGAGCGCCGCCGAGGAGCGGCCCCGCATGCGCTCGAGCGACATCGTCATCGACGACGAGCGGCTGAGCCTTGCGGCCAAGGGGGCTTTCGTGGCCGTCACCTTGCTTGGAGACGGCTGTCGCATCGAGGAGCTGGTGCGTCACTGCCGCGACCAGGCCGGACGGGTCGAGGCGGCGGTGCAAGAGCTCGTGAGGCTGCGCTACGTCCGCCTGGACGGCAGCACCGTCCACTTCGAGGATCCCCTCCGCTTCGGCATCCCCGAGGCCTGAGCGCCGCCCCTCGGCGGGTCGGCGTTTCCCTGACACCCCCGGTAGGACAGCTGCCGATGCGCCCCGGGCGGCCAGCGGCTACCGTCCCGGCAGGGTGCGGCGGCGCCGGCGGTGGCGTCAGGCGCGCCCGTGGTGATGGGAAGGGGAGTCCATGCAAAGGGAAACGACGCGCTCGTGGATCGCCGGCTTGCTGATCGGCGTGGGCGTGCTGGTGCTGCTCGAGCGTCTGGGCTGGTTCGCCGGCGCGATGAGCTGGCTGTGGGCACTGGCGTTCATCGCCGGCGGCGGCGTGTTCATCTTCGTCTACCAGCGCGACCGACGGAACTGGTGGGCGCTGTTCCCGGGCTTCGGCCTGCTGGGCCTGGCGGCCGCGGTGCTGCTGGGCAGCAACGGGGGCGCGCTGTTCCTGGCGCTCCTGGGCCTGGCGTTCGCCGTGGTCTACGCCGGCGATCGGCGGCGCTGGTGGGCGATCATCCCGGCCGGCACCCTCGCGACGCTGGCGCTGGTGGCCTGGGTGGGTGGGCGTTGGCCCGGAACCGACGTCGGCTGGCTCCTCTTCGCGGGCCTCGCCGCCACCTTCGCCGCCCTGCTGGCGCAGCCCGCGGAGCGGCGCCGGACGTGGGCGATCTATCCGGTCGTGGCGCTGGCGGCGCTGGCGGTGGTCACCGCGCTCAGCAGCCGGACCGGGCCGGTGGTGGTGGCGTCGCTGGCCATCGTCGCGGGGGCGGCGCTGCTCGTGCGCGGCCGCGTTCCGTCCGCCGGCCGTCCGCGCCGGCCCGGCCCCTCGTAGCGGCCGTCGGCGACCACGCGCGGGCCGACCCGGTGCGCGGTGTGTCGGCACGTCGAAGGCCCGCGCCCCGGCGGGACCCGCTCGCTCGCAGCCGCGCGCCTCAGGCGCGCGGCTGCGGCACGCTCATGATGGGAACGGCGCTGGAGCGGATGAGCATGTCCGCGCGGCTTCCCAGAAGCAGCCCGAGGGCGGCCGTGTGCCGCCGCACGCCGATGGCGATGACGTCCGCCCCGACCTCCTCGGCCAATGCCGGCAGCACGGTCGCGGGGTTGCCTTCGCGCACCACATGCCGCTCCGCGACGTCGCCGACGAGGCGATCGAGCGCGTCCGTGACGGTGTTCATGTAGTCGGGGCTGTCGCGCACCCGGTCGTCGTCGAGGACGTGGGCCACCACCAGCTTGATGCCGTGCTTGGCGAGCTTCCGGCAGCACTCCCACGCCTCGTGGGAGGCCTCACCGAAGTCGGTGGCGACCAGGATGCGGCGTACCTCGAGCGAGGTCACCTCATCGCGCACGGTGATCACGGGGGCGGGCGAGCGCCGGACCAGGCGCCCGGCGATGCCGCCGAGGAAGTAGTTGTCCAGGCGGTTGGTGCCGTGGGCGCCCATGACGACCATGTCCGCCGACCGGGCGGCGTCGAGGATCTCCGGGAGCGGCTCGCCCCAGCGCAGCTCGGAGGTGGCGTCGGGCGAGGCGAGGTGATCGAGCATGTTGCGCAGGCGGTCGACCTCCTCCCTGCGCGCCTCCTCGAGGCGGCGGGTGAGCTCCGGGCTGAGGCTGTCGAGCTGCGGCTGCAGGAAGGGGTGTGCCTGGGCGGACTCGAAGCGCTGCTGGACGTGGACGATGTGCAGAGCGCCGTCCACGCGCTGCCGCAGGTCCCTGGCGAGCGCCAGGGCCTTCTCGGCCGTGCTCGAGAAGTCCGTGGGGTGCAGGATTCGCATGGCGACCTCCGCTTCGGCGGCAGCGGCTTGGGGTGTCGCTGCCGGCCGGTGTGGCCGCCTCCGCGCGCGGCTCTCGCCACCGCAGCAGCCGCGGCCGACGACCGGAGACGGGATGCCCCGGCCGTCCCCGGTCACCGCGCGGTCTGCGCGAGCGATCCGGGCACCCTCACTCTAGCGCCGGAGCCGACGCGCACGGCAGGGTCTTTCGCCCGTGCCGGCCCATGCGGCCGGCGCCGGCGGCGCGCGCCACCCCCCTCAGCAGATGCGCGGCAGTTGCTCCTCGACCGGCATCTCCAACACGCGGCGGCTTCCGTAGGCCGTCTCGACCAGCGCCATGCCGGCAGGTTGCACCAGGATGTCGCCGATGACGGCGGCGCTCCTCCCCAGGGGGTGGGCGCGCATCGCCGCCAGAGCGGCGTCGGCATCCTCGGGCGCGACGACCGCCAGCAGCTTGCCCTCGTTGGCGGCGACCATGGGATCGATGCCGAGCATCTCGCTCATCTCCACCACGTCGGCGCTGAGCGGGACCTCGGCATCGAACACGCGCACGCCGATGGCGCGCCCCTCGACCATCTCATTGGCGACCGCGGCCAGGCCGCCGCGCGTGAGGTCGCGGAGGAAGCGCGTGGCGGGCACCGCCCGCAGCAGCGCTTCGACGAGGGATGCCAGCGGCGCGACGTCGCTCCGCAGGTCGGAGCCCGCGTCCAGACCCTGGCGCGCCGCCATCACGGCGAGCCCGTGGTCGCCAAGGGTCCCGTTCACCAGGAGCACGCCGCCGGCGGCGAGCCGGTGAGGACCGATATCGCGCCCCTCCGGCACGAACCCCACGCCGGCGGTGGCGATGTAGATCCCGTCGCCCTTGCCGCGCTCCACCACCTTGGTGTCGCCCGCCACGATGATCACGCCCGCTTCGTCGGCGGTGCGCTTCATGGAGCGGGCCACCTCGGCCAGGTCGTCGAGCCGGAAGCCCTCCTCGAGCAGGAAGGCGGCCGACAGGTAGCGCGGCCTGGCGCCCATCACCGCCAGGTCGTTGACCGTGCCGGCGACGGCCAGCCGGCCGATGTCGCCGCCCGGGAAGCGCCAGGGCGCCACCGAGTGGGCGTCGGTCGTGAACGCCAGACGCCCGCCGGGGTTCTCCAGGACGGCGGCGTCGGTGAGCGCAGCGAGCGGCTCCGAGGCGAAGGCGTCGGCGAAGATGTCGCGCACCAGGTCCGCCGTGAGGCGGCCGCCGCTGCCGTGCGACAGTCGGATGGTCTCGTAACGGCCCATGCCTGCGCCCTACGCCGTCCTCACGGCGATACGCCCGTGGCGCATGCCGTACGCCTGCCAGGCGCGGCAGGTGCCTTCGTGGCTCACCATGCACGGTCCGTACGGGCTGTCGGGCGTGCAGCGGCGCCCGAACAGGGGGCAGGCGTCGGGGGTGATCCGACCCAGGGTCACGTCGGCGCAGCGGCAGCCGGCGGGATGCTCCTGCGCTGCCTCGGCGTGCGCCTGGAAGGCGTCGGGGAAGCGCGTCCGGGCGCTGTGACGGCGGAACGCCGGCCGCAGGTCGAAGCCGGAGTCGGGGATGTCGGCGATACCGCGCCAGCGCCGAGGCGCGGGCTCGAAGACCTCCGTGAGCTCGGCGAGCGCGCGCAGATTGCCCTCCGGGGCGACCACGCGGCGGTAGCTGTTGTCGATGCGCGCGACGCCCTCCAGGAGCTGCTGCAAGAGCGCCGCCACGCCGGCGAGCATGTCGGCAGGCTCGAAGCCGGTGACCGTGCAGGCGATGCCGGCGGCCGCGAGCCCGCGGTAGACGGCCGTCCCGGTCACGGCGGCGGCGTGCCCGGGGAGCAGCATGCCGTCGACGGCGAAGCCGGGAAGCGTGGGAAGCAGGCCGGTCGCGGGCGGCGTGTAGTAGTTGGCCTCGAGGATGCTGAGGTTGGTGGGCGGCCGGCGCAGCAGCAGCGCGGCGGTGGCCACGACGGTGGTCTCGAAACCGACCGAGAAGAACACCACCTCCCGCTGCGGATGGGCGCGCGCGAGCTCCGCCGCCTCGAAGATGCTGTTCACCGTGCGGACGGTGGCGCCTCGGGCGCGGGCGCTCAAGAGGCTCATGCGCACGTCGCCCCTGGCCTCGCCCCGCAGTGGCAGCCCGCCCGGCACGGCCAGCATGTCGCCGAAGGAAGCGAGCATGACGCCGGGAACGCTCGCCAGGCCGATGGCGGCGTCGATGAGGGCGCTGTCGCAGACGCACACCGGGCAGCCCGGGCCGGCGAGGAGCGTGAGCCCCTCCGGCAGCAGGTCGCGCAGCGCGAAACGCCCCAGCGCGTGCTCGTGGGTGCCGCAGATGTGCATCAGCGTTACCGGCCGCCCGAGCTCGGCGACGGCCGAGCCGATGCGCCGCGCCAGGGCGGCCACCAACCGCGGATCGCGGAAGGCCTCGCCCCGCAGGACGGCGTTGGCGGCCGCCGGACCGGGCCCGCCGCGCGGGGGATGGGCGCGACCGCTCAACGGCCGTCCTCCCGCTCCGGTTCCGCCGGCGAAGGCCGCGCCGGCTCGGCCCGGAGCGCCTCCTCCTGCAAGCAGGCGGCCCGGTACACCAGCTCCAGGTTGGCGCGCGCGTCCTCGGCGGACATCCGCTGCACCGCGAAGCCGGCGTGCATCAACACCCAGTCGCCCGGGCGCAGCGGCTCCACCAGGCCGGTGAAGCAGCGCTGGACGCCGGTACCCAGGCGCAGCAGACAGGTGTCGCGGTCCTCGATCTCCACGACCTCACAGGCGATCCCGAGACACATGGCCGTCCCTCCAGTCCCCGTCCGGAGCTACGGCGGCGAGCGCCGCCTGCCCCAGGGAGATGCCGCCGTCGCCCGGCGGCACGGCCGCGTTCCACCACGGTTCCAGGCCGCGGGCGCGCAGGCCGGCCGTGCTCAGCTCGCGGAGCACGCGGTTCTGCCACACGCCTCCGGACAGCGCCACCCGCTCGGCGCCGTGCGCGGGCGCGAGGCGCTCCGCCGCCTCCGCGACGCCTGCGGCGATGCCGGCGTGCACGCGCCAGGCGCAGCGCTCGGGCGCCACGCCGCGGCGCACGTCGCGGACCAGCGCGCTCAGCAGCGGGCGGTGGTCCCAGCTCTCGCCGTCGAACGGCAGCGGGTACCCCGGGCCATCACGGGCGGGCGCGCCCGCGGCCGCGTCGCGGGCAAGCGCCTCCAGCCAGGTCGCCGCCTGCCCCTCGAACGACATGCTGCGGTCGAAGCCCAGCAGGCCGGCGGCGGCGTCGATGAGCCGTCCGACGCTGGTGGTGCTGGGACAGCGCGGGGCGCAGGCGAGCGCCCGGGCGAGCGCCACCAGGCGGGCCGGGAGCAGCCCCTCCCAGGCGGTGTCGTCGAGGTCGAGCAGGAACCCCGCGGCCGCCTGTTGCGGCCGGCGGGCCGCCGCATCGCCCCCGGGCAGCCACGCGGGGCGCAGGTGGGCGACGCGCGCCAGGCCCGCGGTCAGGCTGCCCGCGAAGACCTCGCCGCCCCACACGGTGCCGTCGTCCCCGTAGCCGGTGCCGTCCCACGACACGCCCAGCACGGGACCCTCCAGCTCGTTCTCCGCCGCGCACGCCGCGACGTGGGCGGCGTGGTGCTGGACGGAGATGG
>Ga0102953_1001205_pt1 | contig 16619 bp, 11 predicted proteins | sample SalPon2A_C_D2_MG_FD_78509 | JGI IMG/M metagenome (GOLD analysis project Ga0102953, IMG submission 78509) | Soil microbial communities from South San Francisco under conditions of wetland restoration - Salt Pond MetaG R2A_C_D2_MG | ecosystem: Environmental > Terrestrial > Soil > Wetlands | place... | reverse complement strand
CGACGCGCTTCTTCCTTGAAGATCAGTTCTTTGGCCATGTCTCGTCTCTCTCCCGCGTCACTCGACGATCGCGTGGATGTCGCGCTGGCTGAGGATCATGAGTTCCTTGGCGCCGAGGCTGACCTCGGTGCCGCCGTACTTGGCGAACACGACCGTGTCGCCCGCCTTCACTTCCATGGGCTCCCGCTCGCCGCTGTCCAGCACCTTGCCCGGCCCTACCGCAAGGACCTTGCCGCGCTGGCTCTTCTCCTTGGCGGTGTCGGGCAGGACGATCCCGCTGGCCGTGGTCTGCGGCTCGTCGATCACCTCGACGACGACCTTGTCACCGAGCGGCTTCAGGGTCATCTTCTCCTCGGTTACTGCCATAGCTGCCTCCGTGTCATGTGATTCACCGGTATTTGATGGGTGACCATGAGATTAGCACTCACGGATCGTGAGTGCCAACTGCGTTCATGCTATCGGCGCGAGGCCGTGTTGTCAAGGACCTTGAGCGCCAAGCGCTCAAGTTTTCGGGGCGCGCCCCACGGGCGGCGACCGCCGCACGGGACCTACGCCGAGCCCCACCGGGTCAGCCGCGCTTCAACCCCCATACGAACGAGGGCACGAATGCCGCCGCGAAGGCGATGTTGTAGGTGAGCACCGCCAGCATCGTACGCCAGGCGCCGTTCAGCGCGTGCGGCGTCAGCAACGGGTCGACGCTGCCCTGAACGGCCGTCCAGTTGATGGAGACGAAGCCGAAGTACGCCAGCACCTGCACCGTCACGAAGATCAACCCGACCACGATGGCGAGCAGCTTGCCCACCTTCTTCAAGGCGAAGCCCGCCGCGAAGCCGGCCACGGCGCCGAACCCCAGCTGCTCCACGAACGGGAACACCGTCTGCAGGTCCGGATTCTGCACGGACCCAAAGTAGCATGCGCCGGCGCCCCGGAACGCGCCTCGGGGCGGGGCGGCGCGTCACGCCGGGCGCGGCCCGCGGACGCGGACCGCCTTCCAGGGCCGCCGGGGCCCTGGGGTAAGATGGCCGCGTGAGCCTGCGCATCGCACAGCCTGTTCTGCACGCCTTGAGCACGGGGCGGGCCGTCGTGGCGCTCGAGTCCACGGTGGTCACCCACGGCTTGCCACGACCGCGAAACCTCGCGCTCGCCCGCCGTCTGGAAGCCGCGGTGCGGGAGGCCGGCGCCATGCCGGCCACCGTCGGCGTGCTCGACGGGGTCGTCGAGGTGGGCCTGACGGACGACGCCATCGTGCGCCTCGCGGAGGACGACCACGCCGACAAGGCATCGCTCTGGAACCTGCCCGCCCTCGCGGCGCGCCGGGCGAATGCCGGCACGACGGTGGCGGCCACCCTCTACGCCGCGGCCCGGGCCGGGATCCGCGTCTTCGCCACCGGCGGCATCGGCGGCGTCCACGATCGTCCCTTCGATGAGTCCGCCGACCTGCCCGCGCTCGCACGGTATCCGGTGCTCACGGTGTGCTCGGGGCCCAAGAGCATCCTCGACGCCGCGGGCACCCTGGAACGGCTCGAGACCTACGGCGTGAGCGTGGTCGGCTACCGCAGCGACCGCCTTGCCGGCTTCGTGGTGCCCCTCACCGACCTGCCATTGCCCGCCCGCGTCGACACCCCTGCCGAGGCAGCCGCCGTCCTCGACGCCCGCCGCGACCTGGGCATGGACGGCGCCGTGGTGCTGTCGAACCCGGTGTCCGAGGGCGTCTCGCCGCAACGCTTCGAGGCCTGGCTCGACGAGGCCCGGCGCGGCCTCGCCGCGGAGGGCGTGCGGGGCCGCGACACCACCCCGTACCTGCTGGCTCGCCTCGCCGAGGTGTCGGGAGGCGCCACCCTGGAAGCCAACCTCCGCCTACTGGAGGAGAACGCCCGGCTCGCTGCCGCCGTCGCCAGGGACCTGACCGAGGGCGCCGCGAGCGGCGCCCTCGGGGTCGCGGCGGGAGGCGCGCGGTGAGCGGCACGCGCGGCGACGATCGCAAGGACGGTCGCAAGGACGGTCGCAAGGACGAAGAGTGGGCGAAGGACGGCGGGCGCGAGCCCGAGAAGCAGCCTGCGACGTCCCGCCGCGCTCCCGACGCCGGCGAGAGCGCGGGGGCCGATGCGGCCGCCGGCGGACGGCCCGCCTCGCTCGGGGAGATGCTCTCGGCGGCCCGGCAGCGCAAGGGCCTCGAGCTGTCGGACATCAGCGAGCTGACCCACATCCGGCAGGAGTACCTGCGGGCGCTCGAGGAAGCGCGCTACGAGGACCTCCCGGAGGACGTCTACAGCCGCAACTACGTGCGCCTCTACGCCCAGGCGGTCGGGCTCGATCCCGAAGCGGTGTTGGACACGTACGCTCGCGAGCGGCGGCGGAGCGTGGGCATGTCCACGCTGGAGGAGCGGCTGGAGAAGGAGCGCCGCGGCGAGGTCCCGGAGTCCGACCGCCGGGCCGGCCTCCCCTTCGGGACGCTCCTCCCGACGCTGGCGCTGGTCGTCGTGCTGGTGGGGTTGGCGGTGTGGGGCTTCAACAGCCTGCTCTTCCGTCCCGCCCGCGGCCCCGGCAACACCGCGGCCGACCTCTCCGGCGGTTCGCCTTCCGCCGTGTCCCCCGCCAACCCGGCCTCCTCGGGGGGCGGCCCGGCTGCCGGCGGTGAGCCGCTCTCGGGCGGCGCAGCCGGGGCCGCCGGCACGCCTTCCGGCGGCAGCCAGTCGGGCACCACCCCCGCAGGCGTGGTCGGCGACGCCGTACAGGCACGCACGGTTCACGTGAGCGTCGCCACGACGCCACCCGGCGCCAGCGTCAGCATCGACGGGTTCGCGCTCCCCGGCACCACCCCGATCCAGGGCGTGCCCGTCACCGCCCGCGAGGGCCGTGTCGTGAAGGTGACCCTCCCGGGCTACCAACCGCTGCAGCAGACGGTGGACCTCCGTCAGGACCGCGATCTGAGCTACCAACTCGCACCCGTGGCGGCCGCCGCGCAACCCGCCCAGGCGGCACCGGAACGGGCGGTCACCCCGGCGTCCGTGTCGGCCGGCCAGATCGGCATCAACATCACCGCGCGCACGTGGCTGGAGGTGTACGGGAGCACCAGCCGCAACCAGGGCGAGCGCCTCGTGTACGCCACCGTCGACGCGGGCAAGCACTACGTGTTCGACCTGCCGGTCTACCTGCACGTCGGCAACGCAGCCGGCGTCGACATCGTCACCACCGACAAGGACCTCGGGGCCATGGGCTCGCCGGGCGCGGTCGTGAGCAGGGCGTTCCCCGCCCCATGACGTCGCCGGCACGGCCGCTCCCCACGCGGCTGACGGCGCGCGCGGGGCACCTCGCGCTGGCGCTTCTGCTGCTGGGGCTGGCCGGACAGGCCGCCGCCGCGCAGCGCTTCGAGTGGCGTGACGTCGTCCAGGACGTCACCCTCGCGCCGGACGGCAGCGTCGACGTGATCGACACCCGCACCCTGTGGACCGACGGCGACTTCGGCGAGGCCTTCATCTGCGTAGGCCACGACCCGTCGCAGACGCTGACGCTCCTGGCGCAGACGGGTGCCGTGAGCGCAGGGCCGCCGGCGCGCGGGTACAGCCAGCCGTGCGAGGGCGGCACCGAAGTGGTCGTGCACCAGGACCGCCGTGTGTCCAGCAGACGGGTCCGCTTCGCCTACCGCCTGGACGGCACCACCGATGCCTACAGCGATGTCGTGCAGTGGTACTGGAACGTCGTGCAGATCGATCACCCGGTCATCCTCGGCTACCACCTCACGGTGCACGCGCCGGGACCCATGGCGGCCCCCTTCGACGCCTACGTGCACCGCTACGCCAACCCCGAAGAACCCCGGGTCGCGCTGTCGCCCGACCGCAGCTCCCTCGACGTGGCCTTCGACCGCGTCCCCTCCGGAGACGGCGTCGAGGTCCGCTACCTGATGGACCCTGCGCTGTTCAGCGTGCGCGGCAGCCGGCCGGGCATGCAGAAGCTGCTCGCCGACGAGATCGAGGTGGCCGGCGTACAGAAGCGCCAGCGCGCTCTGGACCGCGTACGCTCGCACTGGGCCTGGGGTCTGCTGCCGCTCAGCGTGTTGCTGTGGCTCTCCGGTGGCGTCTGGCGCGACTACCTGCGTTACGGTCGCGAGCCCAGGGTGCCGGCGATGCGCTACCCGTTCGAGCCCCCCAGCGACCTGCCGCCCGCCGCCGTCACCGCCATGCGCATGCAGACCTTCAACGCTTCGGGCATGGGAGCCGCCTTCTTCGCCACCATCATGGACCTGGCCAGGCGCGGCTACGGATCGTTCGCGCCCAAGGGGCGGCGCTTCGAGATGCGGCTGGATCTCGAGCGGGCCGAGGACACGCTCGAGCCCTTCGAGCGTGACGTGTTGGGCTACCTGCGCAACGCCGCCCGTACGCATCGTGGCGGCGATCCCGCCTACCTGGAGTTCAGCGAGCTCAAGGCCTACTCGCGGCAGCACGGTCAGACCTTCGTTCGCGGCTGGGGCAAGAAGGTGCGCGGCTGGCTCGAGGATCGGCGCGGAGGCGCCCTGGTGAGCGCCGCGAGCCGCGCGGCCACGCGCCGCTGGAGCGGCCTCGCCGTGCTCGCGGGGCTGTTGCTGGGCGGCGGGGCGGTCATGACGGCCGGCAGCGCACGCGTGCTGATGGCGGTGGGCGCCGGACTCGCCGTGGTGCTCGCGCTCGTCGCGACGGCGAGCCTGCCGGCCTGGCGTGCGGAGCTGGCGCCCGAGATCTACGGCTGGCAGGGCTTCAAACGCACCCTGACCGATTACACCCGCATGAAGAGCGCGCCGCTCGACTTCTTCGGGCTCTGGGACGTCTATTACTGCTACGCCGCCGCGCTCGGCGTCGCCGACCGCTACCTCAAGACGCTCGAGCGCGCCGCGCCGTTGGCGGGCGTCGACGAAGCCTCGCTGCTGTCGCGCGGCACCTGGCTGGGCGCCTACGCCGGCACCGGGATCACCAGCCTGTCGTCCATGACCGCGGCCGTGCAGTCGATGTCGAGCGCGCTCTCGGCCGCGTCGGCGTCGGCGTCGTCGGGCGGGTCCTCGTCCGGCGGCGGTGGCGGCGGTGGCGGCGGCGGCAGCTCGGGGGGCCGCTGATGGACGAGCGTGGACGCGTGAGCGTGGGCCGGGGGGCGGGCCGGGGGGCGGGCCTGCGGGGGGGCCTGCGGGTGGGCCTGGGGCGGCGGGCGTCGGCTGTCTGGGGCGCCTCGCTGGCGGGGATGGCGGTGGTGTTGGGTGCGTTCGGCGTTCACACGCTGGCGCGCCTGGTGTCCGCCGATCGCCTGCAGGTGTGGGAGACGGCCGTGCGTTTCGAGATGTACCACGCCCTGGGGCTGCTGCTCATAGCCGCCCTGCCGGGCCCCGCCCGGCTCGCATCGCTCCTGCTGCTCGTGGGCACACTGATCTTCTCGGGAACCCTCTACCTGCTGGTCGTCACCGGGGTTCCGATCCTGGGGGCCGTCACGCCGCTCGGGGGGCTGCTCCTGATCGCGGGCTGGGCGCTGCTGGCGGTCTCGCTGGCCCGCCGCCTACCCGCCTCGGACTGACGCCGCCCGAGGGCGCTTTGCCACCCGCGACACGCCCGCGGCCACACCGTGCCGAGGCGGGGGCACGCTCCCTGACGGCCGGGCCGGCGCGGTACGATGCCGCCATGGCGCCGCCGAGAACCACGCGCGTGTCGCTGGTGCTGACGGCCGCCATCGCCGCGATCAGCCTGGCCGCCATCTTCATCCGCCTGGCGGACGCGCCGGGGGTCGTGGTGGCGCTCTTCCGCATGGTCTTCGCGTCCGCCGTCATGGCTCCGGTGACCGTGCGCGGCCTCAGGCGCACGCCGCTGCACGGTCGGGCGCTCGCCCTCACGATCTGCGCCGGCGCGCTGTTGGGGCTCCACTTCGCCACCTGGATCACCTCGCTGTCGCTCACGTCGGTAGCGGCCAGCGTCACCCTCGTGACCACATCGCCCCTGTGGGTCGCGCTGTTCGCCTGGCTCTTCACCGGCAAGGCGCCCACCTTCTCGGTGCTCATCGGCGTGGTGCTGGCGGTCGGCGGCGCCGCCATCATCGGCTTCGGAGACCTCGGCGGAGGGACCGCGCCGCTCCTCGGCGACGGCCTCGCCCTCCTGGGGGCGGCGAGCTCGGCGGGGTACCTGCTGCTCGGCCGGGAGGTGCAACGCTCCGGCGTGGGGCTCGACGCTTACGCCGGCATGGCCTACGCCATCGCGGCGCTGGTGCTGGCGCCCCTCCCCGCCATCTTCGGCCTCGGCTACCTGGGCTACGGCGCCGCCAGCTTCGGCTGGATCCTGCTGCTGGCTCTCGTGCCGCAGCTCATCGGACACAACGGCATCAACTACGCCATGCGCTACCTCGAGCCCACGCTGGTGGCGACCACCATCCTGCTCGAGCCGATCGGCGCCAGCCTTCTCGCCTTCCTGATCTTCGCGGAGGTGCCATCCTCGCTGACGCTGGTCGGCGCCGCGGTGCTGCTCCTCGGCGTCGTCTTCACCGTGCGTTCGACCGAGTCCCCCGCGCCCGGGGCCGCTCCCCCCGAGGTCCCCGGCGACTGAGCCTGCCGTGACCGGCGTCACGGCGCGCCCCGCGCGGGCCTTCATCGAAGCGTGCAATGAGAAGTCTTATCTGCTAGAATGCGGTACGTGGATGCGCTTGCCGGAGCCAGCTACGTCGTCCGACAAGCGAGTTCTCGCAATCACCCCAGCACCTTCCATCATTCTTGGTCGCTCAGCCGAGCGGCTGCATATCTGTTTGTGAGCCCTTGCTGAAGGGAGCAGGCGACGTTGAAAGACCAGAGCAAGATCTTCAAGAGCGGTGATCAGGTGGTCCTCCCCCCGTACGGCGTCGGCATCGTCTCCGGGACCACCGTGCGCACCATCGCAGGCGCCGACCTCGACTACTACGAGGTGGAGTTCCCCAACGGCACCTCCCGCGCCTACGTGCCGGTCCACGCGCCGCAGGAAGCCGGCCTCCGCCCGGCCCTGACGAGCGAGGAGGTCCAGAGCGTCCTCGAGCGCCTGAACAACGGCCGCATCACGCTGCCCAAGCAGTGGGCGGCGCGCCACCGCAAGGTGACCGACATCCTCACCAGCGGCGATCCCTACCAGATCGCGACGCTGGCCAGCGAGCTGCGCCGGTGGGACCTCGAGCGCGGCCTCCCGGACCTCGACCGTCAGGCGTACAGGCGCGCGCTGCGCCTCCTGGCGGGCGAGATCAGCGCCGTGCTCGACGTCAACGTCCAGGAAGCACGCGCCCTCATGGACGCCGGCGAGGACGACGAGCTCAACTGAGCTCGCCGGCGATCAGCAGCTTCTGAGCGGGCCGGGGAGTTCCCCGGCCCTTACCCGTGCGGCCCGAAGGGAGCACGAAAGCGATGCTCCGTGACTGGCTGGAACGCCGTACGGGCGGCCCCGCCCCCTTGTACGAGCGCGTGTTGCGCGGCGTGGACCGGACCTCCATCGACGCGGCCCGGCGCACGCTCCTCGCGGGAGCGCCCTCCCCCGTATTGGAGATCGGCGCCGGCCCCGGCGCCGCCCTGGCCCACTACCCCGCCGGCTCACGCGTCACCGCGCTGGAGCCGGAGCCCGACTTCAGGCGTGCCGCCAGGGCCCGCGCCCGCGACGTGCCCGCGGACGTGCGCGTGGTGGCGGGCGACGCGCACGACCTGTCGTTCGAAGCCGGCAGCTTCGCCAGCGTGGTCGTGCAGCTCACCCTCTGCAGCGTGGCGCTGCCGCACGTGGCGCTGGCCGAGTCCTACCGGGTGCTCCGTCCGGGCGGGGAGCTGCGGCTGCTGGAGCACGTGCGGCACCCGCACCCCTGGGTCGGCCGCCTCCAGGACGCCGTGGACCCGCTGTGGGCCCGCCTGGAGGGGCGCGGCTGCCGGCTGGGGCGCGACACGCCGCGGGCGGTCTCGGAGGCGGGCTTCGTCGTCGACGATGTGGCCGAGGTGCCGATGCCGCCGGGCGCGAGCTGGCTCTTCCCGGTGGTGATCGTGCGGGCGCACCGGCCCGCCTGAGGGCGGCCGGCCGCGCTCACGCGCCCGGGGTCGCCCCCGCGTGGCCGGCGCCCTCGGAGGCGAGCCAGCGCAGGGCGATGGCCACCGCGGCGTAGTCGTCGATGGGCCGCGGCGGCGCGCGCATGCCCGGCGGAAGCAGCCGCATGAGGCCGCGCGGCGGGTGGTCCCGGAAGTAGAGCTTGCGCGCGTCGAGCGTGCTCCCCGCCTCATCGACCACGATCGGCACGACACCCCGGCGGCGCAGCCGCTCCAGCACGGTCGCGCTCCCGGTCCCGTCGCCCACCAGCACGAGCGCCCGAGGCGGCAACACGAGCCGCTCCAGATCCGCCGCCGCCAGGATCGCCTGGCGCTCTACCCGCCCGTCGAAGCCGACCCAGGCGGCGCCCAGATTGCGGCCCGGGTCGAACGCCAGGACGAGCTCCGGCTTCCCGTCGGATCCTGAGGCCCCGGCATGTGCCGCGCTCGCCGCCATGTGCGCTCAAGCCTACCAGTCGAACGCGAGGGGCCGGTCCTGGGACCGGCCCCTCGCGCCAGGCGCGCCCACGTCTTCGGGGCGCGCGTCTCCGCCTCCGGGGGCTACGCCTCGGGGCGCTTCTCCTGATCGGCGGCCGGGCGCGCCGGCGCGGTGACAACGGCGGCCTCCGCCTCCCGGTTCTTCTCGAGCATGTGCTGGTCGGCGACGCGCGTGTGCCGGATGGCGTCGAGGCCCGTGCCGGCGGGGATCAGCCGGCCCAGGATGACGTTCTCCTTGAGGCCCACCAGGTTGTCGGCCTTGCCCGACACCGCGGCCTCCGTGAGGACGTGCGTGGTGTGCTGGAACGACGCCGCGGAGAGCCAGCTCTTGGTGGACAGGCTCGCCTTGGTGATGCCCAGAAGCACCGGCTTCCAGGAGGCGGGCGTCTTGCTCGCGTCGAGAAGCCGATCGTTGGCGGCCTCCACATCGAAGCGCTCCACCGTCTGCCCCTCGAGGAACTCGGAGTCGCCGGGCTCGAGGATCTCGACGTACTTGAGCATCTGGCGCACGATCACCTCGATGTGCTTGTCGTGCACGCTCACGCCCTGGCCGCGGTAGACCCGCTGCACCTCGTTGACGAGGTAGGCCTGGACGGCGGCGGGGCCGCGGGACTCCAGCAGGTCGTGGGGGTTGATGGCCCCACGCGTGAGCTGGTCGCCGGCCTCCACGTGGTCGCCGTCACGGACCAGAAGTCGGATGCCCTTGTCGATCCGGTAGGTGCGGCTGAACTCGCCGTCCTCGGACGCGACGGTCACACGGAAGCGCTCGTCGTCCTCCTGGACCGAGACCGCGCCGTCGAGATCGCTGATGACGGCCTTGAGCTTGGGCTTGCGGGCCTCCACCAGCTCGATGACGCGCGGCAGGCCCTGCGTGATGTCGCTGCTGGTGGCGATGCCGCCCGTGTGGAAGGTGCGCATGGTGAGCTGCGTGCCGGGCTCGCCGATGGATTCGGCGGCGATCACGCCGACCGCCTCGCCCAGACCCACCAGGCGCATGGTCGACATGTCCAGCCCGTAGCAGGCGCGGCACACGCCGGCGCGCGTCTGGCACGTGAGCGGGCTGCGTACCTCGACCTCGCGCACCTCCGGCTGATCCGGAACGCGCTTGGCGATGGCGGCGATGTCCTCCTTCATGAGGACGTGTCCCTGCGGAAGGTGCAGATCGCCGATCTCGAGATCGAGGGCCAGGCTGCGCCCGTAGAGGCTCATCTCCAGGTGGCTCTTCGGCCGCGGCCGGCCGTCGGGGTTGTACAGCCCCACGGACACGAAGTCAGCGGTGCCGCAATCCTCCTCGCGGACCACCAGCTCGTGCGCCACGTCGACCAGCTTGCGCGTCAGGTAGCCGGAGTCGGCGGTGCGCAAGGCGGTGTCGGCGCCGCCCTTGCGGGCCCCGTGGGTGGAGATGAAGTACTCCAGAACGTCGAGGCCCTCGCGGAAGTTGGCGCGGATCGGAAGCTCGATGGTCTCGCCCGACGGCTTGGCCATCAGGCCGCGCATGCCGGCGAGCTGGCGGATCTGTTGCGGGTTGCCTCGGGCTCCCGACTGCGCCATCACGAACAGCGGGTTGAACGGCATGTTGTCGCGGAAGTTCTCGAACACCGCGTCCTTCACGCTCTCGGTCGTGTCGTTCCACAGCCGCACGACCTGCTGGAAGCGCTCCTGCTCGGTGACGAAGCCGCGCTCGAAGGCGGTGTTGATGCGCTCGAGCTTGTTCTCCGCGTCGGCGAGCAGCTCCTTCTTCTTCGGCGGGATGGCCACGTCGTCGATACCGATGGTGATCCCGCTGGTGGTCGACAGCTCGAAGCCGTACTGCTTGAGGCCGTCCAGCAGCGCCGCCGTACGCTCGATCCCGAGGCGCTTGAAGGAGTCCACCACCAGGTCGCGCAGCGCACCCTTCTCGTAGGCGGTGTCGTAACGGATCATGCCGGGCGGCACGTCCACCCCGCCCTCGGCGAGCGTCTCGCGCACCATGCGCGCGAACAGGCAGCGACCGGGGCTGGTCTCCTCCACGTGGCCGTCCTCCACGCGCACCGTGACGACGTCCTGCATGTCGATCTCACCGTTCTCCACGGCGAGCAACGCCTCGTCGACGTTGGCGAAGCGGTAGCGGAGGCGACCGATGCTGGTCTCCTCGCCGGCCACCTCGATGGTGGAGTTGAGATCGAGCTCGCCCGCGTCGAAGGCCTCCATGGCCGCCTGCGGGGCGTCGAACTTGCGGCCCATGCCGCGGTGGCCCGTGTGCACCTGCGTGAGCACGAACAGGCCGAGGATGATGTCGCGGCTGGCCTGCACGTTGGGGTCGCCGTGGGCGGGCGAGAGCAGGTTGTGGCTCGAGAGCATCTGCAACCTGGCCTCGGACTGGGCGTAGACCGACAGCGGCACGTGGATCGCCATCTGGTCGCCGTCGAAGTCGGCGTTGAAGGCCTCGCACACCAGCGGGTGCAGCTGGATGGCTTGCCCCTCGACCAGCACGGGCTCGAACGCCTGGATGCCGAGGCGGTGCAGGGTGGGTGCGCGGTTGAGCAGCACCACGCGATCCTGGATGACCTCCTCGAGGGCGTCCCAGATCTCGTCGCGGGTGTCGCGGTAGCGCTCGAGCAGCTTGCGGGCGCTCTTGATGTTGCTGACGATGCCGCGCTCCTCGAGCTTCTTGAACAGGAAGGGCTTGAACAGCTCCAGTGCCATGCGCTTGGGAACGCCGCACTGGTGCAGCTTGAGCTGCGGCCCGACCACGATGACGCTGCGGCCGGAGTAGTCGACACGCTTGCCGAGCAGGTTCTGGCGGAAGCGCCCCTGCTTGCCGCCGAGCAGGTCCGTGAGGCTGCGCAACGGACGGTCCGAGCCGGGGTGCACCACGGCGCTGCCGCGGCGGCCGTTGTCGATGAGGGCGTCGACGGCTTCCTGCAACATGCGCTTCTCGTTGCGCACGATCATCTCGGGCGCGCCCTGCTGCATCAGCTTCTTCAGACGGTTGTTGCGGTTGATGAGCCGGCGGTAGAGGTCGTTGAGGTCGCTGGTGGCGAACCGGCCGCCCTCGACCTGCACCATGGGGCGCAGGCTCGGCGGCATGATGGGCACCGCCTCGAGGATCATCCACGACGGGTCGTTCCCCGACTCCAGGAAGGCGCGCACGATCTCCAGGCGCTTGCGGGCCTTGGCGCGCTTGTGCCGGCTGGGCGAGCTCATCTCCTCGACGAGCTCCGCCTCCAGGCTCTTGAGGTCGAGCGAGGAGAGCAGCTCGGCGATGGCCTCGGCCCCCATCTTGGCCTCGAAGTCGTAGCTCTCGATGACGCGCACCTGTTGGCGCACCAGGTCGATCTCGACCCGGCCGGAGATGTCGGACTTGAGGCGCCCCTCGTCGGCGAGCTCGTCGCCGGGCAGCACGCGGTCACCGTTGACCACGATGGGCTCGTCCTCGTACGGGTAGACGCGCGCCCGCGACACGATGATGCTCGCCGGGTACGCGAGATGGACCGTGCCATCGGCCGCCGCCACGATCTCCTGTGCGGCGTCGATCGCGCCGACGACCTTGTCGCCCGCGCGCACCGCGCCACCGTCGCCCACCAGCACGTGCATGGTGGGGTTGATCTCGTGTTCCTCACGGCGCGCCCACTCGACCCGGAGCGTGGCGGTGACGTCCTTGCCCTTGGCCTTGCTGGCGCGTACGCTGGCCGTCGCGTCCGTCGGCACCGTCAGGGTGGTGCCGCTCGCGGCCTTGGCCAGCAGCGCGCCTTCCTCGACGAACTCGCCGTCGCCCACCAGGAGCTCCATCCCCTTGGGGATGAGGTAGGAGTAGCGCACCTCCTCGTCGTCGACGTCGCGGATCATCAGGATGCCGCCGTCGGTGCCGATGGGCCTCAGCTCGGCGACGCCCTCGTCCTCGCTCTTCACGACCACGTCGGAGGTCAGCACGGCGATGGGCTGACCTCCCTTGTAGCCGTCCTCCTCCTCGATGAAGTCCTTCTTGGGCAGCACCAGACGCCCGTCGCGCGACTCGTCGTAGTCGAGGGTGACCTTGCGCGGGAAGCGATACTGGGCGATGCCGGCGAGCTTGGACTTGACGCCCTTGGCGAGCGACTGACCCTGCTCCACCTGCTCGCCGTCGCCGACGTTGGCGTCCTCGCCGCCCGGCACGGTGTAGGTCTCCTGCATGCCGTAGCGGAGCTGACGGTACTCGTCGTCGGTGAGCAGGTCGCCGCGCCTCAACGGGCGACCGCTCATGTGCGCGCCCTGCGGGTCGGTGACGATGTACTTGGCGAAGTACAGCACCTGCTCGAGCTGGCTGGTGGACAGGTTGAGCAGCGACCCGATCTTGCTGGGGATGTCCTTGACGTACCAGATGTGGGCCGCGGACGTGGCGAGCTCGACATGGCCCATGCGGTAGCGCCGCACGGTCGACTTGGTGACCTCCACGCCGCAGCGCTCGCACACCTTGCCTGCGAAGCGCTGGCCGCGGTACTTTCCGCAGGAGCACTCCCAGTCCTTCTCGGGCCCGAACACGCGCTCGTCGAAGAGGCCGTCCCGCTCCGGCTTGAGCGTGCGGTAGTTGATCGTCTCGGGCTTGGTGATCTCCCCGTAGCTCCAGCCCCGGATGCGTGCCGGCGACGCGATCTGGATCTGGACGCGGGTGAACTCTCTCAGGTCTCTCATTGGCATCCCTTCAGCGAACCGCCATGGCGGGGACGAACACGCGGATCCGACCCATCCCTCACCAGTGCCGCCCGCTCTCGTCGAACATGCTCACCGGCTTGTCGTCGTCGTCCAGGACGCGCACGTCGAGCCCCAGCGAGTGGAGCTCCTTCACGAGCACCTTGAACGACTCCGGGATCGTGGGCTCGAGCACGTCGCTGCCCTTGACGATGGCCTCGTAGGCGGCGTTGCGGCCATCGATGTCGTCGGACTTGATGGTCAGCATCTCCTGCAGCGTGTAGGCCGCGCCGTGCGCCTGGAGCGCCCAGCCCTCCATCTCGCCCAGCCGCTGGCCGCCGAACTGCGCCTTGCCGCCCAGCGGTTGCTGGGTGATGAGCGAGTAGGGGCCCGTCGAGCGCGCGTGCATCTTGTCCTCGACCATGTGGTAGAGCTTCATCACGTACATGATCCCGACCACGATGGGGGCGTCGATCGCCTCGCCGGTGCGACCGTCGTAGAGCACGGCCTTCCCGGCCATCGCGAGCGAGCGCTCGGCGTCGTGCGAGTGCAGCTCGGTCGGGATGATGCCCAGCTTGGCCGCGCGACGGTGCACCTCGAGCTCGCGCCGGTCCGGCTCGAAGCCCGCCTGCACCTTCGCATCGATGTCGCGATCGGCCGCTTCCTTGAGCTTCTGCTTGATCTCCTCCTCGCGCGCGCCGTCGAAGACCGGCGTCACGTAGGAGACGCCGTCCTTGAGCGCGGCCAGGCCCAGGTGGGTCTCGAGGATCTGCCCCAGGTTCATGCGCGAGGGCACGCCCAGCGGGTTGAAGACCAGGTCGACGGGGGTGCCGTCGTCGAGGTAGGGCATGTCCTCGGGGGGCAGGATCTTGGCCACGACGCCCTTGTTGCCGTGCCGGTTGGCGAGCTTGTCGCCCTCGATGAGGCGGCGCTTCTGCGCCACGTACACGCGGACCATCTCCTGGACGCCGGGCTTGAGCTCGACGCCGGGGTCCCCGCGCTTGAAGCGCACCGTGCGCAGCACGATGCCGCCGTCGCCGGGCGGGACGCGCAGCGAGGTGTCCTTCACCTCACGCGCCTTCTCCCCGAAGATCGACCGCAGCAGGCGCTCCTCGGGGGTGGGGTCCTTCTCCCCCTTGAAGCTGGTGTGCCCGACCAGGATGTCGCCCTGCTTGACCTCGGCGCCGATGCGCACCACGCCGTCCTCGTCGAGGTCGCGCAGCGCCGCCTCGGACAGGCCCGGGATGTCGCGGGTGATCTTCTCGGGGCCCAGCTTGGTGTCGCGCGCTTCCTTCTCGAACTTCTCGATGTGGACGCTGGTGTAGACGTCGCTCCGGACCAGGTTCTCCGAGAGCACGATGGCGTCCTCGAAGTTGTAGCCGTCGAACGGCATGATGGCGATGAGGATGTTCTGCCCCAGCGCCAGGCGGCCGTGCTGCGAGGCCGGGCCGTCGGCGATCGTCTCGCCCGCCTCGATCTTCTGGCCCATGTCGACGATGGGGCGCTGGTCGAGGTTGGTGTTCTGGTTGGAGCGTTGGAAGCGCGTCAGGGCGTACTCGCGCTCGACGCCGGCGTCCGACTCGATGACGATGCGGCGCGCGTCGACGAACGTGACGGTGCCCGCCTCCTGCGCCAGCAACACGGTCCCGGAGTCGCGGGAGACGCGCTCCTCGACCCCGGTGCCGACGTACGGCGCGTCGGAGCGGATGAGCGGCACCGCCTGGGACTGCATGTTCGACCCCATCAGCGCGCGGTTGGCGTCATCGTGCTCGAGGAACGGGATCAGCGACGTCGGCACCGAGATGATCTGCTTCGGCGAGACGTCCATGAAGTCGACCTCGGCCGGCTCGGCGAACACCGGGTCGCCGAGCTTGCGGGCGACGATGGTGTCGGTCGCGAAGGCGCCGTCCTCGGCCAGCGGCGTGTTGGCCTGCGCGATGATGTAGTTGTCCTCCTGGTGCGCGGTCATGTAGACGACCTCGTTGGTGACCTTGCCGTCCACCACCTTGCGGTAGGGGGCCTCGATGAAGCCGAGGTCATTGACGCGCGCGAAGCTCGCCAGTGAGGTGATGAGGCCGATGTTGGCGCCTTCCGGCGTCTCGATCGGGCAGATGCGCCCGTAGTGGGTGCGGTGAACGTCGCGGACGTCGAAGCCGGCGCGCTCGCGTGTGAGCCCACCCGGCCCCAGTGCCGAGATGCGCCGCTTGTGCCGCAGCTCGGAGAGCGGGTTGACCTGATCCTTGAACTGGCTGAGCTGGCTGCGTCCAAAGAACTCCCGCAAGGCCGCCACGATGGGGCGATTGTTGACGAGCTTCTGCGGCGTGGCGGCGTCCGGGTTGCCCAGGAGCATGCGCTCGCGCACGCCCCGGGCCATGCGGCCCAGGCCGACCCGGATCTGGTCGGCCACGAGCTCGCCCACCGTGCGGATACGGCGGTTGCCCAGGTGGTCGATGTCGTCCTCCTGGAAGCCCTCCTCACCCGCCTGCAGGCCCACCAGGTACTGGATGGTCGGCACCAGCCCGTAGTCGACGAAGCGGCCTTCCTCGAAGCCGAGGAGGGTGTTGCTGCCGTACTCCAGGCCGAGCTTGCTGTTGATCTTGAAGCGCCCGGCATCGCCCAGGTCGTAGCGGCGCGGGTCAGCCAGCAGGCTGAAGAGGTAGTTGGTGGCCTTGTCCACCTTGGGCGGGTCGCCCGGCCGCAGCACCGTGAACAGCCGCAGCAGCGCCTCGTCGGGGTTGATGCCGCCCGCGTCCTCGTTCTCCAACGTCGGCTCGATGAGGTGCTCGGTGCCCGCGAACAGCTCGCGGATCTTCTGATCGCCGTAGCCGAGCACGCGAAGCAGCAGCGTGAACGGGAACTTGCGCTTGTTCACCTTCATCCACAGCACGCCTGCGTTGTCGAACTCGATCTCGATCCACGGCCCGCGCTTCGGCATGGGGATGATGCTGGCCGTGAGCGAGCGACTGGTGCCGCGGATGGCGCTGGTGAAGTAGACGCCCGGGCTACGGTGGATCTGCGAGACGATGACGCGGTCGGCCCCGTTGATGACGAAGGAGCCGTCCTCGGTCATCAGCGGCAGGTCGCCGAGGAAGACCTGGTCCTCCTTGATGAGGCCGGTGTCCTTGTGGACGAGTTGGAGCTTGGCGAAGAGGCCGGCGTGGTAGCTGAGATCCTTCTCGCGGCACTCCTCGGGGCCGTACTCGGGCTCCTCCAGGCTGTACTCCAGGAAGTCGAGGACCAGCCCGGTCTGGCGCCCCCGCTCCGTCTCGTCGATCGGGAACACCTCTTTGAACGCCGCCTGGAGGCCGACGCTCTGCCGCATCGAGGACGCCACGCCCCGTTGCAGGAACGTCTCGTATGACTTAATCTGGACGTTGGTGAGGTTCGGAAGATCAATGACTTCCTTGATCCTCCCGAAGGTCCGAATCTCGCGCATCTTCACCCCTTCGCT
>Ga0102953_1001204_pt1 | contig 16622 bp, 10 predicted proteins | sample SalPon2A_C_D2_MG_FD_78509 | JGI IMG/M metagenome (GOLD analysis project Ga0102953, IMG submission 78509) | Soil microbial communities from South San Francisco under conditions of wetland restoration - Salt Pond MetaG R2A_C_D2_MG | ecosystem: Environmental > Terrestrial > Soil > Wetlands | place... | reverse complement strand
GTTGCCGGCAACATTTTTTATGAACTCAAAGAAGAAGGCCAGCGAAACCTTAACTCGCGTATTGCGGTCGTTGCGGCAGTTCCTCTCTCTGACTTTAAAAGAGAAACTGAATTTGGCCGGGTTATTGCCGAATACCACCTAACAGATCTTGCTGACCGTGGAATACAGGTTAAAGAATTGCGCCTGGGAAGTGATATTAATATTCTGCCACAAACAGGAGAGTTTATTTTATCAAGAAATATTGGAGAAATCGCCAACAACTCTCCAGAACTCGACTATGTTGTTGTTTCAACGTTCACCAATACCCGCAAAACCCTTATCCTCCAAGGCAGGTTAATATCCCTCAAAACAGGGTTGGTAAAAAGCTCCTGGCGCTACAACCTTCCATTAAACAAAGAACTTCTTGGCCTTTTTTACTCAGCTGAACAACCTTTTACCATAGCCGTTAAAGGTATGGATCGTTAAGATGGGGGATAATAGAATGAAAAGTATACATTACATACAGTGTGTTGCTGTTCTTTTTTTTAGCGTCTTTCTTCTCTGGTCCGGTTTCAGTAACCTTGGGGCAGAAGAACTTGGTGGAGAGTTCACCATAGAAGAGAGACCTGTCGAGGTCGTCTCCTATAAAAACTATTCCGGCTTATCAGAACTCGTTTCAATGATCTGTGATGATGCCATTGAACGCTTCCATGGGTTTTACGGCCCAACAGTGGTTAATGTTAGCCCTTTCGCAACCAACAACAGAACAGGGAGTGCTAAAGTATCAAAGCTTGGTGTCACTCTTGCCGATCAGATGATAGCTATGATTAATAACGATACTCTCGCCATGACGGACACTTCGAGACAATACCCTGAAAGCTATGAGCAAAACCTTTTCGGCATCCTGCAGGAAATGGATGGATATTTACGAATTCACATCAATGGCAGAAACATTGATGGAAAGCGTGTTTCCTATGTTGCAACAATAGAAATGTCTGAGCCAATTTACCGCGCTTTACATACCTATTTATAAAATCGGAACTTCGAAAAAACTGGTAAGTGGTCACTAATGGCGACTTACACTGACCTGAGACAAGACCATGGCCGAAGAAGAAAAAGACGATTGGCTGGATGACCTTGACGAAAGCGACGATGAGGCCTCTGCGCTCGACCAGTCAGACATTGAATCACTCATTTCTGGAGACGATGAAGATTCCGGCGGTGAAGAAGATGTGGGTGAAATAGATTCAGCGGATATTGACTCTCTGCTTTCCGGCACAGACGATCAAGAGTCCCAACCAGTAGAAGCTGACGCGGTTGCCACACCTCAAGAAGGCGACGACGACATCGATCAGTCAGATATTGATGCGCTTTTATCAGAGTCAGACTCGGCAGATGATGAGGAGCTAACCTCCGCCCCTGATCAGAATGAAATTGATATGCTTTTTACTGAGGTTGAGGAAGGTGATGCTCCGGAAGGAGACCCTTTCCAGGCAGAAGAAATAGACTTTAAAGACGTTATTGACTCTGATCAGGGAGATGACGAATCATTCCTGGATGGAACAGGAACGGAATTTGATGCCGACGAGTTTGGCCTTGATGATGATATGCCGGATCTCACAGACCTCAGCAGTATCGAAGACTCGTCTGCACTTTTTGATGATGCGGGCCAGACAACAGAAGGCTCCAGCCAGGCAACCGTTCTTATGAGTAATGGCCGTTCTGGAAAAACCGGCGAACGACTTTCTGTCATCCTTGCCTCTTTACCTCCGGCGCTGAAGAACAGAAAAATCCAGGGTATCGTTGGTGGATGCCTTGTTCTGTTAATACTTGCAGGTGTTTATCTCTTTGGCGGTGAAGACAAGAAACCCCTGGAAGTTGCCGAACAACCCACTACCCAAAAGCAAGAGATTCAACCTCCACAGCCCACTCCAGCACAACAAGAACAGACAAACATACCTCCTGTCGCCGAGAATGCTGATCTTACCTTTAAAGAGAGCAAAGAGCTGGCAATATATTTGGCAGCCAAGGATACAGATGGTGACAGACTCAGTTATGAGGTTTTGTCACTTCCGGTATATGGAAAGCTCTCTGGACAGGCGCCAGAATTAATGTATACGCCAGGTAAAGATTTTTCAGGTCATGACAGTTTTATGTTTCGGGTAAGCGATGGGAAAAGTATCAGCCAACCAGCAAAAGTGACGATATCGGCACCTCCGGTACAAGTTGCCGCGAAACAGCCTTCCAAGGCGCCACAACACATTGCCCCTCGCCAAAAAACAACAAAGAAGAAACAGGTCATAAAACCCAAAAAACTGGCTATTGCCGCTAAGACAAAAAACTACCAGCTGAATAGCACCAAGAGCCTGGTTATTGACTGGGAAGACATCTGGAGCAACGCCAATTATCTGCCATTTACATCAAAGGTACAGGTTGAGATTATTTCCAATAACCTGCATGGCAAAATTAAACAGCAGAGTTCCGGCCAGAGCCTGTATGTCCCCGATAAGTACTACGGTGGTACAGAAAATATTAAGTATCGTTTCAAGCTCGGCAAAACTTTCTCCAAAATTAAAGAGCTTACTATCAATATTAAACTGGGACATCCGCCCCCGACAATTATACTTGCAGCAATGGCACCCATCTATGTGCCAGGTGAAACTGCCATTATCGATGCTCAGGAGAGCCTTGATGAACAGAGAAGTTCTGTAAAATTTACCTGGCAACAGGTGTCAGGTGTTCCTGTTCAGTTAAAGTTTCTTAACGAAGAAAAATCTCGGGTTGCCTTTGTTGTCCCTTCCTCTTTTAACACTGTCGCAAATCCGGGGCCGGAGATTCACCTCACAGTTACAGATGAAGATGGGCAAAAAGATGAACGGGAAATAAAGGTTGCGACCAGATCAAGAAGACCATCAGCCATGTGGAGAGGTCTGGCTGGAGGCGGGATAGCAGATGACCCTTATTGTCCTTATGATAACTGCCCCGGTGGACTGTTGCCCTGGCCGTACAAAGAATAAACCGTTGGATGGGAACCTAGTGTATACAAAAAAGCCGAGGTTAAACGCCTCGGCTTTTTTTATGCGGCTCTTAATACCAAGCCTGATCGTTCATGAAATATTCAAACAAGCACTAGCTAGCGGCTGCCTTCAGCTCGGTAATAACCTGTGCGTAGTCCTGGTGTCCAAAAACAGCAGAACCAGCCACAAAAATATTTGCCCCTGCAGTGGCAATATCACCGATTGTTTCAGGGCTCACCCCGCCGTCTATTTCTATCCCGACGTTGAGTCCTTTTGTGTCTATTTTTTGCTTCAACACCCTGGTTTTTTCGATAACCGAAGGAATAAATTTCTGGCCGCCAAACCCAGGGTTAACACTCATGAGCATAACCAGATCCAGATCTTCAAGCACATAATCAAGGGTGTCGAGAGGGGTTGCCGGATTTAACACAGCACCAGCCTTTTTACCCAACTCCTTAATTTTGTGGATGGTCCTGTGCAGGTGGTTGCAAACCTCAACATGAACAGTAATCCAGTCCGCACCGGCGGCTGCAAAATCTTCAATATACTGGTCTGGTTTCGATATCATCAAATGAACATCTAAAGGCCGGTCGGTAACTTTTCGCAACGCATCAACAACCAGTGGCCCGATAGTGATATTGGGAACAAAATGTCCATCCATTACGTCAACATGAATAACATCGGCACCAGCTTCAACAACCTGACGAACATCGTCTCCAAGCCGTGAAAAATCGGCTGAAAGAATGGAGGGCGCTATCATTAATTTTTTCATCAGAACACCTTACCTCTATATTTGGGGGACAAACCATGATTTACTCAGCACCAACAGTTACCATAACATAATGCTCTGGAAGTATATATTTCTGAGCGACCCTTAAAACATCCTCTGGTGTAACTTGGATCACTTCGTGAATATATTTGTGACCAAAATCCAAACCAAGACCATATTCCTCACTCAATGCCATATCCATAGCTTGGGAGCCATTTGTCTGCAGGCTTAGTTCATAGTGCCCAACAATAATGTTTTTGGCTTTTTCAAGCTCGGCTGCTGTAATTGGTGTGTTCCGGATTTTGTTCAACTCTTTCCAGGTTGAATCAATTGCTTCCTCTTTTTTGTCGGGGCTAGTCCCGATATAGACACCGAGTGACCCTGTATCAATCCCCAACAGAGAAAAGGACGACAGACTATACGCCAGACTCTGTTTGTCTCTCAGTTGCATAAAAAGTCGACCGCTCTGACCATTTAACACAGTTTCCAAAACCTCCAAGGCATAACGATCTTTACTTTTTAAGTTGGTACCAATAAAACCAATGACAATATGGACCTGTTCGCGGTCCCGAACAACGGCAAACATCTCAGGCGCATCTGGTGGTTCCGGTGCTAAAAACTCTTCAAAATCACTTTCCTGCTGGTCAGAAGTCCAGCGACCAAAAAGTTTTTGAACGACATCAAAGACCTCATTGGCTTTAACATCTCCCGACACAGCAAGAACCAGTTGATCCGGTGTTGCATGCTCTTTGTACAGTTTCTTTAAAAGTTCCGGTGTGAGTGTCTTTATCGCTTCTTCTGACCCAAGAGTATTGAGGGCATATGGGTGACTCTGAAAAAGCACCCGGTTAAATTCTTTAAAGGCAAGGGCGGCGAGATTGTCTTCTTGCTGTTTGAGAGAGGCAAGGCGCTCCGGTTTTATTTTATCGGCCTCTGCAGGGTCAAAAGCCGGCTTCATGAGCACGTCAGCAAAAAGCTTCATTCCGTCCTCAAAGTATCGTGAAAGGAAACTAGCCTTGAGACCGAAGGTGTTCTTACCATTAAACCCAGTTATCTCTCCAGCCAGTTCATGGACCTTCAAAGAGAGTTCTCTTGATGTTATATTTGTAGTGCTTTTAGGCAAAAGCTCACTGATGAAGGCAAAAACGCCATTGGTTTTCAAGGTTTCACTGCGCAACCCACCGGGAAACACAGCCCTGAACGAAACCGTTGGGACTTGAGGGTTTTCGCGCACCAAAAGGCGTATACCGTTGCTGAGGGTAAACCGGTATACGTCGCTGAGATATGAATCGGTTACCAAAGAGGATGGTATACTCGCTTTTGCCGACCGCTCTGCCTTGGCTATTATGGCAGCTAACTCATCTTCTGAGAGAGCCGGTTCATTGCCGTTTGGCGCCAAATATCCGGCCGTCAGCTTTTGACCGTCAAAATAGACATTAGCAACCCGCATCAAATCTTCTCTGGTCACAGCTCGAACTCTTTCTAAATACTCATCTTCTCGAGGATCACCAGTCAAGGCATCAAAAGAACCAAGAACCCTGGCCTGACCATCAACCCGTTCAAGGTTAAAAATAAAATCACTTTCCAGACTGCGCTTTACCCGATCGAGTTCATCCTCTTCAACCAGCACATATTTAAGCTTAAAAAGCTCTGTCAGCGCTCCTTCCAGGGCTTGCCCAATATTTGCCCTATCCAGGGTTGCAAAGATTTCAAACAACCCATCATCTTTTGGTGTAAAGGCACTGGCGTTAACAGTATAAACAAGGCCCTTTTCGTTTCTGAGCTCATTGTACAGTCTGGATGTCTCACCCTGGCCCAATATGCTGGAAAGCACATCTATAACAGGGGTGTCTTTACTGTTGAAAGGGGGAATAGGAAGCGTAAGTGCCAACTGAGACTGATTGACATCTTGTACCACAGAAAAAAGCTTCGGGCTTGTTTTCTGTGGCTCTTTTGGTAGTTCAAACTCTTTGGCTTTTTGGGCCGGCAGAGCCAAAAACAACTCTTTTGCTTTTTCAACTACCGGCGCGGCCCTAACATCTCCGACAACAACAACAGTTATATTTTCCGGTACATAATGTTCTTTCATATAGTTGAGAATGTCGTCTCGGCTAAACGACGAAACACTTTCAACCGTACCAATAATAGGCAAGCGGTAGGGATGCACGGCATAGGAGTTGGTCATCATTTCCTGGTAGAGCATGATCTGGGGACGGTCGTTCCGCATACTGATTTCTTCAAGAACAACCTGTTTTTCCCTTTCCAGTTCTTCGGCGTCAAAAACAGAGTTCAACACGGCATCGGCCAGCACCTCAAGGGTCGGCTCCCAGAATCGAGCTGACAAGGTCGCGTGGTACACGGTATACTCAAAGGAGGTATAGGCATTAATTTGCCCCCCTCTCTCCTCTATTTCAGCAGCAATCTGACCGGCGCCGCGAGTTTTGGTACCCTTGAAAATCATGTGCTCAATAAGGTGTGTAATACCTCCCTCGGCAGATCCCTCATAGATACTGCCCGCTTTGACCCAAATCTGCACCGTTGCTGCTTTTACGCCAGGAACTTCTTTCACAAGAACAGTCATACCGTTGTCAAGCCTTTCTTTGTACAAATGGGGCTTTAATATGCCGGCCTCTGCTGTTTGTGCTGCCATAATAATCACATAAAATGTTACGAAAATTAATAAAATACAGACTGATAACTTTTTCATCGCTGTTTCCTCAAACCGTTAAACCTACCAAATACGAAAAATAAAACCAGTCAAATGTAACTAACCACAAAGTCTCGCCCCTTCGATCATTTCGTGTCAGTTGGTCCCGGGCTTTCTCCTGCGCATAACGATGATAACCAGACCACTTACGATCATAATGCTGCTTAAAAGCTGTCCCATTGTAACGTGAGCAAACAAAAAGCCAATTTGAATGTCCGGTTCCCTGAACAACTCAACAAAGGAGCGAAAAATACCATAAAAAAGCAAAAAGAACGCTACGGTGTACCCCGTGGGGAGCTGTTTATCTTTAAGCTTCCAGAGCAAAATAAAGAGACATACACCCTCTAAAAAGGCCTCGTAAAGCTGGGACGGGTGGCGCGGGTAAGGTCCTCCTCCAGGAAAGACCATGCCCCACGGGACATCGGTCACTCTGCCAAAAAGTTCAGCATTGATAAAGTTCCCTAATCGCCCCAACCCCAGACCTATCGGTACGGTGGCACAATAAACATCCGCCGACGCCCAGAAGTTCAGGTTTTTTTTCCAGCAAAAAACAACCCCGGCCAGCACTGTGCAAATTAACGCCCCGTGAAACGACATCCCCCCCTGCCAGGTTGCCAGGATCTCTGACGGGTTGTTAAGATAATAATTGAAGTTGTAAAACAACACATATCCCAGACGTCCGCCAACAATCAGACTGAGAATAAGTATAAAGTTAATGTTTTCAAAATGAACTTCAAGATCAACAAGTTTTTTCTTTTTTATTTGGCTCAACACAAGGTAATAAGAAGATATAAAACCCAAAACATACATAAGTCCATACCAACGAACCTTCACAGGACCAAAACTAAAAAGAACAGGGTCTATTTGGGGAAAGGTCAGCATGTTATTGTACCATCGGGTCGGTTCTTGCCGGAAATTAAAGGTGAAAGGTTAGTGTTTAAGAGTTAGTGTGCGTATCATAGACAAATAAAAACAAAAAGCCAACCTACCTCGTGCGCCGAATGGTTATAAATCATGAAAGTAGACTTAATTGCCTTTAATTGCAGGTACACCCATTCTTGCCTGGCCCTTTTTTATGTAAGAGGCGAACTTGAAAAACACACATCCCAACAACCGGAAATTCTCCAATTCACCATAAACGACCCATATTATAGCACCCTGCTGAAGATAACCGACACTGTAGCGGATGTCCTTTTTTTTTCTGTGTACATCTGGAACGCAGATTATATAACGCGCCTTTTAAGAGATATCCACAAAGCTGTTCCTGAATTTCTTTTTGTTTTAGGCGGACCCCAAGCTCCGGCCCTGGCAAAAACTCTCACACAACCAATCACCGTTGTGAAGGGAGAAATAGAAGGTATAGATCCGTTATTTTATACAGACTTACAGTCAAAAAAACTCAAATCTTTTTATGTCTGCAGTCAACCCCAAACGGCCTCTTTTGCTTTTCCGTACAGAGAGGATGACTTTGACAACCATCTCAAAAACAGAAATATTTATTATGAATCTTCTCGGGGCTGTCCTTTTTCCTGTTCCTACTGTCTTTCATCCGTAAGTCGAGGTATTCAGTCAAAAAATGTTTCAACCGTTAAAAAAGAACTGGCCTCGATCATCAAACACACCCCTCCTATTGTCCGATTTGTTGATAGAACTTTTAATGCCGATCCCCAAAGGGCTCTCGATATATGGTTGTTTCTTCTGAAAATTTCACCCCCGACAATGTCCTATCATTTTGAAATTGCACCAGATATTTTTACAGAAGAGATGTTTACCTTTCTTGAGACCATACCCGCAGGCTTTTTTCAGTTCGAAATAGGCATTCAGTCCACCAACAAAGCCACATTGAATGCCGTCAATAGAAAAACGTCCATAGAAAAGTCCTTTAACACCATAAAAAGGCTGCTTTCTTTTAACACCATTCACCTGCATATTGATTTAATTCTCGGTCTTCCTTATGACTCCAGAGAGAGTTTTTCTCAATCCTTAAGGGATATATTTTCTTTGCACCCACATTATATTCAAATGGGATTGCTTAAAGTACTTCCGGATACCGGCATTGAAAAAGATGCCGATAAATACAAAATAGAATTCTGTTCACAGCCACCGTACCAAGTTTTATCAACATCGTGGATGAGACATTCGGAAATAAGGTCCCTTTATTTTTTAGGAGAATGTGTAGAGAGTTTTTATAATAATCGCTTTTTTAAAACATTTTTTCTCTATATTGCTTCAGCCTATAGAGATAGTATTCCTTTTTGGGAGGAACTTCTAAAACTTTGCCATGACAACAACTTTTTTTCCCTTGCCCAAACGCAATCTTTTATGAACACGCTTCTTTTTGAGTACATCCGTTCTGATCCAAAAAAAAATCTTCTGAAAGAGTTGTTAATTTATGACTGGCTATCCTGTGGTCATCGTTTTCTGCCGGACGGGATAAATGAGGATCTTAATGTTATACGAAATACGTTGTATAAAAACCTTCCGGAATCTCTTCCTGACTTCTATGATCAGCATGGTAAAAATTTATTCTTTAAGAAAAATGTTTTTTACATATTCTCGGCAGAGTTGCTTCTTTTTACAGGTTTATCAAAAGAAGGGAAGGATGGTTCCGTTGTCTTTCTTCGAGAAGTAAAAGAGGGAGTTATAAAAAAGAATACCTGTTTGTTTCTTGGCTCCAGCTCGTAGCAACTCTATTTTTTTAACTATTCAGCAACACCTCATACCTTGTTTTCTCGGCTCTTTTTTGGAGTTTTCCTGTTATTGAAATTTCTGTAGAGCATGTCTTCCTGTTTTATATGAACACAAAGCCAGTCCTTTAAAAATTTAACCAGTCCCAAGGTTTCGTAATTGGTTTTTACTGTCTTTTTGTTGAGATCAAATATGCGCATAACCAACAGTTCGTGTTTTCTCTGATGATTCCTTATTTCGAGGTATTGTATTTTTTCCATATATTTTTCTTCACAGGTAAAGTGTTCTTCTGCATATTTAATAAGTTGGCTAAGCTTGTTAAAAAAATATTTGTGGGCCACCTCGCTTTCATATAATTTTACAAGATCGTTTATCAGTAAAAACAAGCTTTTGTGCTGATCATCCAGCTCCTTTTCACCAACAAGGTAATCATCGCTCCAGAAAATATAACTCATAAAAATTACCCTTCTTACACTCTCTATCTTTCTCTAATAACTTTTCAACAATAAACCCATTATCAGGTCATGAAAAACAGGTCGGAACTTTCGTATTTTATTATTGTCCCTTGAGGGATAGGTTCTGTTTGTTAAAAGAACGATTGAAATATCTCTTTCCAGGTCTGTCCAGAAAGAAGTGCCGGTAAAACCAAGGTGACCAAAACTGCTTTTCGAAAAAAATCTTCCACTGCTTGACTGTTCAGAGGGTGTATCAAAGCCTAGCCCCCAGCTGCCAATCTCAGACTGCCTCTTTACACTTTTCAACAAATCTTCTCTGTCAATAACTTTAAAATCTTTTCTGCCCTTTATTGCATCTACAAGAGCAGTGACCAGATTCGTCACTCCATGAATGTTTGCAAAAAGGCCCGCATGTCCACATACACCGCCAAGAGCATAGGCGTTATCATCATGTACCTGACCACAAATGGTTTTTTTTCTCCTTTTACATTTTTCTGTTGGCGCAAAGACCCCATCCATTTTTTGTAAATTACTGCCGTTAAAAAATATGCTCTTATCAATACCTAGGGGTTTATAAATATATGTCCTGGAAAACTTATCCAGGGGTTTTCCTTTTTTCTCTACTATTTTACCTAAAAGTATAAAACCTAAATCGCTGTATACTTGTTTTTTTAATGTTTCATATTCCAGGGGGAGAGAAAGTATTTTCCCCACTATTTCGCTGTTGTTTTTAATAAAATTCCCTTTAACCATTTTTTTGTAAAAAGGCTGATAAGCAGCTAAACCGGACGAGTGATTAAGAAGGGAGTACAAGTTTATATTTTTTTTATCTCTTGGAACAGTTGTTTCCAGAAGATCTTCTAATAAAGATTCGTATTTTATGATGTTTTTATTTATGAGTGTTAAAATTGAAAGGGTGGTTGATAGTGGTTTTGTTAACGAAGCAAGGTCATACAGTGTCAACGTATCATTTTTGCCAGCACCATAATCAAGGGAACCGAAGGAGTGAAATGTTGTTTCTCTTTTTTCTTCAAAAAAGGTTGATATACCAATAGTACACCCTGGAAAAACCTTGTTTTCAATAGCTTTTTTTACCAATTCTTCCATTTTTTCTGCTATTTTTCTTTTTTCTATCACTTTTTTCCCTTTGCCCAAATTATTCTTTTCTGAATACGACTAATTTCACAGTAATTAAATCAATAATTTTTATAAGAAGTAGCATTCTTAAAGTATTCATTTCTAAAAAAGAAAATGTCTTTTAATTTCAATATGTTAAAAATAAAAACCAAATAAATTCATGTGTTGAATTTATTTGGTTTTTACACTACATTAGCAGTTGAAAAAAAAGGCCTTAAAAACACTTTTTTAGACACCATGTTTTTATTTTAATTCATGTAGATACATCATTAACTAACAGTTAATAATAATTCCTTTTTTAATAACCTGTTGATAAACGAAAACTTAGTTTTTTTCACTTTTTTACAATACGTTATAAACGTATAAATTTATAATATAGAACAGGTGGTTATCTGTCTTTTAAACGTTTCAACAGTATTAATAAAAACAATATCTTTTATAATACAATACTTACTAATAAAGGGCGTTGATTATGTCTATGATCTTCAATGTAGCAAGAAGTGACTTTTTTAAAGCTGTGTCATCTCTCCAAAGTATTACAAGCAAAAAGGGAACGATAGCTATTTTGGCAAATGTCCTTGTAGAAACAGGAAATGAATGTCTTTTTTTGACAGCAACAGATCTTGAGGTCGGTATTAAAATAGAAATTCCGGCAGAAATATCTTCACCTGGATCTATAACCATACCATCAAAAAAAATATTCGAAGTAACCCGGGAAATAGCTGATGAACATTTAAGAGTTGAGGTATCGGAAAATAAGTGGATAAAGATAGCAACCCAGTCAGGACAATATAATTTGGCAGGGTCAGACAGTGAAGAATATCCATCTTTTCCTGAATTTGACAGAGATGTAATGGCAACTCTTTCTGCTGATATGTTAAAAGAGACCATAGAAAAAACTATTTTCTCCGTAGCCCATGAAGGAGATAGTCATTTTAATTTGACAGGGGTTCTTATAGAGAAAGAAGAAAGTGAAGATAAAAATTTTATACGCCTGGTCTCTTCTGATGGTCATAGATTGACTATAAAGAAAAGTGAGGCGGAAACAGATATAAGCAAATTAAAGTTGGAAAAAACTATTCTGGTTCCCAAAAAAGGAATCGTCGAGATGAGCAAACTTTGTGAAAACAAAGAGTTTGTCGAATTAGGTTTTGATAATAAACAGGCCGTTGTCAAAACAGATAAAACGCTAATGATAATTCGTCTGATGAATGGTGATTTTCCTGATTACAAAAATATTATAAAGGCAATAAGCAGAGATAATTTTATAGAAATTGAGAGGGATACATTTATATCCTCCTTAAAAAGAATAAATCTGTTTACAGAAGATCTCTTTAATTCGGTTCAATTCAGTTTTGTGGATGACAAGCTTATTTTGACATCCCAGAATATGGATATAGGCAGCGCCAAAGAAGAAATAGACATAGTTTATAAGGGTGAGAATATGAACCTAGGTTTTAACGGGAAATATTTCGTTGAAACAATGCAGGTCATGAAAAGTAAAAAAATAAAAGCCTATTTAAGTTCGGAAAAAAGCCCATGTCTTATAGAAGGAGATGAAGACCCGGGTTTTATGAGTATTGTTATGCCAATGAAGATATAACCTAAATTAAGAAGTTCTGATTTTATTAAAATGATTTTTTGTTTTATTATAAAGTAGTTACGATCATAGATTTTTTGAAAAGCGCTCATTTTAGGTATAACAAACCAGCAGTTAAAAATACAATAATTTGGTTAAAAAATAATGACAGAAGAACAAAGAAAATACGGTGCAGATAATATAAAAGTCCTTTCTGGCCTCGAAGGTGTAAGAAAAAGACCTTCCATGTATATAGGCTCAACGGCGGAAAGTGGGTTACATCACCTTGTCTATGAAGTTGTTGATAACAGTATAGATGAGGCTTTGGCAGGATATTGCAATCAGATAAAAACAACCTTCCACCAAGATGGTTCGGTAAGTGTTGAGGACAACGGCAGGGGTATTCCAACGGGAATGCACCCGACAGAAAAGGTGTCAGCCTTAGAACTTGTTATGTGTACCCTTCATGCCGGAGGTAAATTTGATCATTCAACCTACAAGGTTTCTGGAGGACTGCACGGGGTTGGTGTTTCGGTTGTTAATGCCCTAAGCGAATGGGCCATAGCAGAAATAAAAAGGGACGGTAGTATATTTGTCCAGAAATACAAGAAAGGATTAAAAGAAACAGAAGTTGAAGTGATCGGAGAAACAAGCGTTACAGGCACTAAAATAACCTTTATGCCAGATGCCACAATATTCACGGAAACAACAGTCTTTGTCTATGATATTATTAAAGCCCGTCTGAAGGAACTTGCTTTTCTCAATAAGAATGTCAAAATACTTCTCAAGGACGAAAGAAGCGGAGAAGATGACGATTTTCACTACAAGGGCGGCATATTATCGTATGTGGAATATCTCAACAGAAACCGAACAGCCATTCATCCTGATCCTATTTTTATAAGCGGTGAAAAGGACAATGTTCAAGTAGAGATCTGTTTTCAGTATTATGATGGCTATTCAGAGCGACTTTTTTCTTTTGTGAATAACATCAACACAAAAGAGGGAGGCACGCATGTTGCCGGTTTTAGGGGTGCGCTGACTAAATGTATTAACAAATACGCAAGTGATGATATTGTTCCCAAAAACCTGCGAGCAAAACTTGGTGGCGATGACGTCAGGGAAGGGATAACCTGTATCGTTTCTGTTCGGGTGCCGAACCCACAGTTTGAAGGACAGACCAAAACCAAGCTTGGAAATTCGGAAGTACGCTCCATTGTAGAATCCGTATGTAACGACAAACTCTCATCCTATCTTGAAGAAAATCCCCAGATAGCCAAACGAATACTCTCAAAAGCCATTGATGCTTTAAGAGCCAGAGATGCTGCAAGAAAAGCCAGGGAACTCACGAGAAAGAAAGGATCTGGGATTGATTTGTTGATGGCAGGAAAACTGGCGGAGTGCCAGATAAAGGATCCAGCCCAAAGGGAGATCTTTATCGTTGAGGGTGATTCTGCGGGTGGTAGTGCAAAGCAGGGTAGAGATCGTTCCTGCCAGGCAATTCTTCCCTTGCGGGGAAAAATTATGAATGTTGAAAAGGCCCGATTTGACAAGGTACTGAGCAGCGAAGAAATTAAGCAGATTATTGCAGCTCTTGGCACCGGCATAGGAAAAGATGATTTTGATCCGGAAAAACTCCGTTATCATAAAATAATTATTATGACAGATGCGGATGTAGATGGAGCGCATATACGAACCCTGTTGCTTACTTTTTTTTATCGCCAGATGCTGCCGCTTGTAGAAGGCGGCTATGTATATATCGGTCAACCGCCCTTATACCGTCTGGGCAAAGGAAAAAAAGAGATGTACTTCGGTGATGATCACGATCTCAATATGTACTTGTTTGAACAGGCATCATCGCAGATAAAAGTAATGACGGACAAGGGACAGGCGCTGGAGAGCAAAGATCTGTTTCAGGTTCTTCAACGCCTGACCCACTATCAAAAAATCACAGAATTTTTGGCAAGAATTAATATCTGGCAGGACTTAAACAACTTTCTGCTGGAAAAAGATGTTAAATCCGCGGACCAGTTTGAAGATAAGGATTTTGTCGCTTCTCTAAAAGAAGGTCTTTCCGGAAAGGGGCTTAACCTCGGCAATATTCGTACTTGTCGTTGGCGAGCAAGTTGCTACGAGTTTGATGCGGCTATCAAAGACAAAGGGCATATGATCGTGACCGTAGGCCCGCAAATACCACTCATAAATGAATATCGTCAAGGGATAACGCTCTATCCTGAAATAAAAGAATATCTTTCCGGTGGGTTTACTGTTGATACTGGCAGCAAGAGTATCAACACAGCAAATTGGCAAGAATTTATCGATACCGTCAAAAGTGAAACATTCAAAGGAAGCAGTTTGCAGCGCTACAAAGGTTTAGGAGAGATGAACCCGGACCAGCTATGGGGAACTACCATGGACCCTGAAAAGAGAACGCTTTTACAGGTGACGATTGAGGATGCTGAAGCAGCTGATGATATATTTACCACTTTAATGGGCGATAAGGTTGAACCTCGGCGTGACTTTATTCAAAATCACGCCCTTGAGGTCTCTTCTCTGGATGTTTAGTGACTTAGAAGTTATTTTCTTTTTTTTCAGAAAATAACTTCCTAAAGGAACTGTACCCGGAGGTTTTTTGTAATCTTGAGGCTTTGACGTATTGGTCGTTAGCCCTTAATTAAGGGCTTTTAAAGCAAAAAATAAAGCCATTTTGTTGCCAGCGGCTCTAATAAAAAAAGGTGTAAATAAATTATGGTCGAAGAAACAGGCGTATTAGAAAAGAAGCCGTCTATATCCATTGAGAGCGAAATGAAAAAATCGTATCTCGATTATGCGATGAGCGTCATAATAGGCAGGGCCTTACCTGATGTACGGGATGGGCTGAAACCTGTGCACAGAAGGGCTCTCTTTGCCATGAGGGAACTCAACAACTATCACAACCGACCTCATCTTAAATCAGCAAGAATCGTCGGTGATGTTATTGGTAAGTATCATCCCCACGGTGATACAGCTGCCTATGATACGATTGTCCGGATGGCACAGAGTTTTTCAATGCGCTATCCGCTGGTTGACGGTCAGGGTAACTTTGGTTCGGTGGATGGAGACTCACCAGCAGCCATGCGATATACCGAAGCGAGAATGACCCGGCTGGACCAGGAAATTATAGCTGATCTTGAAAAAGAGACTGTCGATTTTGTTCCAAACTATGACAACAGCATGGCTGAGCCGGTTGTCTTCCCGTCCAAAATACCACTTTTACTGGTGAATGGTTCTTCTGGTATTGCGGTTGGAATGGCGACCAACATCCCTCCCCACAACCTGACAGAGGTTCTGGACGGTCTGGTTGCCCTGATAGAAGATCCTCATATCACAGTGAATGAGTTAATGGGGATTATAACTGGGCCGGATTTTCCGACAGGTGCATATATCTGTGGCAGGGCCGGTATCAGAGAAGCGTACGAAACAGGTAGAGGATCACTTCTGCTGCGTTCAAAAACCCATATAGAGAAAAACAAGCAATCCAATCGGGAGGCAATTATTGTTGATGAAATTCCTTATCAGCAAAACAAGGCCACTCTCATTGAAAAAATAGCTATTTTAATCAAAGACAAAAGAATTGAAACCATCTCGACCGTACGAGACGAATCGGATCGTCATGGAATGCGGATTGTGCTTGAGCTAAAAAAAGATGCCAATGCCGATGTTGTTCTTAATCAACTCTACAAAATGTCCCCGTTGCAGCGCAGTTTTGGCATTATCATGCTTTCGATTGTTAATAATAAACCGGAAGTATTAAACCTTAAGCAGTGCCTGGAACACTTTATTGTACACCGCAAAACAATCATTTACCGGCGCACCGTTTTTGATCTGCGAAAGGCGGAAGAGAGGGCACATATCCTGGCTGGTCTTAAAATTGCCGTTACCAACCTTGATGAAGCGGTGCAAATCATAAAGCAATCACCCAACCCAACAGAGGCGTCTCAGGCCTTGATGGCTCGCTTTGAGCTCTCTGAAATTCAGGCAAAAGCCATATTGGAAATGCGGTTGCAGCGTTTGACCGGCCTTGAGCGCGATAAAATTATCAGCGAGTTTGATGAACTGATGCAAAAAATCGCCCGGTTTAAGGAGATTCTTGCTGATGAGTCGATTGTTATGCAGATCATCCGGGATGAATTTGCTGAAATACGCGACACCTTTGGTGACGCAAGAAGGACAGAGATTATTGATGCACCTGACGAGATTCTTCCAGAAGACATGATTGAGCAGGAAGACATGGTTGTTACCGTGACCCATAAGG
>Ga0102953_1001203_pt1 | contig 16622 bp, 12 predicted proteins | sample SalPon2A_C_D2_MG_FD_78509 | JGI IMG/M metagenome (GOLD analysis project Ga0102953, IMG submission 78509) | Soil microbial communities from South San Francisco under conditions of wetland restoration - Salt Pond MetaG R2A_C_D2_MG | ecosystem: Environmental > Terrestrial > Soil > Wetlands | place... | reverse complement strand
TATCGACCCCCTCGGCCGGATGCACGATCTGTCGCCGATATTTGAAGATTATGCCGCCTACCGGGACCTGCCGATAACCGGAGCCAAGTCGGTTTTCACCTTTTACGGCGGGCATCTGTCCGGCTTGTTCTGTCTGGCAATTACCGGATTAATGGCTATATTTACTTACCGCAAAAAAAGATTTTAATATCTAAGGAGAATTACCCATGTCAGCCGAACTCAAACAAAAACTCCAGGACCTGAAAGACCGTTTGCTTGCCCTGCGGAGCCATCTTTGAATTAGATGCCAAGAAAGAACGAATATCCGAGCTTGAGGCCGAAACCCTGAAACCCGGCTTTTGGGACGATCAGGCCAAGGCCACCACGGTCCAGAAGGAACAGGGCCGTCTCCAGGGGCTGGTAGACAACTGGGAGGAATCCCAGGCCGGCCTGGAAGAAGCGGAGCTGCTTCTAGAGCTTGCCGTCGAAGAACGGGACCCGGCCACCGAGAAAGAGGTGGAAACCATCCTCTCCGCCCTCGATAAAAAGGTTGACGTCTCCGAGCTGGCCCAGATGTTTTCGGGAGAGCATGACGCCAATAATGCGATGCTGACCATCCATGCCGGGGCCGGAGGCACCGAAGCCCAGGACTGGGTCAGTATCCTGTTGCGGATGTATCTGCGCTGGGCGGAAAGTAGCGGCTTCAAGACCGAAACCCTCGATCTGCTGCCCGGTGACGAGGCAGGGGTCAAAAGCGTGACGATCATGATCAAGGGCCAATACGCCTATGGGTATCTCCGTTCCGAGATGGGCATCCACCGACTGGTCCGGATCTCTCCTTTTGACGCCAGCGGCCGCCGCCATACCTCGTTCGCCTCGGTCTTCATCTTCCCGGAGCTCGACGACGACATCAACGTTGATATCAACGACAAGGATCTCAGGATCGATACCTATCGGGCCAGCGGCGCCGGCGGTCAGCACGTCAACAAGACCAGCTCCGCCATCCGTATCACACACCTGCCTACCGGCATCGTCGTCCAGTGCCAGAACGAACGCTCCCAGCACCGCAACAAAGACACCGCAATGAAGATGCTCAAGACCCGGCTCTACAAACGGGAAGAGGAGTTGCAGAAGGAAGAACAGCAGGAACTGCACGGCGACAAAAAAGAGATCGGTTGGGGCAGCCAGATCCGTTCTTACGTCATGCAGCCCTATCGGCTGATCAAGGACCACCGCACCAACTATGAAATGGGCAATGTCGATTCCGTTCTGGACGGCAACCTGGAACCTTTTATCCGCTCTTATCTTTTGTGGCAGGGCCAGCCTTGACCGCTAATCCGGCAAACCTGCTCCGCCGGGAAGAGCAACGGCGCGGATAGCCCCGGACAAAACTCATGGGACCGGATAAACCTGCCAGACCAATCGTTTCCTGCGCAAAATGCGGCGCCTGCACTACCGTTTGTCCGGTTTACCGGGTTACCGGCCGGGAAGAGCTTACGGCGAGAGGCCGTTTGCATCTCCTCGAGAAAATCGTCGATAATAATCCTTCCGGGACCAGCCGCGAGATTTTTTCGAAATGTTTGCTATGCGGCGCCTGCCGCCAAGCCTGCCCCCGGGGCATAGACCTGCCGACCAGAGTCGTCGAAAATCGCTGCCGATTTCCAAATGCAGCGGGCCGGGGCAGGCTGGCCCGTTCGCTGACAGAGAAATGTCTTTCAAGCCAAAGTATCATGACCGGGCTCAGCAGAATTTTGAAGGTATCGGCGCCTCTGCTCACTAAATTACCGGCCGACAGCGGTCTGCGGCTTAAGCTGGGTCTGACCGTGTCAGGAAAACCCGACTCCCCGCCTCTGGAACACAACGACACCAAAGAGATCTCCACAGATAATTCAGCTGGAACCATGTTATTCACCGGTTGTTTCGCCAGACATCTGGACCAATCAATAACCACGGCAACAGCCAAACTCATTTCACAAAAGGGAAGTGGGGCTCCAAATCTCGTCCCGGAGCAAAACTGCTGCGGGCTGGCTTTTTACGGTTCCGGCAACCTCGAAGAAGCACGTCGTCTGGCACGGCTTAACATCAGTGCCTTCGAAGGCAGCGACGCTCCTATCGTTGTCCTCTGCGGTTCATGCTTCAGCCATTTGTCCGGTTATGGCGAGTTGCTGGCTGATGACGACGAATGGTTCCCCAGAGCCACAGTCTTTGCCGCTCGCCTGCAGGAATTAAGTGTTTTTTTGACCGACCGGGAATCCCGGCTGGAAAAACGACCAAGCGGGCAAAAAAAGCGAAGGGTGGTTTATCACGACCCGTGCCATCTTCGCCACCTGACCGGTCTTAAGGAGGCCCCTCGGGAATTACTCGCCAAAATGTCCCGATTTGAATTGATCGAGCTAGCCGGTTCCCCTCAGTGCTGCGGTTTTGGAGGACTTTTCAATCTGGCCCATCCGGATATTTCGAAAAGCATCGCCGAGAATTTAGTTGAGGATATTATGGCCCTTTCCCCCGATCTGGTTACAACCACATGCACCGGCTGTCTGATCCAGCTCCGGCATCACCTGGCCGCCTCCGACAGCCGGGTCCGGGTCTTACACCTGGCCCAGCTGCTTACGGGAGAAGCTGGATAAAAAATCGATCAGTGCTTAATATTTTCCAACTTGCAGAAAAGCCCGGTTCAGCTATAATTTAAGGTGTTGACGTGATTTTAGCCTGTACTATAGTGTCAGTGAAGTTAATTCAATTATCCAAAAGGAGATTCTTTATGCGCAAGACGACAATCATCTTCGCTGCTCTGCTTCTACTGCTTGCCGCAACCCTGCCGGGGCCGGTAAAGGCGGAAGTAGACTGGCAAACCAGAAAAGCCATCAAAACAGGCAAAACGCCTTTGGACATTCAGGTCACGGCGGACGGCAAGCGGACCTTCGTCCTTACCGAAGGCGGCAGGCTGGAAATTTACGACAGCAGTGCCGCCCTGATCGACACCATCGCGGTCGATCCGAACATGAATCTCTTGTCGGCGGATGGGACAGGCGACCGGGTTTTTCTGGGCAATTCGAAAGATAACACTGTCCACGAACTCCTGATCGAGTATGTGGCCGAATTCAATAATGAAGGCTCCCCTTTTCTCGGCAAAAGCAATGCCCCGGTGGTGCTGACCTTTTTCAGCGACTTCCAGTGACCTTACTGTTCGCGGCTTAAGCCGTTACTCGAGCAGTTGCTTGAGAAAAACCCCGACAATCTGAAGATCGTTTATAAGAATTTCCCTCTGCGCAGCCATGCCATGTCATTGCCTGCCGCCCATAGCGCTTTAGCTGCCCAACAGCAGGGCCGGTTCTGGGATTTTCACGACAAATTATTCTCCTATATAACTTCGCCTTCCAAGAAAAAACTCGACAATGATGAGTTGAGTAAGATACCGACAGAGCTGGGCCTCGATATGCCGCGTTTCCTTGAAAGCATCAAGGATCCCGCCATTGACAAGAAAATCCAGCAGGACCTCATGGAAGGCGTAAAAGCTGGTGTTACCGGCACTCCCACTATCTTCATTAACGGCCACAGGGTCAAGAATCGGTCCCTCCAGGCAATTCAGGAAATGATCGACCAGGAAGTTAGTAAAAGCAAAAAGGCTAAATGAACCGTTTTTTACTACTTCTATAATTGAACCGATAATAAATAGCCGGGCTCCTTCTAAACGGAAGAGCCCGGCCTTTCTTTTTGCACATCATCTGAAAGACAAAGGTTAGTTGTGGCTATAAGCAAACTTAAATTCGATGACAACGATGCCGCCCTGCTTCTTTACGGCGATCTTAACCGTAACCTGGCAATGATCGAAACCGCCATGTCGGTGAAGATTGAAGTTCGCGGCACAGAGCTGGCGATCAGCGGTCAAGAGCACGATCTTGAACTTGTCGAAAGCGCTTTGAAACAACTCTACGAAATGATCCAGGCCGGATATCCTATTTACCAGCGCGATATCGCCTATGCATTGAGGATTTTGAGCAAAAGTCCCGCCACCAACCTTAAGGGAATTTTCCAGGATCAGGTGTTCATATCGGCCCACCAGGGAGTGATCTCACCCAAAAGCATTAACCAGAAAAACTACATCGAGGCAATCCGGCACAACGATATAGTTTTCGGGATCGGGCCGGCCGGCACCGGGAAAACCTATCTGGCCGTGGCCATGGCGGTCGCTGCCTTCACCGCCAAACAGGTCAAGACCATAATTCTGGCCCGCCCCGCCGTAGAAGCCGGAGAGCGACTCGGCTTCCTGCCCGGGGACATGGCCCAGAAGGTTAACCCTTACCTGCGCCCGCTCCACGATGCCTTATACGATATGCTCGGCGTGGAAAAAACCTCGAACCTCATCGAACAAGGCGCCATCGAGATCGCCCCGCTTGCGTTCATGCGGGGCCGCACATTGAACAATGCCTTTGTAATCCTGGATGAAGCCCAGAACACCACCAGGGAGCAAATGAAGATGTTTTTGACCCGACTGGGCTTCAACTCCAAGGCCGTTATTACCGGTGACATAACCCAAATCGATCTGCCGGCCGACAAAAGTTCCGGGCTCATTCATTGTTCGAAGATACTTAAGGAAATCAAGGGGATAGAGTTTTCAAGCTTTAACGAAACCGATGTAGTCCGCCACCCCTTAGTCCAGGAGATAATCCTGGCCTATGGCCGCGAACCCGGCCCCAAAAGTACGGGGAGGAAAAGGGGATGACCCCTTTGAAAGGATATTTCGTGCAAGGATTCATGCCATGCCGGTCCTGATCAGATCGGAGGCCTTCGATTCCACTCCGATCAGTTTGGGCACCGTGGAGAAGACAGGCGCCCGGCTGCTGGATCGGTACGGACTGGAACAGGCGGAACTGAGCATCCTGCTGGTCAATGACAAACGGATGGCGGAACTGAACCAATTCTACCGGCACAAATCAGGGCCGACCAATGTTCTGTCCTTCCCCATGCCTAGTGGCGAAACCCAGACCGGCGGAACCATGCTCGGCGACATCGTTATATCGGTAGACAAGGCAAGGCGGGAAGCGGAACTGAGAAACATTTCCTGTCATCGTAGAATTGAGAGGTTGCTGGTCCACGGTTTCGTCCATCTACTCGGTTACGATCATGAAAGATCGCCGCAAGATGCTGAGATTATGCTTGCTGAAGAAAACAAAATTATTGATTATTTAAGTAAACATCAAAGGAGAAACGGGATGGTTAACCTGGCCATAAATGTCGATCATGTTGCAACTCTGCGTCAAGCGAGGGGGATAAACGAACCTGACCCGGTTACCGCCGCCGGCATTTGCGAACTGGCCGGAGCCGGCGGTATCGTAGTCCACCTCCGGGAAGACCGCCGCCATATTCAGGACCGGGATGTGGTCCTGATGCGACAGATGGTCAAGACCAAACTTAATCTGGAAATGGGCGCCAGCGAAGAAATCATCAAAATCGCTCTGGACCTGAAACCGGATATGATCACCCTGGTTCCCGAAAAAAGACAGGAACTGACCACTGAGGGAGGTCTCGACGTGGCCGGCCAAGTGACCAGGTTGAAGGAAGTTGTCGACCGGATGAGAGAAGCCTCCATCCCGGTTTCAATGTTTATCGACCCTGAATCAAAGCAGATCAAGGCTGCGCGGGAAGCGGGCGCAACCTTTGTCGAGATCCACACCGGTCGTTACAGCGATGCTGCAAACGAGGATGAGGCCGACCGTGAATTCGAATTGATCGCCGCCGCCGCCGAAGAGGCTTACGAGTCGGGACTTAGGGTCAATGCCGGCCACGGTTTAAACTACCTGAACACCTCAAGGGTGGCGGCTCTGGACACCATCGAAGAATTAAGCATCGGCCACGCCGTCATGGCCAGGGCAATCTTTGTGGGCCTTGACCAGGCGGTCAGGGAAATGCTGGCCCTGCTCTTTTAGAAATAGAAAACCGCAGGCGAACGGGAGTGGTTACAACTCTCTTTCGAGGGCCTTGATATTATCCTGGCTGCCCAACATTACCAGGATGTCGGAAACTTTAATAACAGTTGATGGACTGGGGTTGAACATCATCTCGCCCTGCTCCCGCTTGATCGCCACCACGATTAAATCGTGGTCCTTTCTGATCCCTGAATCCATCAGAGTGCGGCCGGCGATGGGAGAAGTTTTCTGGACGACCATCTCTTCGAGACGCAACCCCAATTCGCCGCCATGCACGGCAAGATCGATAAAATCGATAACCGTAGGCCGCACCAGTTGCTGCGCCATCCTTGTGGCGCCGATGAAATAAGGCGACAGCACCTTGTTGGCCCCGGCTCGGATTAACTTGGTCTCGGCCCCTTCCTCGCCGCTGGACCGCGCCATGATAAACATATCCGGCCTAATGCCCCGGGCGGACAAGGTTATATAAACGGTATCGGCGTCGGAAGAGACCACGGCTATCAGCCCCCTGGCATGTTCTATGCCGGCCTCTTTCAGGGTCTGATCGTCGGCCGCCTCACCTTCCAGCACCAGATGTCCGCTTTTGACAATAGCTTCTATCTCATTGGGGTTCTTCTCGATGACCACCAGCGGCCGCTTGTTTTCTTCAAGGATCCTGCAGATAACCTTGCCGATTCGCCCGTATCCGCAGACTATGTAATGGTCTCGCAGCCTGGCCACCTTTTTCTTCATGTTCATTCTCCCGATGGTTTTTTGCAATCCACCTTCAATGACATCCTCGGTGATCTTGCTGAAGACGTACAGAACAAAACCGACCCCGATGAGGATGAGAAAGACCGTAAAAACCCGGCCGTGTGCGCTGAGGGGGAAGGTCTCATTATAGCCCACGGTGGTTATAGTGATCACCGTCATAAAGAGCGCATCGAAGAAACCGGCCCCGTCTATTAACATGTAACCGAGGGAGCCGAAGGCCAGAATCGCCAACAACAATACACCACTGACCAGCAATCTTCGCATTGATTATTCCCCAAACAACTTGCATTTGACCGGACTTACCAGCCTGGAATCAGGACCGGGGTGATTACCGATTAGTGCATGACCGACTGAAACACCATGCAGTTCCCCGGCAAAACCTAATAATAGATAGCACAACTATTCGGAAAAACACAACAAATTCCCCGATTACCACCTAACTTATATATCGAAAGGGCTGGGAGAATCACTTGTTTCAGAGGTTGAAATTACCAAACATGACCTTGTTGATCTTGATATAGAGATACTGAATACAGCTAGAAAACCCGAAGGGAAAGGCTATGTGAACGCTGGTTTATATCTAATAGCAAGGGCCATCCCTACTTTGTGATAGCTGTTTTTTGCGCCATAATAATCAGCATCAACAGGCCGTTGCCCTTCTGTGACATTCACATTCCTGTCTAAAGGTCGGGCTATAGTACCTTGCCCGGTAATAATACAAGCCCGTTCCGTCGTTCTCCCTGCCGGTATACTGGAACGGGTTTTCGTCACTGCCGTTTATTGTAACATTTCCGAAGGCATCATAGGAATAGGTGGTCGTTACAGTACCGGTGTCGCCGTCGGCCAAGGCAACGGTAGAGCCCAAGACATCTGACATATAGTATCTGACAGAACTATCAGCCCTCTCCAAGGCAAGCGGTTCGTCGATATTTAGTGAATATACGTATTCTGTGATCTGATGGGGGATTGGGATTGCTTGATTACGTTCAGACCATCATAAACATATTGGGTGGTAACGCTGTTGACAACCTTTTCCGTCCTGCGGTTCAGGGCATCGTAGGCAAAAGTGGCGGTTACAGAGGTCGAACTTATCCCAACCAGCCTGTTTCGAACATCCCAGGTATAGGTATAGTCACTTTCGGGGTTGCATTATCGAAGATATAGGTGAGGTTGCCGTTGGCATCGTAAGTGAGGTCGAGATCGTCGTGGGCCAGCATCTCTTTGGCATCGTCGAAAGTGGCAGAGAGCAGCGCGTTTGTCTGCGGCAGGGTGCCGGTCATTTCGACGGTTTGCATAGTTACGGATTTATCGGGTTTCACATGTTCAACCCGCCCTACGCCGCTAAGGAGCAAAACCTCCAATTCTCCAACTTGCAATAGTAATTAGTTTTAGTACCAACGGCGCAGCGCATACAGGAGCAGATATTAACATCCACCAATATTTGTATAGAGCATCTGTCCTATACCTGTTTACCAAATAAAAGCAAATAACCCATAACAACACGGGCAAGACCTCTCGCGCCAAAGACATACTTTTTTCGTAACCAAACAGTTCTATCCAATAATACGGAAGAAAAGATATTAACCAAGAAACCACAGTTGCGAATCGTACAATTAGAGTATTTTTCGTAGTCATTAATTGTGTCTTCTTCTTGCTATTCAAAATATTTTATTGCACTGTCTCTGAAATCAGATGAATCTTCCTCGGTTCCTGCTCTTGGTGGATAGTCCCACTTGGCTGGGTTACGTGGTAACCTGCGTAAAGACCCTACGAGTGTTTTGTTACAATCTTTTTTACATTCGTTAAGGATTTGATCTTCTTTACATGTATTTGAAGGAAAGTTATGCTTAAGGTCGCACCTCCTATAGCATTGATCATGTTGCATATACATTGCATCAGCACTGTCTGTCGGCATTAGCACGCCCGCATAGCCGCCATAATTAGAAGGGTTGTGACCACCACTCCAATTTTTACCACCCCAGTTACCATTCCTGGGCCCATCAAGAGTTGTTCTTCCATCACCGTACCATTTGGTATCATCAAGTCCCATCGGATCAACAAAATTTACCGGATCATTTTGGACATAAGCATAAAAATTCAACCCAGCCGCTAGCCCTATCGGATCTTCAGATATGAACCCCCTCAGAGTCGGGTTGTAGTGCCGTGCCCGGTAGTAATACAAGCCTGTCCCGTTATTTTCTTGCTCAATGTAACTTATGTACGGATTTTTCTGGATTCACTCGAAAACAGGTGGATCGATGTGTTTAATGAACAGATTCACAACATCATTACTATTTGTTAATACAGTTCGGACAGGCATACCATTGACAATTCGCCATTCTGCAACAAAAGATCCAGCCCCATCAGAGAATAAACCCCGGAATTGGCAATTCTTTTCGTCATAACAGTTCCCTCCAAAATAACGAACTCCCTTGAGTTCAAGAGGCCGATTACCCCAAGCATTGTACATGTCTGACGGATCAAGCAAATAAGAGTGCCCTTTACAAGTAACAACAATGCTTTTTACGTATGTCTTAGGAATGTCAAGGTCAGAACCGAAAGGAATATGTCCATTAATGAGGCAGCCTTCCCCATTATTCTCACATCCTGTGATTTGAAATATATCTTTATCAAAAGTGGATTCGACAATTTCGACTCGCACACCACCAGAAATGGTGAATACAGCATCACCAGCAAATGCAACTCCACAAAAGATACTAATAATAGCGGCAATCAATAAAATGTATTTCATGGTATTACCTCCAATATACGATCGTCACTATTATTGATCTGACGGCGAACATCTGGCGGAGCTATGGCGCAACCTTCTGAAGCATCATTACGATCATTATTGCCATGTATCCGAAAGAGATCCCGGCCAAAAGTATCTGTACCAGGTTGAGGAGTAAGGTTCATGGTATTAGGGCCAGTATTCGGGCTGTAATGTCCTGGCCCAATGTCATATGTGCCTTGGGGGGTTGGTCCTACATTAGGCACATCCTGCATATTCGGGTTGTTCCTACCAGCACCTGTTCCTGAATATCCTTGCCCCGCAGGTGTCGAAGCACCCGTTTGATCATTGACATGACTCCATTGACCAGTACTTTGCGAGAATTGCCAACGCAACCCGAACGGATCAACAAAATTAACCGGATCATTTTGGACATAAGAATAAAAATTCAACCCAGCCGCTAATCCTATCGGATCTTCCGAAATAAACCTTCTCAGTGTCGGGCTATAATACCTTGCCCGGTAATAATATAACCCCGTCTCGTCGTTCTCTCTGCCGGTATACTGGAACGGATTCTCGTCGCTGCCGTTTATTGTAACATTACCGAAGGCATCGTAGGAATAGGTGGTCGTTACAGTACCGGTGTCGCCGTCGGCCAGGGCAACGATGGAGCCTAAGGTATCTGCCATATAGTATCTTACAGTGCCGTCCGCCCTTTCCAGAGCAAGCGGTTCGTCGATGTTGAGCGAATAGACATAATCCGTGCTCTGGCCGGGACTCTTGGTTTCCTTTATTACATTCAATCCATCGTAGGCGTATTGGGTTGTAACGCTGTTGACGATCTTTTCGGTTCTCCGGTTCAAAGCATCGTAGGAGAAGGTGGCGTCTATGGAGGAAGAATCTATCCCGACCAGCCTGTTTCGCGCGTCCCAGGTATAGGTTGTGCCTTCCTGGGTTGCATTATCGAACATATAGGTGAGATTGCCGTTGGCATCGTAAGTGAGGTCGAGATCGTCGTGGGTCAGCATCTCGTTGGCGTCATCGAAAGTGGCCGAGAGCAGCGCGTTTGCCTGCGGCAGGGTTCCAGTCATTTCGACGGATTTCCGCAAGCCGTTCTCGTTGTATGCCAGGGTATAGTCCTCCACGTCGGTATCGACACTTTGCAACAGCAGGCCGGTCAGGTTATCGGCAATGTCGTATCCGTAAGTGCTGGATACGTATTTATTCTTCCCCTTATTCTTAAACAGGAAAATGTTCCTTAGGGTTCTGCGGCCGGCCGGATCGTATTCGAAGTTATATTCTTTTGCGTTCCCGCCTATTACCCTGTCGATCATGGTAAGACGGTCGGCGTCGTCATAGATGTAATTCACTACCGGGGAACCGGCCAGGGTCATGGACTCCCTGCGGCCAAGGGCATCATAGGTATAATCGACAGTGCCGAGCGGGGAAACCTCCTGGGCTATCCTGTCGAGCCCGCTGCCGGAGCAGGAGCCGCAGCCGTAATCGTTATAGGTGTAACTGACGGCCCCGGAAATCGAGTCGGTTATGGCGGTCAACCGGCCTCCTGCGTCATAAGCGTATTGGATGGTGGAAGAATCGTCGAAGGTGACCAGTTGCGGCCTGCCCAGGGGATCGTATTCGTTGAAGGTCATCACCTGCCCCTTGCGGTCGGTGAAAGTCTTGAGGTTGTCTCCTGTCGTTGAGGTGATTTCGGCATCCCTGTAATAGGTGTAACTCTCGAAGCGCCCGAGTTGATCGGTTACCTTGGTGATCCGGTCCCGGTCGTCGTACTCGAAAAACATCTGATTCCTGTTTGGATCAATCAACCATTGAAGATTGCCGCTCCGGTCATAAAAATACTTAGTCAAATCACCATCAGGGTTTGTTACGGCCCTTAACCTTCCGACGATGTCGTATTCGAACGATGTGACGGCTCCGTCCGCCGCGGTTGCGGAAGAGAGCCATCCTTCTGAGTTGTATTGATAAGAGACCGTATTCCCCAGAGGGTCGGTAACCGTCTTGAGCTGGCTGTGATAGACGGGATCGTATGAAAAACTAATGCTGTTGCTGTTCGGGTCCGTAACGGTAACCGGCATGCCGTAGGTATCGTAATCGATGCTGCTTAGATTCAGGAGGGAATCCCTGATCTCGGTCCTGGTTATGCGTCCGGTGTCGAAGGTGTAGCTTATATTTGTCTCCTTACCCAGGGCATTGGTAATTTTGGTGGGGAGGCCGTAAGTGGTTTCGTACTCGAAGGTGGTAACGTTACCAAGTGGATCGGTTCTGGTGTGAACCAATCCGTCCGTGGCATCCTGGGTATCGTAGTAGGTATAGGTTGTGGTCCTGTAGAGAGGATCGGTAATTGTCGACACTTTGTTGTCAACGAGAGACCGGTCATAACTAGTTGTACCGTCGGGGGTTATTTTCTCGGAGATATACCCGTCAGAGTTGAATCGCCAGGTTGTCGAAGCGCCGTTCGGTGCGGTCATGACGGTTTCGGTTACATAATTTCCGGGTACGGTGTATGAAAAATCATAAAAACCGCCATCGGGATGCAGTTGGCTGATTACCCGATTATTCGTATCATAAATATTGAATACCTCGACTACCCCTTTACTGTTGGTTATGGACTCCATGCGGCCAGAGCTGTCATACCCATATTGAATATAACGGCCATCTGGGAAATCGACCCGCTTCAATCGGGGATAAGAACTGAAAGGGTCATCTTCATAAGAGTAAGAGACTATCATGCCATTGGAAGCGACTATCGAGTCGTTTCTATGAAAATTGCCTCCTACATAAGTGCTGTTAAATATAACCTCTTTACCTTCGGAGGAAGTGATCTTTGAAATGTGCCCCCCCTCATCAGGACTGCCATGAACCCTTTCGATTGTCAGATAATTATTATTACGATCGATAATTTGAACCAGTTCCCCGTCGCTGTTGAAAATGTATTGCCGGCCATTCCTCATTTTGAGGGTTTTATTTGTTCCGTCGTCGCTGACAACCGCTCCCCGCATTTCTGGATCGGTCGTGTTGATATAAGTGCCGTCTGGAAGCAAGGTGTCGAACCTGTACTGGTAATTTCCCGGAGTAACCAGCAACAGCATTTGCTGGTAAGTATTAAGCCACCAGTCGTACTCAAAAAAAGAGCCGCTGCCAAACGCTCCAACACCGACGCCTCCGGCCCCGCCGCTAACACTTTCCTGACTGCGGTAATACCTTTTGACGCGGATCGGGATAATGCCGGGGACGACCAGGTCCGTTTGCTCGTGCATGAAAAAACCGGTTGATAGATCGACCGGATCGCCGGCAGTGGTTGTGGGCGAAGGAGGGCAATCACCACCGTTGGCACTACATGATGGATCGTCTCCTTTCCCGGATGAGCGATTAGGTGCGGACGTGCCGCCCCAGGCCGTGGCGCCACAGCAGAATTTTGGGATGCCTACGCCGGGATCGCTAACGATATATTTCCCGTCCGGGCTGACCGTACCCGTGCCCGCTATCGCCCAATCATTCGGGGCATCGCCTTCTATGGGCGATTCGTCGTAGTACCAGAGTATGGCCTTTTCGCCGGGAAGAATCCCCAGATCATTCTTGGCGGTTATCGGGATGGGCCGATCCGCCATGCCGCCGCCTATTTTGTTGAAATAGAACATGTAGACCGTACGGACGTATGCATTGTCGGGAAGCGGCTTTACTGGAAGCCTGTCCGTAGGTACTGTTCGTACTGAAACCTTAACGTTTCGGAGGCCGTCCCAGCCGACAATATCCACTCCGGCGGGTATTCTCATTTCGAATCCCGGCGCTTCGGGATCGGTCAACATCGTATCCGCCGCCGGGTTTATCTGTGCGAAATTGTAATTTTTTTGCCGATGGAAATAGGGTTGGAAAGGCAGGAAATTAACGTCATCCGCCTGGATATCAACCGTTATCGGTATAGTCGGATAGTGGCCATTTTTATCTTTTGCCGTGGAGCCATCCAGAAAAAGCGTACGTTTTCCTGCACGTATATTTTCCAGCAGGAACTCCCCGTTATCATCGGTAACAGTCGATACTTCATTTGTCCTGACTGTAGCCCCGACTACCGGTTCCTTTTCCCTGTTAAGAATTTTCCCGATAAGAGCGCCGTACGATACTGTTTGATTTGAAATTGAATATTCGCTGTCAAGAAATGTGGCATCCTTCACGACACCGAACAACAATTCATTGGATTGTTGTGGTGTCTCCCCGAAATTTATAACTTTTATCGAATGACTGCCTTCAGCCAATTCGATTGTATCGCTCACCTGTGCCGTGAGAACAATACTGCTCAAGAATTTGGCCGGTAATTCGATGTCATCGATATAAACGCGCGCGGTGGGTAAGAAGTTTTTACCGACCACCCTCAAACCGAATGAAGTAGTCTGTTTGGAAACTTTGTCTGGAATAGATTTAGTAATTTCGGGAAAAGGCAGTATCGGTTTGTTATCAGCTTTTTCCTGGGTTAAAACTTCGATAAAATCTTTCGGCTCATCGCCGGAAACTTGTTGGGGGTCTGATTTATCTAAACCAACTTTAGTGATAGCAGCAGGATCGGCCGTTTCCCTATTCTGTCCGGTATTGCTTTTCCCTTCAGCAATATGTCCGGCCGGGTTTTCTTCGGCAATCTGCAAGAAAGAAAGATTCTTGCCGACACCAACTACAGCCCGATTATATTCGGGACTAACCGCAATAGGGCCAAAAGCTTCCGGTAATGGAATTATCTTGTCCTGACCGTTTTCTAGCAAACTTACGCTGAATAGCGAACCTTCTTCCTGGCTGACCAGATATACTTTCGATCTTAAACTGTCGACGGCAATGATTTTGCCGGGTTTATAGGTAGGCACAAGCCCTGCCGGCTCCAAAGTCATATTGTCGAAGATCAATACATTGGAAATGTTTTCCAGGGTCAACAGCAGCAGATCCAGTGATTCATCCAGTCCCGTGCTCGACACCCTCCCTCTATATGAACGCTCTTTGCCAACTTGATAGTATGTTGGTTCCAGTGATCTTAAATGGAAGGCAGCGTCTTCCTGATCGCTTTCAGGGCTCTGGCTGATTATCGTTACCGTAGACTCATCCGGAAAACATTTGATCGGCATTTCATTTAAGTCTATTCTCGTAGTTACCGTACCCGAGCCAATGTCGAAAATCCTGACTCCGGTGTCATCTCCCAGGAATGCGATATTTTTTCCCTTATCTAACCCCTTGAAGTACGAGGGGGCTCCAATGGAAAACCTGTTCAGAAGTTCACCATTAAAAAGATCGTAAACTAGTAACGAACCGTCTCGTGATGTGATTAAGGCCTGGTTCTTGTTTGGGTTGGCAATAATATCGACCGGATAAGCGGGAATGGATATTTCGTGGATGATTGTTTCTTCGTACAAGTTTGCAACGATAAGAACCCGGCCGGTTATGCTTACTACGACCGCAACCTCGTTCTCCTCGCTCATCACAATCTTGGAAGGTTCATCATATAGAGGGATAAGCGTTGTAAAATCAAACGGCTTTGCGTAGGCCGACGTACAAAATAATATAAAGAAAGCTGTCAGTCGTAATATTTTCGTTAAACACATGGCCTACCTCTCAAGCAGATGGACTAATAAGAGTAGTCTTGCCTGTCATCCATGACACAAAAACTTATGTCGATAAAAATCACCGGATAAGTGAAGCAAACAGGTTGCCCGGAATTTCTTTGCCTGATTCTGTTAGATATACGACTCTCGTCGGCTCGCCAGGTCTTGCCGCCAACTTCACTTTCTCAACCTTTTCGCCGTCCCAGATAAATGCCTGGATCGTAAAAGTAGTCTCGGCCATTAAAACATTTGAATATTGAGTCGACAAAGTCACATTTGCTGTTCCGGAAGAAGAAGTATCTGTACCACTGAGGGTTAAATCGGTACTGGATGCAGAACCATATTGCGGTATCACCCAAACATTCACTGTGGTGCTAACGGGAACGTTTGTCGCGGAAACATCAACGGAAACGGGATTAACAGTCGTATCAGGCAACAGAAGATCGGGTTGGGTATAACTCCCTGTCGGATTTGCCGGGACAGGATTGGCACCAATAGCCGTGATAGATAGTGTGGAAGGAGCCGGAGGAAATATACTGCTTGGTTCGCCGAAAGAATAGGCGGGAGAAGTAGCAGCCTGCCTTTGCATATCGTAAGTTTCAAGACGGATTCGACCAGACCCCCCAGCCCCCATATATGACAAACCTGATATTCCTTCGGCTTTTATGATCCCATCACCTGCAATCACATTTGCAACCAGTTTAATTGCGCCACCACTCCCAGAGCCTCCCCGCATATTAGCATCTGCAGCACCGGCGCCAGCATTTGCATAAATATTTCCCGTTATAGTAATAGTTGTTGATGAAGCGATCAGGATCGCGCCGCCACCACCGCCTCCATTTCTTCCAATAAGAGCACCGCCGCCGCCGCCTGACCCTCCAAGGAGGGGAATAATTCTTTCGTTACCATATGTGGTTCCTCCTGGACTACCATAGCATTGTCCCCCACCTGCGCCATACCCCCCTCCTGAGCCACACGTGCCTGCTAATCCACCACCTGGTCCTAACCCCGTTCCACCTGGGCTGGAAGCAGGGGCTCCGAATCCACCAGGGTAGCCGCCTGGCCCGCCTTCACCAGGTACGATTGTAGTCCCTGTCGAACCGGAAACATTAATGGTACCAGCGATATCTACATCACCGGTGGCCAGCATATAAACGGGGGTGTTGTCTTGGTTTTTTTGGAAAGTGACCGTAACTCCGGCTGGGATATAGACTGTGGTATAATTCAAAATTCCATCAGAAGGCAGAACAACCTCAATATCGGCAGAGGGGTTAAATGCTCCGTCAGCACCGGTGCTGCCACTATCAAAAGTTGCAAATGATGTCCCACTCCATGTCAAGAAGAAAACGGATACCAATGCACCGACTATCAAATTTTTCATTTTCACTTTCCTCCCGGTGTTATTGAATAGCTACTGACACTAATTTTGATACGGTTATTCCCGGAACATATTGCGATATCTCCATACTTACACTTATTGGATTTGACAAAACTGGAGCAATTATTTGTTGAGGCGGTTCAACTCTGATACTGATACCATTTGATATAACTGGAGCAATTATTTGTTGAGGTGGCTCAATTCTGACGCTGACCGGCTGGCTCGACAGATTTGGAAATTCACCGGTTAATGGTTCG
>Ga0102953_1001202_pt1 | contig 16626 bp, 12 predicted proteins | sample SalPon2A_C_D2_MG_FD_78509 | JGI IMG/M metagenome (GOLD analysis project Ga0102953, IMG submission 78509) | Soil microbial communities from South San Francisco under conditions of wetland restoration - Salt Pond MetaG R2A_C_D2_MG | ecosystem: Environmental > Terrestrial > Soil > Wetlands | place... | reverse complement strand
TTGTTATTACCCTGGCCGTTTCGTCGTTGATTATTTTGGGTCTGTTCTATTTTCTTCTGCATTTCAGCAGATCACGCTTATTTTCAACCTATTTCTTTACGACAGCTTTTTATGTCGGCGTTACAACCTTGGCGAAGCTTTTGAAAGATTGGGTGGAATTGCAGGACATCTCCTTACGGTATAACAAAGTGGAACGTGAAAAACTGGAGGCAGAACTCACCTCATTGAAAGCACAAATCAATCCACACTTTCTTTTCAACTCACTGAACAATATCTACTCACTTTCATTGATAAATTCTCCGAAAACACCGGAAATGATTCTGAAGCTATCTGATCTGATGAGACACGTTCTTTACGAATCCCGGGAAAACTTTATACCGCTTGAAAAGGAAATCAACTTTACCCGAAATTTCATTGAGCTGCAACGAATCCGTTTATCCGATAAGACGACCATTAATTTTGAAATAGAAGGAGCTATTCCGAACAAACTCATTGTCCCTTTAATTTTTGAGCCATTTGTCGATAATGCATTCAAACACGGTCCAAAATCCTTGGATGAAAATGCTTACATCAATATCAAAATCAAAATTGACCCGCAATGGCTGTTTTTCGAAGTAGAAAACAACTTTGAAACAATTGACTACCAATCAGACAAACCTTACGGCATAGGCCTTAAAAATGCCCAAAAACGACTGGAATACCTTTACGAAAAGGATCAATACGATTTAGAAATCATCAAAAAAGAGAATATCTTTAAAGTTCAATTGCAATTGCAGCTAAAAACCATACCATGATCAAAGCGTTAATTGTTGATGATGAGCCATTGGCACAGAATGTAATCATTCAATTTGCTAAAGACATTCCAAACCTTGAAATCATTGCTACATGCAACAATGCCATGGCAGCATCAAGCGAGCTCCAGGAATCCCATGCAGATCTGATGTTTCTTGATGTTAACATGCCGCGCCTTAGTGGTTTGGACTTCTTAAAAAATCTATCCAATCCTCCCTTGGTTATCTTAACAACAGCGTACACAGACTACGCCTTGGAAGGCTATGAACTGAATATTCTGGATTACCTGAAAAAACCCTTCTCATTTGAACGTTTCTTTAAAGCGATCCAAAAAGCGGAAGAGCAAGTTGCTTTGCGAAAAGCGCAGTCTCAAGATTCAGAGAGCGACTACATTTTTATAAAAGCGAACAAGAAAGCCATTCGGATTTCATTTGACTCGATTTGTTACATTGAGGGCCTGGGAGACTACATAAAAATCCACCTTAAAGGCGACCATTTTGTCACAAACCTTTCCATGAAAAAGATGGAAGATCTACTTCCTACTACTGATTTTTACCGGACCCATAAATCATTTATCATTCGCCTGGACCAGATTCAAAGCATTGTCGGCAATCAAGTCGAAATAAATGGCAAAAAATTGCCTATTGGTAGCAGCTATCGCCAATCATTCCTTGACCTAATCGGTAAACACTTTATTAAATAAGTAATTTCGCTAAATTTTGAATCCTTGTTCCCTTAGAGTCTCTAGAAACTTCTGAGAGAAGTATTCGTTATCCGCTTTCTTATAACGAACGTCCGTAAACACCTGCGCCAGATTCTCCTTTCCATTCTCCCTGACGAATTGATTTGAACTAGCCAAGTTCTCCTTCTCCTTAAAAACTGATTTGATCGATTCTCGATCATAGTTCGTATACCGCTCGTTGTGGATGATGGCTTCTATTGGGAGGCGGTTTGTCAATTCAGGATCCTCGTCAGGGTAACCCAACGTGATCGCAGTAATCGGAATTACTCCTTTGGGAAGATTCAATACTTCGATAAATTCTTTCGCATTGTACAATGCAGTTCCCAAATAACAAATTCCTAATCCATTTCCTTCTGCAGCAATACAAATGTTCTGCGCAAATAACGAAGCATCTATTGTTGAATTAATAAACCATAACAGATTATCATATCCGGCTTCCGCATTACTTTTTTCACACCATTTATTGAATCGATTAATATCGGCACATATAGTCAATACAACAGGAGCCCCTTTTACCATCGATTGATTAAAATGTAGTGGTGCAAGTTTAGACTTCTTGTCTTCATCCTTCGTTACGACAACACTATATAGCTGCATATTTCCTGTATTGGAGGCGCGTACTCCAGCTAGGATTAACTTTTCCAATAACTCTGGTGCTATCGTTTCCTTTCTATACTTTCTTATTGAACGATGTTCTAACAATGACTTCATCTCTTTGATTTTTTTAGTGGACAAAGTTATTGATTCACTTTTAGAATGAATAACAATCCTATTCAACTTTAAACTTTTTGAAAATAAAAAAGGGAGACCTATTGGCCTCCCCTTTTTAATCAATCAATTCGGCATTACCTTTTAACAATCCTTTCAGTTTTGGCAACTACGTCATCCTTAGTAATTAAGGTCATGAAATAGACACCGCTACGTAAGTCATTCGTTTGAATTGTTTCAGTTGGGCTAACAATGTCTTTCACACGTTGACCAGCAACGTTTGTAATAATGATTCGTGAAAGTTTCTCAGCATGATCAACTGTTACATATCCATCGAATGGATTAGGATAAACCTTAAATACGAGAGCACTTACTGGATCTTTAACTCCTGTCGCGAAATCACCTGTGGTGAATGTCCAAACAGAATTATCAGAAAGTCCTGGGTTAGAGTTACCAGCTGCATCAGCAATGATATCTCCATCGAAGGTTACAGAGTATTCTTTATTTTTATTCAAACCACCAATTTCCGGATCGTAAGTGTAAGTTACAGTTAATGTATTTCCACTTACCATATCAGCAGTAACTGGGATAGTCAATTTTGGCGTAGTACTTCCTACTGGAGTAATATATACGCTACCAGCTTGGTTGAATACTACATCCTCATCGAATGTCACAGTCAGCGTTGGGTGATTATCAGTTAATGTCGAACCACTTTCAGGTGAATAAGTCTGAGCCATTGGTGCAGTATTGTCACCTACTACATAGGTCAATGTATCACCCGCAAATGTATTACCTGAAGCATCCATAATGGCATTTCCTACCATTAAGCTTAATGTATCACCGTCGTTGCCAGACATTGAAACCGTAAATTCAGTTCCTGTTCCTGCTGTAACTGTACCGCCAGTAATATCACCTTCAGCAACAGTAACTTCACGGTTGAATGTTAATGTTACGTCAAATGATTGAGCCATACTGTCACCCATTGCTGGATCAGCAGTCATCATAATAGCATCAACACTAATCGTATCTGATACAGAACATCCGTGTGCATCTGTTACTGTAACAATAGAAGCAGGAGACTGTAGATTGACAACCTGGAACATATCTTCATCCTCGGCAAGGTTTACAACTGCATTCGTGTCAACCTGATAAGAGTATGGAGAAATTCCACCTGTAATAGTCAAGGTAGCACCTAAACCATCAGCTGTAGTTTCGTAACTGGTTTGCAATGGATGCTGAACTGGAACGAATGTCATCTTAGTAGTATCACCAAGACATCCTTCGCTATCTCTGGTTTCAAAGTAGAAGTAACCAGCGTCAGCTTGGAACTCATTTGCATAAGACAATCCATCAACGATTGTATCTCCGCTAAACGGCATCCAGTCGGAGTAAGCTCCGTAAGTTTCAATACCTGAAGCGACTCCTGTTACAACACGGTAACGAACTTCGAATGTACGTCCTGGTTCGCCAGTTGCCATAATTTCAGCAGAAGCGTGTTCTGCACCATAACAAGTAACATCCTTAATTGTAGATTCTGTTGGTGCAACTTGTTGGATTGTGATAATGTTAGATGTTGCATCGCAATTATCATCCATTACTTTAACACTATAATCGGCACCAATTGGTACAAAGAATGATGGTTCGCTTACAACCGATCCATAAGGACTACCGTTCTGGTACAATTGATAGCTGTATGCTCCGCTACCGCCTTCAGCAGTTGCTTCTAACCATCCTTCTGTAGCATCAGGACATGTAAATGATCCATCTACTTTATCGAGAGAAACGGTCAATTCTTCTGGTTGAGTAAGCACTACAACAGAATCAGTTGTACAACCACCAACCATATCTTTAACCTGAACAGTAATTGTATCAGCAGACAATTCTGTAGCAACAGTATCTTCGATAGCTACGCCGTCGATAAACACTTTATAATCGGCAGATTCTCCGCCAGTGATGTTAGATACAGTGATTGTACCACTAGCATCTTCGAAACATTTCAAGTTCGTATGAGCCACATCGAATGCAATAGGCGGAACGTCGTTCAAGATTTTAACGCGCCATGCATTAACTGGAGCACCTAAATCATCAACTTCACCACCAACAACACATCCCATGCCATTAGCATCTTTCACCCATACAATATAAGTAGCAGCAGCATCAACATTAACAACAAGTGAATCATTCGCACCCGCAGCAGTCCATTGCGTATCTGCACTTGGCATATCATCTAATAATACATGACCTGTATTTGGATCAGTTGGAGCCCAATAGAATGTGTAGTCGCCATTTCCACCAGTAGCTGTCAATACAAATTGACCTGGTTCAGTACAACCAACATCTCTTTTCCATTTGGCATTAAGAGCCAACTCTTCAGCAGGTTCTGTAACAGTGATCGTATCAGCATCAGTAGTACATCCGTTACCATCCATAATCCGAACTGCATAGTCTCCGGCAAGTAACTCACCGAAAGTAGCAGCTCCATCTACAACAGTTGAATCAACCCATGCAGATCCGCCAACAGTCTGAAGCTGTGCAGTATAATGATCATATGAAGAACCGTCTTCTGTTCCTCCATCAACGCCTGAGACAGCAATTGATCCTGAATTATCACCTACACAAAGTACGCTATCCATCTCGGCTGCATCGAATACAATTTTATTAGGACTTACAATTGATCCTGAAGCAGAACCATCGCATTTGCCATCACTAGCAATTACAGTATAATCACCTGTTGCTAAACCACTCCAAGTAGAACTTAAAATTTTGTTTACTCCAGTTTCAGTTTTAATTGTGTCACCATCTGAATTTACCAAATAGACATCATAAACTGCGGTATTTCCACCAGTGATTGTATCAACCTGGATCATACCCGCATCGTCGTTAGGACAAGCTGCTTCATCAAAGCTAGCAGTCATATCTACCATGATAGCGTCGGGTTCGCCAATCGTAACAGTATCAGCATCTGCCATACAGCCAGAAGCATCCATTACATGAACGTTGTAAGTACCAGCAGTATAAACAACAACTTTCTTAACAGTTACGGTATCACCCAACTGCAACCATCCCTGGTTAGAAATTTGTACTTTATAAGGTTTGGTTCCGCCTTTAATTTGTACGGCAATCATACCGTCTTTAGAACCATTACAAGAAATATCTTTAGGTGTTGATGTAAATGTAACAGGAAAATCTGGTTGAGTAACCGGGATAGATACAGTTGTATCTCCGGCGCAACCTTCTGAATCCGCAACAATGACACGATAATCTCCAGCTGGAAGTTCAGAAAATTCAGGAGCAGTCATATCTGTAGCTCCATCTACATCCATCCAACCTTCGTCATCCATTTGTAATGTATAAGTCAGATTTTCGGCACCAGAACCACCAGTAGCTGCTGGCAATGTAATTGCACCTGTAGAATCACCGTAGCACAATACATCTGTAATGGAAGGATCAGAATCATCAATCATAACAGCGTCATATCCTTTAACAGTAATTGGATCTGGCCACTTAACAACAGAACAACCGTCATCTTTCACATAAACGTAGTATGTGCCTTTCAACGTTTGAGCAGAAACTGTTGAACTATCGGAACCCATAACATCAACCATATCACTGAAGTCATTCGGATCGATCAAGCTTACGTCGATGTCTTGAGTAGACATCCAATATTTTGTGTAATTAGTACCACCGAATGCTGTAATTTTAACAATACCATCAGGATCATCAAAACATGTTGCATTTTCGGTTACTTCAACATTTAAAATCTCGAGACTCTTAGGCTCATCAACGGTTACTTTCTTAACATCTGGTGTACCATCTTTGTCAGCGTCAAAGTAACATCCGTATTGATCAGTTGCACCAATATAATAGGTACCGGCATACAACTCAGTTGTGTCACTCAAAGGTGAGCCACTAGTGTAAACACTTGCTGAATCTGCAGAATACCAGAATTTAACAGTTCTTCCAGTACCAGCCCAAGTTGTTACAGTTGGTGTAATACGAGCTTGATTCTCACCATTACAAGTAATCGGAGTTGTTACGCTCGCATCAATAACATTAGCATCTAATGTAGGAATAGTTACATTAAAGCTGAAAGTACAATCGTGAGCATCTTTCACAGTAACTTGATGTACACCTTCCTGCTCATTAATAATTGGGTTAGTATAGAAAGCTGATCCGTCAACAGAGAACGACTCGCCACCGCTACCACCTGCAGGCACAATTGTAAAATGACCATCATTGCCTCCAGGGCATGTCGGTGGTTTAATATTGGTTGCTGAAGCAGTTAATGCTGCATCTGGTTCAGCAACAACAACAGACGAATCCTGATCACAACCACTACCATCTAAATTTTTAACGGAAATAATGTATGTACCAGCGACCAATCCAGTTGTGTCAGTTGAAGTACTATAATATGCACCACCATTGAAACTGTACAAGTATGAGCCTGAACCGCCTGTTACATTACTAATTGAAATTTTTCCAGTATCATCACCTTTACATTTAACATCAGTGATCGAAACAGAGTAATCGATCGGAGAAGGTGATTGTACTGAAATTACATTTCCAGATCCATTCGGATTTTCATATTCAGTTGAACAACTACTTGCATCAGTTATTGTAACTCCATAACGGATAGGATCTAAATTACTAAATGTAGCACTTCCCAAATTTCCGACACCTGTGATTGTTTGAACTACTGCACCTGTATTATAGTCCGTAAGTTCTACAGTATAGTTAGCTGATCCACCTGTTATATTACTAACAGTAATTGCTCCGTTTCCAGCACCTGAACAATCTACGTCAGCAATTGCAACGTCAAAACTAATTGGGTCTGGCTCTGTAACTGTTACAGTATCGGTAGTTACCCAACAACCATTAGCATCAGACACAGTAGCAACGTAATCACCTGCTTTTAAAACGTCAAAAACAGCTGGAGTTGATGTACTTGCTGAATCTGGCATACCATCTAAAGTGACCAGGTAATTTCCGGTTGAACTTGGAGTTCCACCACTTGAGATAGATACAGTGACTTGACCATCATCACCACCATTACATGTTACATTATTGTCAACAACAGCAGACGCAACGATAGCATTAGGTTCTGTAAGAGTGATAGACTTCCAATTACTTGGATCAGATAAGTCCAAGCAACTTGCTTCACTGTTCACTGCAACATAATAGGTACCAGCTGGGCGTCCTACCTGCCACGTAGAAACCTCGTATGGAGTAGGATTTGATTGGGCAGCGCTCCAATTAGCAGTAGAAGCCACATAAAAATGGTATGGGCCAACTGCACCACTCCAGTTAATCGTGATTTCACCGTTTTCTCCATTACAAAGAGCATCCTGACCGTCTGGATCACCTAAAATTAAAGGTTTAACATCCTCAGCTGTAACCGTAATTGTATTCGAGATACAACCGCTTTCAACTTCCTTAACAGTAACGGTAAATGTAGAACCTTCAGGAGTCGTCAATTGATTATTATCAGTAAAACCTCCCGAAGATGTACCGTCATAATTAAAAGCGAATTGGTAATCACCAGGGGTAAAATTGTCAACCTGATAAACCAAATCTTCGCCATCACAGACCGTACTAAGGTCCGTAACTAAGCTAACATCGTTTTGATCTATAGTCAAATTACAATCCTGAGCATAACTCGCGGAGGTAATACACCATAAACCAAGTAACAATGTTAAGCTAAAGAACCATGTAAATGATTTTCTCATAGCATTTGTTTTTTAATTGTACTTAATTGATTGATTGATTGTATTATATTATCATTCATTATCTTATAATTTCGGTTATTTTTCTTTCCATAAAAACCATAAGAAACCTGTCACATCAGAACGATGCGATTGAATACGAGACCGGATTTGCTAATTTGAAAATTAGAAAGGACAACGTAAAGGTTTTTCTCATAGTCTAAACTTTCAGTTACAATTATCTGATTTACTGTCTTTTTACTATACCCCAGGTGTTTTCAATAACTTTATTAAACATACCTTTGGCCAAGACTTTACAAACCTATAAAATTTCTCATCAATGTACAAACGTTTTTTCTCAGAAAAATAAAGTTTTTTTACACATTTTAACTTTTTCAAAATCCCCCCAAAGGTGGAGTATATGCAAATTTCCTAAGATTATCAAAACTAAATTAACTTAATTTTATCAATAGTAACCCCCTAAATATGGCTAGTAAATTTGCAACTATCTTATAATGTATATTTTTTCTTCATTAATTGTATTAACCACTTGGATACAATATTTTCGCTAAAATCTTGTTTTAAGAAACATAAACACTAAAACAATTAGCAATGAAGTTAAAACACACTATATATCTGATAGTTACATCACTAATACTTACATTTTCAATCAGTTCATGTAGGACTTGTAAGTGCCCTGCATATTCAATGGGTCAGCATTTCAATCCGAATGAAGAATTGCAAAGTAAAACCGCAAATCAATTCCCCAATCAAGCAAATTCAATTACAAAAGCTGAAGCACAAACGCAATCTTAACCTGCCATTGTTGCGCATACCAATTTAAGAACAATTTGCATTTACTGCTATACAACACGTCAAAATAAACTGATTATACTATTTCCATTTGAACAACCCTATTTCATAAATATCCAATAATTACCTTATTTTCGCTAGAATCGCTGCTATCATGCGACTCATTTCCCCATCTATCATTTTGTAAAACAATATTTTGGACGATTTTCAACCTCCTGAGAATTCAATATTTAATAATGAACTAATCCATTTGTAAGGATTTTCAATTTTGAAAGACTTATTTCGAGTTTAGATTTTCATAAATTTTGTAAGTCTATTTCCAAGCAGACAATTCAATTACCGTTTCTATTTTTTTCTTTGGACTTGCAAATTTAAAATTCCAGAGATATGCTCATGGAAAATTAGTCACTCTAAAACGAGAACTATATACATGCTATCGCCATACTTAAAGTCTGACCAAAATCTAATAACCAGCCTCAATCACTTCGCTATTCTATATTCAATTCACGATCATTGTTTAGATTATAACCTCATTGATTTTGAAGCAAAATGATTTCTGAAGCATTGTTCAATTGCTTGGATTATCCTTTTTACACAAACCACCTAATAAAATGGAAACCTGCATTAGCGTAATTCAACATTAACTATATTTTAAACCCATCCCCAAATACCCAAATCAAAATCGAAAAATTTGATCATCTAAATATTAGTTAGTTATTTTGTGTGGCTTTAAAAAAACACTTAAGAGCTAATCAATTAAAGAATAAATCTTTCATTAATTATTAAATTATCAACTATGTCAAAAATTAAAATCGGTATCAACGGATTTGGCCGTATTGGACGTTTCGTTTTCCGTCAGGCTATTGCAAAAGGTACATTTCAGGTTGTTGCAATTAACGACTTGATCGATGTAGACTACATGGCTTACATGTTAAAATACGACTCAACTCACGGACAATTTAAAGGTGATGTTGCTGTTAAAGATGGCAAACTGATCGTTAACGGAGAAGAAATCCGCGTAACTGCTGAAAGAAACCCGGCTGACATTAACTGGGGCGCTGTTGGTGCTGAATATGTTGTTGAATCGACTGGTCTGTTCCTGACCAAAGAAAAAGCACAAGGTCACCTGGACGCTGGGGCTAAAAAAGTTGTGATGTCTGCTCCTTCAAAAGACGACACTCCTATGTTTGTAATGGGTGTTAACAACGCTTCATATACAAACGATATGAACTTTGTTTCAAACGCTTCTTGTACAACAAACTGCTTGGCTCCTATCGCCAAAGTACTGAATGACAAATTTGGTATCCTGGAAGGTTTGATGACTACTGTTCACGCTACAACTGCAACACAAAAAACGGTTGACGGTCCTTCAATGAAAGACTGGAGAGGTGGACGTGGTGCTGGTCAAAACATCATCCCATCTTCAACTGGTGCTGCGAAAGCTGTTGGTAAAGTTATTCCTCAACTGAATGGTAAATTGACTGGTATGGCTTTCCGTGTTCCTACTCCTGACGTTTCTGTAGTTGACTTGACTGCTCGTTTGGAAAAAGAAACTTCTTACGAAGAAATTTGCGCTGCTATGAAAGCTGCTTCTGAAGGCGAATTAAAAGGTATCCTGGGATACACTGAAGACGCTGTTGTTTCTAACGATTTCGTTGGTGACACTCGCACTTCAATCTTTGACGCTGGTGCAGGAATCCAATTGTCTCCCACATTCGTAAAAGTTGTTTCCTGGTATGACAACGAAATGGGTTATTCGACAAAAGTTTGCGAATTGATCGAATACATGGACACAGTAAAATAATTACTGTTTATACACTATAATAAAAGGGTTGTTGGAAGACAGCCCTTTTTTTGTCACCCTGAACGTAGTGAAGGGTCTGCCTGAAGAAGATTTTCTCATTTTGGATAGAACGAAAATGCCGCCCTCCAACAACCATGTTTCTCAAAATATTTCTTCATTCAGAAATTTCCAACCGGGATTAAACGAACCAATCAACTCCTCTTTCTTCTCCCGTTTCCATCCTTTTAGTTGCTTCTCACAATCAATTGCTGATTCGATATATTCATACCGTTCAAAATACACCAAATAAAAACAATTATACTTCCAATTAAATGAACAGCGATTTGCAAAATCGTTCCCCTGATGCTCAGCTAATCTGCGTTCAATGTCATTCGTCACACCGACATATAAAACAGTTTTATTTTTATTTGTCAAGATGTAAACAAAATAGTTATGAGTTCCAATTGGTTTCATTTTGGCATACTAATAAACAGATTATTGCATTTCCTTTCCTACAGATTCTTCGCTTCGCTCAAAATGACATATCCAGGTAGGCGTTTAATTTATTCATATCGCAAACTTTCAATTGGATCGAGTCGGGCAGCTTTTTGAGCAGGATAATATCCAGAAACAATCCCAACACCGAAACACAAGAGAACCCCCGTAAAAATCCATAACCAGGGAATAATAAATGAACTTCCGATTAATAGAGAAACCAAGTTCCCCACGACAATTCCCAGCACAATTCCCAAAGCACCACCGATTTGCCCGATCACAACCGCTTCTATCAGGAATTGTTGGCGAATCAACGGCGAACTCGCTCCGATAGCTTTCCGAACGCCAATCTCGCGAGTCCGTTCAGTTACTGAAACAAGCATGATATTCATTAACCCGACAGCTGCACCAAATAAGGTAATGATTCCAATTATTGTAGCCACCAAAGTGATATTTTTGATGTTATTCAAAAGCATATTGACCAGGTTGTCACTTTTTTCAATATTAAAATCGGATCCGTCCAGGGGGCTTAACCCGCGAATAATTCGAAAGGTTCCTTCTGCCTCACCAACAGCTGCATCAACCTGTTGTGTGTTCTCTGTTTTAACTTGTATGTTGAAATTCATGTTGGGTCGTGAAAAATAGGTTCGTACATTATTATATGGTAGCAAACAAATCTCATTGCCATTTCCACCAAAACCACCACCTTTTGATTTCAGTGTACCAACCACCCGATAATTACCTCCACCAATATTCACGACTTTCTGAATTGGATCTTCATTCTTTTCGAATAAACGATTGACTAATCCATCTCCTAAAAGAACAACATTAGATGCTGATCCAACATCGGTCGCTGAAAAATTCCGCCCTTGGCTAATCTCATATCCCGCAGTGTAAATGTAATTTTCATCCACCCCCCGGACAGTAACATTCGGATTTGACTTCTTTGATGCGTGCTTGACGGTCGCAGTTCCGGTAGCGTTGACTGAGACAGACACCATTGCCGGAAAATCAAACATTTCCTTAAATGCTTTTGCCTGGTAATAATTTATGTAAGCATGATTTTTCATTCGGATACGTTCATTGCCAACTTGCACGCGAATTGCCCTCGACGTTATCGTAAATGTATTGGCCCCCATGAATGTAAACTCTTTCGTAATGGAAGACTTAATGGAGTCAATCGCTGTTAAAATTCCGACCAAAGCGGTAATCCCGACAGCAATGATAAGCACCGTTAAAACTGTCCGCAGTAGATTAGCTTTGATCGAACTTAGGGCCAGCCTTAAATTTTCATAGAGTAACGCACCATATTTCATATTCTAATCTATATACAACGAATTTCAAGAGAATTACTAAATTAATTTTGCTTCTAAAACCGAATTCAATTTAATAATTTAATTCGGTTTTACGGCGACTTTCATACTTTACAATAAAATGACATATCTAAATACATAGAAAAACATTTACGACGATTTTTAATTCGCAATTCCAACTATGGCCTACCAAAAAGAAGCTGTTTCTAAGCCAAATTAATTCGAAAAACTACAACAAATTATTCGAAGATTCGCCGAATTATTGAAGCATATATTCCATTTTTCATCAGTTATTGACCATCCCTAAATAATTAAAAAATATGTTTCTTTCTGCATAACAAACGATTACAAACACATATCTTGCAATTAATCTTTTTTAACATTTATTGCCTAACCTTTCAAAATGATTGCCGTTTAAATTCCCTGTGTGCGTAAACACATTGTTCTAATTGACAAAGATTTTGAATCAATAGAAAGTTTTAAATGGTTTATCAATTTAAAATAACATCCATCGAGAAACTGGATTTTGTGAGAATGATTGAAATGGATGGAGAAAGTAGCTTCGCTGATTTCCACTGGTGTATTCAGGATTGTTGTCAATTCAGTTCCGATCAACTTGCCTCTTTTTTTGTTGCCGGAGCACAAGGTGGAAAACAAACAGAAATTACATTTTTAGATTATGGAATAAAAAATACCCAGACCAAAGTCATGGGTAAGACGCGTCTTTGCAATATTCTCTCTGACACAGAGCAACGATTGCTCTATGTGTTCGATTTTTTTAATGACAGATCTTTTTATATTGAATTAACTGAAATGTACATGGAAAAGAATCTTCAAGAAAACAAAGTCACCTATAAACAAGGTGATGCCCCTGAACAAGTCTTGGAAGAAGAACTACAAGACCAGGGTCAACAATTTCTCGATCAAGAGAACAAGTACCAGGATTATGGTGATTTAGATGATTATACCGAAATTTTTGGCGAAATGGAGGATCTAATAGAAGGGGACTAAAGGGTTCCCTTCCTTTTCTCTTTAAAACCACTACCTTTGCCCCTTTCTAAGGATTTAAAGATGACGAATACTTTAATTGTTATTCAGGGGCCAACCGGGATCGGGAAAACTCACTTAAGCATTCAAGTTGCCAAGCATTTTAACACAGAAATTGTTTCGTCAGATTCGCGACAAATCTTTAAAGAGCTTTCAATTGGTACGGCTGTCCCTTCAAAAACAGAGTTAGAAAGTGTTCCTCATCACCTGATCCACTCCCATTCTATCCATGAAAACTACAATGCAAGTCGTTTCGAAACAGAAGCGATGGAAACGATCAATCACCTGTTTAAAAGTCGTCAATATGTTGTATTGACTGGTGGTTCCATGATGTACGTCGATGCAGTATGCAAAGGCATTGATGATCAACCTGATATTGATCCTGAAATCCGACATCAAGTAGTTCATGATTACGAAAAAAAAGGTATTGAGCACTTACGTGCCCAGCTAAAAAAGCTGGATGAAACCTATTACCAGCAAGTCGATTTAAAAAATCCCAAACGATTAATCCGGGCCCTTGAGGTTTGTATCATGACCGGCAAACCTTTTTCGTCGTTCCGAACCGAGCAGGTCAAAGAACGTCCGTTTAAGATTATTAAAATTGGGTTGAATATGGATCGCGAAAAACTTTACGAGCGCATCAACCAGCGGGTCGACCTGATGATGGAAGAAGGATTGGAACAGGAAGCGCGTGAAATCTATCCGCATCGGCACCTCAACTCACTTAATACAGTTGGCTATAAAGAACTATTTTCCTATTTTGATGGCGAGATCAGCAAAGAGAAATCGATTGAGCTGATCAAACGAAATTCGAGGCATTATGCGCGGAAACAACTGACATGGCTTCGGAAGGATGATCAAATCACTTGGTTTGATTCACATCAGAAAAAAGAAATTATTCAATTCATTGAACAGAACAGCAAGCAATGAGTAATTCTAATTTGAAACATTTCAACATTCGTGTTTATGGCCTATTCATCAATGATAAAAAGGAAGTGTTAATAACCGATGAGTTTCAACTGGATACCAAAATGACTAAATTCCCGGGAGGTGGTCTTCATTTTGGGGAAGGAACCATCGACTGCCTCAAACGGGAAATGATTGAAGAATGCAACCAGGAAATTGAGGCCATTCAACATTTCTATACGACTGATTTCTATCAAAAGGCGCTGTACTTTGAGGACCACCAATTGATCAGCATTTATTATAAAGCGAGACTGAAAAATCCAATCAATTTCAAGATTTCAAACGAACCGTTTGATTTTGTAAAGATGAAAAATGGAAACCAATCATTTCGCTGGGTGTCTGTTCAGCAACTAAATCCTGACGAATTGTCTTTCCCAATTGATAAACATGTTGCATTTTTGCTGAAAGATAAAACGAAGTGACAAAAAACCAGTATTGATCGCTAAAAATAACCATGAAAGAACGAGTTAAGACCATCAAAATAATCGGCCCGGCATATCCATACCGCGGGGGTATCGCTTCTGGAAACGAGCGAATGGCTGAAGAATTTATTAAGGAAGGATATGATGTTAAGATCGAAACATTCCTTTTGCAATATCCGAAAATTCTATTTCCAGGCAAGACACAATATGTTGATGGACCTGCGCCTAAAAATTTGTCCATTACAAGATCGATTAACACCATCAACCCCCTCAATTGGTATAGGGTCGGACAAAGGTTGAAAAAAGAAAAGCCCGATCTGGTTATTATTCGATATTGGCTCCCTTTTCTCGCTCCTTGTTTAGGTTCACTAATGCGTCTCGTTCGTAAAAATAAACATACCCGAATTATTTGTCTTGCCGATAATATTGTTCCACATGAAAAAAGGCCAGGTGATGACCTTTTTACGCGTTATTTCATAAACAGTATTGATGGACTAGTGGCAATGTCTAGGACAGTTTTTGATGATGCTCATCATTTCAGGAATAACTTACCGGCAAAACAAACCGTCCATCCGCTGTTTGACAATTTGGGGAAGAAACTCCCGAAAGAAAAAGCCAAGGAACTTCTTCAACTTGATTCAAAAACAAACTACATGTTGTTTTTCGGATTTATTCGCGACTACAAGGGATTGGATTTATTATTGAAAGCCATGGCCGATGAGCAAATCAAGCAACTCCCTGTCAAACTGATTGTTGCCGGTGAATTTTATTCGAAACCGGACTCCTACTTTCAGCAATTGGAAGAGTTGAACCTGAAAGACCGGGTGATCATGCGTAACGATTTTATCCCGGACAAAGAGGTAACCCGCTTTTTTAGTGCTGCCGATTTGGTTGTTCAACCTTACAAAAGCGCCACTCAAAGTGGAGTCACACAAATTGGCTACCATTTTGAAAAACCCATGTTGGTAACCAACGTCGGCGGACTTTCAGAAATAATTCCCGATCAAAAAATTGGCTATGTTGTTGATCCTAATGAGAAAGCAATTGCTGATGCCATCCTTGATTTCTACCAAAATAAGCGGCAAAAAGAATTCGAAAAAAACATCCTGGAAGAAAAGAAAAAGTTCTCCTGGGAAAATATGGTGAACGCAATTACCGCTGTTTTTCAGGAAATAAAATAATCAAGCTGAAATCATTCGACTAAAACAAAATGCTTACCAACCCATTGATTTGACTGGTTTCTATTGAACAAATCTTCTTGGCTGCGACTTTCACTTTAAAAGAATAGTAAATTCTTCAAAGACTTGAATTAGTCAGAAACTTATTTCTTTAGAAATAAACTATATTTACCCATTAACAAGAAGATGTGGCTTCATTTTTGGAGAGGACGAATTGATGAGTAAATTACAAACAAAAGCGGAAAAACGATTAATTGCGGATTACTACGACAACCTCGTTCGCACATTCGATCAGCGGATTTCGGAAGAAGGCCGGGAACGGATTCAAAAAGCCTTTGAATTTGCGAATGGAGCTCACGATGGTGTCAAACGAAAATCCGGCGAACCATATATAATTCATCCGATTGCAGTTGCCCAAATTGTGTCAGGTGAAATTGGGCTGGGTGCGACTTCTATTATTTCCGCGATTCTTCATGATGTGGTTGAAGATACCGACTACACGCTTGAAGACATCAAAAATCTTTTTGGAGCCAAGGTTGCCAAAGTCGTGGATGGCTTAACCAAATTGTCCGATGAAATTACGGCGCAGCACGATTCCAAACAGGCTACCAACTTCCGGAAGATGCTGATGACTCTTTCGGATGATGTGCGGGTGATCCTGATTA
>Ga0102953_1001201_pt1 | contig 16646 bp, 20 predicted proteins | sample SalPon2A_C_D2_MG_FD_78509 | JGI IMG/M metagenome (GOLD analysis project Ga0102953, IMG submission 78509) | Soil microbial communities from South San Francisco under conditions of wetland restoration - Salt Pond MetaG R2A_C_D2_MG | ecosystem: Environmental > Terrestrial > Soil > Wetlands | place... | reverse complement strand
CGCCAGGGCGCACGCAAGCAGCGCCGGCTTGGTCTTTGCCCGGCGCTTGGTCGATCCCGCGTCTGCTGCCTTCGCGTGGCGTCTCACGTAGCTCTCTCCTTGTCCCTCGAGCCCCTCTGCCGGCCGCTTCCCTTTGCGGCCTTCGCGGCTCGGATTTCCCTGTGTCCTCAGCGAGAGAAGCAAGTTCCCAGAAGGTGGTTGCTGTACCCGCTGGCGCCAGAGTACGCGAACACATGCGCGTTTGTCAAGCGCACGTTCCTACTGGGAGGGAAAAGTTCCTAGATCGCGCGGGTGAGGCGGGAGGCCTCAACGGAGCCCAGGTAGGGCAGAAGGATCAGCTCGGCGCCATCGGAGAGGATCGTCGTCAATTGTTCGGCTTCGTTGGCGGCGACCTTGCGCTGGGCGAGCGAGATGAGCGAGCCGAGGGTCGAGTCCTCGGTCGATTCGGGGAGGCGAGCGCCCTCGGGGCGCTCGGCGCGGCCTCGCGCGAGCGCCGGCGCCAGCTCCGCCACCGCTTCGTTGAAACGCGCGATGACAGCCGGCCCGGCGGTGCGCGATTCGAGCAGGCAGAGGCGGGCGAGGTCGGGCTCGGAGGCGAGGAAGGCAAGGGTGACGCGCAGGGCGGTGATCGCCTGCTGGGGCCAGCCGTCGACCCCGGCGGCGGCTTCGGCGACCAGCTCACGCAGGTGGGCGACCACCACCTCGAAGGCGGCGAGGAAGCACTGCTCCTTGCGTTCGAAGTTGGCGTAGAAGACGCGGCGGCTGACCTTGGCGTGGCGGACGATGTCGCTCAGCGTCACCGCCGCGTAGCCCTTCTCGGCGACCGCTTCGGCGAGGCCGGCGATCAGCCGCTCGCGCTGGTGGTGGGCGACCTGCTCACGGCTGTATCCGTGGCGGCCGGCGGGAAGGGGTCCTAGCTCTTCGGCTGCCATCGGCGAGGGCTAGGCGGAGATCGCGTCGGCGACCTCGCCGGCCTCCCGCGCCGCTTCCTGCTCGCCGACGTAGGGGCGGAGGAGGAACTCGAGGGTCTCGGGCAGCAGGGCGCGCAGCTTGCCGGCCTCGCCGGCCATCAGCCGCTGTCCCAGCACCCAGACGACGCCGCCGCAGAGCGTCTCCTCGAGGCTCTCCGGCAGCTGCGCCTGGCGCGGGTTGAGCTCCCGCCCGGGCTGCAGCAGCTTCGCCAGCCGCTTCAGCGCCGCCTCGTGCTTGGCCGCCGCCTCGTTGCCGGCGGCGGTCGCCTCGACGAGCACGCAGCGGGCGGCGTCGGGGTGCGCGGCGACGTCCTCGAAGAGTGCGCCCAGCGCCGCGCCGACGCGGTCCTGCCAGGGGCCTTCTTCGCGCTTGTAGGCGCCCTCGACCCGCTCGACGGTGTGCGCGGTCGCGGCGTCGATCAGCGCCAGGAAGGCCGCCTCCTTGTCCGGATAGTGCTTGTAGAAGGTCGCGTAGCCGACCTTCGCCCGGCGGACGATCTCCTCCATCGTCGTCTCCGGGTAACCCTGCTTGGCGATCAGCTCCGCCGTCGCCTCGAGGATGCGGCGGCGCTGGTCGGCGGCGGCGGCATCGCGACTCACCGGCTCGGCGCCGGGCGGCTGCCGGTTCTCCTTTCCTGGCAGGGCACGCACAGGGCCAGGATAGCGCTAGTTCCCATTGGTACGAAACTGGTACTTGAGTTAGAGAAAGTTCCCAAACATAAGCTATGGTGTCCCGAATGGAAGCACCGGGTCCGCTGCGCGCAGTCAGGTCTTGGGAGGAGGTCGCGCCCGACCGCGCCGGAGACGACGACATGCTCGAGGCGATGCTGCTGACGGCCGGCGAGAAGGGGTATGCGAAGACGACCGTGCGCTCGGTCGCCGAGCGGGCGCGAACCACCGAGGACCGCTTCCACCGCCGCCTCGGGACCAAGGAGCAGTGCTTCGCGCGGGCCTATGCGGAGGCGGCGCAGCAGCTCGCCGCCGAGGTCCGCGAGGCTGCGCTCGCCGCCGACTCCTGGCGCGGCGCCTTCCGCGCCGGCCTGGCCGAGCTGCTGCGCTTCGCCGCCGAGCAGCCGCTGAAGGCGAGGGCGCTGCTGCTCGAGGTCCGCGCTGCCCGCGGCGCGGCCTGGGTCACGCACCAGGAGATGGTCGACCGGGTCATCGCCGCGCTGGCCACCGCCCGCGCCGAGCCGGGCGCCCGCGCCGACGCCAGCCCGATGACCGCCGGCTTCGTCGCCGGCGCGATCGAGGAATCGCTCAGCATCGAGCTGGCCGCCGGCCGCGCCGCCAAAGTCGAGCGCCTGCTCCCCGACCTCACCCACCTCGCCTTCCTGCAACTCTTCGGCGAGGAGTAGTACGTACCATCACGGTGGTACACTAAAGGCATGCCGACCGCGAATCCACGTGTCCAGGTGACCGTTGACGCCGAGCTCGCGGCGGCGCTCGCTGCCATCCCCTCGCCCCCCGCCAGCAAGTCGCGGCTGATCCGCGACCTGGCACTGCTCGGCGCGGAGGTCGCGGGGGAGCGCCAGAAGCGCCAAGACGAGGCGATCGAGTTCCTCTGCAAGGTCGCCGATGGCGAGATCGACTACGACTTCGACGCTCTGGGCGAGACTCTCGCCGAGCGTGAGCGGTCGCCTTCCAAATACGACTGATGGCGTCGGGCGCATTTGGCTCGGGGATTCCCCTTGTGATCGACACCTCGGCCTGGCATCGACAGGGGCAGAAAGGCATCAGCGAGCGTTGGAAGGCCACGCTGCGGGCGCGCTTGCTGGTGAGCTGCCCAGCCGCCGCGTTAGAGATTCTCGGCAGCACACGGGACGAGCGGGAGTTCGCCGACTTCGATGCTGCGCTCGCCGCCCTTCCCCAGGCGCCCATCACGGCATCTGTCTGCAGGGCCGCGCACGGCGCGATGCGCGAGCTCGGTGCGCGTCGACGACTGCCGGCCGTCGACTACCTGATCGCCGCAGCGGCGACCGAGTGTGGATTCGGCGTCCTGCATGCCGACAGCCACTTCGATCTGCTGGCCACCGTGCTCGGATTCGAGAGCGTGAGCATCGCGTGACGGCGGCCGACTCCTGTTCTGAGCTGCTGGCGGCGCACTTCGCTGCGGGGCGGCATCTGGTCGTCGGGCTGGACACCGATCCGGGGCGGATCCCCGCCTCGGTGGCGCCGGGTGCGTCGCCCGCCGAGCGGGTGGTCGAGTTCAACCGGGCGATCGTCGCGGCGACCGCGGAGCTCGCCGCCGCCTACAAGCCCAACTCCGCCTTCTACGAGGCGCTCGGCGCCGATGGATTCCGGGCGCTGGAGGAGACGGTCGAGGCGATCCGGGCGGAGGCGCCGCAGGCGGCCGTGATCCTCGACGCCAAGCGGGCCGACATCGGCTCGACCAACGCCGGCTACGTGGCCGCCGCCTTCGAGCAGCTCGGCGCCGACGCGGTCACCGTCCACCCCTACCTCGGCGGCGAGGCGCTGGCGCCCTTCCTCGAGCGCCGCGAGAAGCTCGTCTTCGTCCTCGCCCGCACCTCGAACCCCGGTGCCGGCGAGTTCCAGGACCTGCTCGCCGACGGCCTGCCCCTCTACCGCCACGTCGCCCGCACCGTCGCCCGCGACTGGAACGGCGCCGGCAACTGCGGCCTCGTCGTCGGCGCCACCTACCCCGAGGAGCTGCGCGCCGTGCGCGAGGACGTGCCGCCGCAGATGCCGATCCTGATCCCCGGCGCCGGCGCCCAGGGCGGCGACGTCGCCGCGGTCGTCGCCGCCAACCGCGAGGCGGGCAGCGACGCCTACCTGATCGCCGCCTCCCGCTCGATCCTCTACGCCTCCTCAGGCGAGGACTTCGCCGCGGCCGCGTCCGCCGCGGCCACGGCCCTCGACGCCGAAATCCGCACCGCGGCCGTGGCCGTCAGCCGACCGGCCAGTCCTCGACCTCCAGCTCATCCATAGGGAAGTCCCGCGGGTTGCCGGTCGCGAGTCGGGCGCCGACGCCGACAGCCGCCGCGGCGATCAGGCAATCCGCCTGACTGAGGGTCATTCCCTCCGCCCCGAAGCTCGCCCTCCAATGCCCCGCACGCTCCCCCTCGGCTCGCCCGAGCGGCGCGATGCGCAGGGCGGCGAGGAGGCTCCCCACGGCCTCCTCCTCACCCGCTCTCGTCCCCCGCCATACCTCCTCGACGTTGACTGCACAGATGTAGGGCGGTGCACCCCCGTCGCGCAGCTCCCGAAGGCGCTCGGCCGCCTCACGACCCCGAAGCGCGTCGATCAGCACTGTCGTGTCGAGGAGAAGCTGAGACATGTCAAGCCCAACATGAGGTGCGCGTGCTCATCCGGTGCGGTGCGCGTCTTCACGGCGACCCCGTCTCACCCAGGCGGCGGGATCCTCATCCCATTCGTGGCCGTGATCGTCGATTGCTCCAAGCGCCGCCTCGATCCCGCGCCAGCGCCGTTCTTCGTCCAGCGTGCGCTCGACTGCATGCGTGATGAAGGCGCTCCTCTGGCGGCGCCCCGCGAATCGATCCAGCTCGCTCACCAACGAGTCGTCCAGACTAATGTGCAAACGCATGGGCCTAAGTTAGCACACACCGGCCCTCGCGATCCCCGCTTACTTCTCTTTCGCGATCTTCGCCGCCTCGGCACTGCCGAGGTAGGGCGTCAGGGTGAACTCGACCAGGTCCGGGAGCAGGTCCTCCAGCTCTTCGGTCTTGCCGCCGATGATGCGGCGGGAGATCAGCGAGACCATGCCGCCGACGAGCGCTTCCTCGGTCGTCGCCGAGAGGCGGTCGAGGACCTCCTTCGGACGGCCCTCGCGGCCTTCGCGGAAGTAGGGGACGAAGCTCTGGATCGCGGCGTCGTAGCGCTCGACCACGGCGGGGCCGGCGACCAGCGCCTCGACCATGCAGAGGCGCGCCAGGTTCGGCTCCGAGGCGAGGAACCCGAGCATCGCGTCGATCCCGGCCTTGATCGCGTGCGCCCAGTCGTCGGTCTCCTCGAACCCAGCGGTGACCCGTTCCTGCAGTTCCTTCATCACCGTGTCGTAGGCGGCGACGAAGCAGTCGTCCTTGCTTTCGAAGTGCTCGTAGAAGGTGCGGCGCGATACCGCCGCGGCGCGGGTGATGTGGGCGATCGTCGTGCCCGAGTAGCCGTTCTCGGCGATCGCCTCGGCGATCCCGGCGATCAGCCGCTCCCGCTGGTTATGGGTGACGAACTCGCGGGGCAGTCCGTGCCGCCCCGGGGGCAGCCGCGCCAGCTCGGGCGGGTAGCCCTCGGCGTCGGGCGTCGGGTTCTCCGATTTGCCGGTTTTCTTGCGTGCCACATCGCGAGCATAGCCGTCTGGCGCGGCGGATTCCCGCTTCAGCTCGGACATAGCCGCCTCGATACCCAAATATGGCATCACCGCGGCGGACATCAGCTGCGGCACCAGGTCCGGCAACTCCCCGACTGCGCCACGCACGACGCGCGAGTAGATCTGGCCGTAGGCGGAGCCCGCCAGCGCCTCGGCCGTCGTGTGCGGCACCGCTTCGGGGTCCTCCATCTCCTGCCGCCCGGCGTCGATCAAGGAGGCGATCACCCGCATCGTCATGTCGCGCCGCGCCCGGGCGGCGTCGCCGGCGGCCAGCACCTCGACCCCGAAGTGGGCGCGGCTCGGGTCGCGGCTGAGGCCCTCGATCACCTCGTAGGCGACGGCGCGCAGCCGGTCGGGCCACTCTTCGCGGCTCTCGTAGGCGCGCACCATCGTCTGCAGGCACTCCTCGTTGAGCTCCTGCCAGGCGGAGAGGAAGCAGTCGTACTTGCCGCGGAAGTGGCGGTCGAAGGCGGGCCGGTCGAGCCCGGCCCTCTCCAGCACCAGCTCGATCGTCGTTTCCCCGTAGCCGCGCTCGGCGGCGATCACGATCAGCGCGTCGACGATCGCGTCGCGCTCGGCGCCGCCGGTGCGTCCCGGGGTCTGCGTGTCGAGCACTAGCGCATGGGACCGCCGATCCCCGCCCTGGCTAATCTTTGCCGTTGGAAGGCTTGATCGGCGCCTCGGCCGCGGCGCGCTTGGCCGCCTCGGCGCCGACGTACGGCGTCAGCGAGAACTCGACCAGCTCGGGGAGGAGCTGCTCGATCTCCTCGACCTGCCCCATCACGATCCGCTGGTAGATGATCCAGAAGACCCCGCCGACGATCGTCTCCTCGAGTGTCCCCGGCAGGCTGTCGCCCTTCGGCGCGACCTTGCGACCCATGCGGAAGAGCGGCACGAAGGCCTGGATCGAGCGTTCGTAGCGCTCGACCGCCGCGGGGCCGGCGGAGAGCGCCTCGACGATGCAGGTCCGCGCCAGCGCCGGCTCGCTCGCCACGTAGTGGAGGAAGGCGTCGAGGCCGGCGTTGACCCGCTGGGGCCAGGCGTCGACCCGGCTGGCGGCATCGACGACGCGGCGCAGCGCCTCTTTGACCGCGAACTCAGAAGCGGCGAGGAAGCAGTCTTCCTTGGAGGAGAAGTTCTCGTAGAAGGTGTTGCGGGCGATCCCGGCGCGGCTGACGATGTCGGCCACGGTGACGGCCCGGTAGCCCTTCTCCACCGTCTCCTCGGCGAGCGCCGCGATGATCCGCGCGCGCTGGTGCTGGGTGATGAACTCGCGCGGCAGCGGATGCCGTCCCGGCGGCATTCTGGTTGCCTGGGTAACCCGATCAGCCACGAGATCCAAGTTACTCGCCGCGTCAAAAGATTCAAGCTGGACGGATGAGCGACATACCGCTACAGTACCGAGCTCTAGACAAGCTGTTCCCTGGATCACGGAGGAGGGGAAACGATGGGGAAGCAGGCCGCAACCAACGTCCAGGCAGGGGCTGCGGGGACCGGCAGCATCAGGGCAGTGGAATCACTTCCCGAGTCCCCCACGCTCGAACTCGTGGACTCTCCCAAGCGCGAAAGGATTCTCGAGGGAATGCTCCGGGCGGTCGGCGCCGAGGGCTACGACGCGACCTCTGTACGCACGGTTCTCGACCGCACCGGCCTCTACAGGCAGGCCTTCTACGACGAGTTCCCCGACAAGGACGCCTGCTACCTGGCGGCGCTGGAGATGGGGACCGCGCGGCTGCAAGCGATCGCCGTGCGTGCCGCGGCCAGTCAGGAAACCTGGAGGGGAAGGCTGCGCGCCGGCCTCACAGGGCTGCTCGACGCGCTCGACGCCGAGCCCGACTTCGGCCGCGGGGTGGTCGTCGGCGTCCACTCGGCCGGTCCGGAGGCGCTGGCGATACGCGCCAAAGCGATGAAAAGGGCGGCTGAATTCATCGATCTGGCCAGGGACGAAGTGGAGGAGTCCGAGGAGCCCCCTCAGATCGCTCCGGAGGGGATCGTCGCCGGGATCCACGCGATCGTCCATTCGCGGCTCTCCACCGGGGCCACCGCGGGCTTTCGCGAGCTCCTGCCGGAGTTCATGTACTTCGCCGTGCTGCCCTACTTCGGCGCCGAGGCGGCCAGCGAGGAGATGCGCGCAGCCCGTCTCTAGGGCTTCTGTCTGCGGCAGGGGTTGGACAGGGAGGCCGCGCTTCCCTACATTGCCTATAGATGGAATCGCCTCAGCTGCCTCGTGCCTATGCGGTGCGCTCCGAGCGTGAGCGGGTGCTGGAGGCGATGGTGAGGATGGCCGCGGCAAAGGGCTACGAGGCGACCACGGTCGCCGATGTGATCGAGTTCGCCGGAGTCGGCCGGGACGGCTTCGACGAGATGTTCGAGAGCAAGGAGGCCTGCTTCCTCGAGGCCTACGACGCGGTCTTCGATGTGCTCGTCGCCCACGTGACCGCGGCGTTCGAAGCAGCCGCCGACGAGCCCTGGCCGGAGCAGATCGCCGCCGGGCTCGGTGCGCTGGTCGGGCTGCTCTCCACCGAGGCGGACATCGCCCGCCTGGCGATGGTCGAGGTGACCGCGGCCGGCGATGACGCGCGCGAGCGCTACCGCACGATGCTGACCCGCTTCACGCCCTTCCTCGAGGAGGGCCGGCGCTACTCCGGTCAGGGCGAGGAACTGCCCGCCGACACCGCCCGCTTCGCGATCGGCGGCGCCACCTCGATGATCTTCGACGAGGTGAGGGCGGGGCGCGGGCCGGAGCTGAAGCGGATCCTGCCCGACCTCGTCTTCGCCGTGCTGATGCCCTATCTGGGGCCGGAGGCGGCGGAAGACGAGATGCGGCGGGTGACGCGGCAGGGTTGAGCGGGGGCCTCTACACACCCGTTCCGTGTCGACCCTCGCCCGAAGCGAAGCGGGAAGCTCCTTCGACGGCTACGTGGAGGGTCTCGCGGCCTAGCTTGTGCTCTAGAGCAATGCCGTCTTTGAGCGGCATCCCGAAGCCTTCGATGGCTGCTTGGCGGTCGGCCAGCATGGTTTGCTGAGGGAAGCTGGCGATCTTCTCGGCGAGCTCGAGGGCTCGGTCCAGGTGCCTACCCGGGTCCACCACCTCATTTACCAGGCCGATCCGCAGCGCCTCCTCGGCCGGAACCGGGCGGCCGGTGAGGATCAGCTCTAGGGCGCGGCCGATGCCGATCGTGCGCGGCAGCCGCTGCGTGCCGCCGTCGACCAGGGGAACCCCCCAGCGCCGCTCGAAGAGGCCGAAGGTCGACTGCGGCGTGGCGATCCGCAGGTCGCACCAGAGCGCCAGCTCGACCCCGCCGGCGAGGCACCAGCCGTCGACGGCGGCGATCGCCGGCTTGGCCGGGGTGAGCCGGGTCGGGCCCATCGGCCCGTGGGGGTGGTCGACGTCGAGGTCCATCGCCTTCAGGTCGGCGCCGGCGCAGAAGGCCTCGCCGCCGGCCCCGGTGAGGACGAGCACCCGCGCGCCCTCGTCGGCCTCGAAGTCAGCCAAGCCCTGGCGGAACGCCTCGGCCGCCGCCGCGTCGATCGCATTGCGCCGCGCCGGCCGGTCGATCGTCAGCAGCGCCGCCGCCCCGACGCGCTCGTAGCGCAGCTCGTCGCTCATCGCGGATAAGAGTAGGGAGTGGGCGGGCTAGTCGCGGCGTACCTCCGGGTCTCGCCGGCGACGCCCAGCTCCCGGGTACGCCCCGGCGCGCTGCGGTCATCAGGGCAGGCACTGGATGACCGCCCGCCACGCTAGAGAGAGGCTCGGACGCCGCCAGATGTGCATCCGCCGACTCGCAGCCCGGCCCAACAAAAAGCGACCGGGGACGGCGCTCAAGCCTGCCCGCGCGTAGCCTTCGCACGTAGAAGCTCTCTGCGCCACCTTCAAGACGGTGTCCCGCTGGCTTCCGCGGGGCCTCTCTTTCCCAGTCGCAGGATCAACTTAGCTCGGCGCCCTGGCGGCGTCTAGGGGCGGCGCGACGACGATCCCGCAAAATCCGCGAAAAGGCCCGGGCGCCGCCTCCTCGGCGGGCGGCTTACTACGCTGCGCCGATGCACATAGACGAGATCCTCAACGCCAAGCGGCCGGTCTTCTCGGTCGAGCTCTTCCCACCCAAGACCGAGGAGGCGGCCGAGCAGCTGTTCGCCACGGCGCGCTCGCTGCGCGAGCTCGAGCCCGACTTCGTCTCGGTCACCTACGGGGCCGGCGGCGCGACCCGCGACGGCACGGTCGAGATCACGCGGGCGCTGAAGGACGACCTGGGGCTGGAGACGATGGCCCACCTGAGCTGCGTCGGCGAGACCACCGAGGGGCTGACGGCGACGCTCGACCGGATCGCAGCGGCGGGAGTCGACAACATCTTCGCCCTGCGCGGGGACCCGCCGCGCGGCGAACCGGACTTCGTCCAGCCCGAGGGCGGCCTCGGCAGCGCCGCCGAGCTTGCCGCGTTCATCCGCGATGCCGACCGCTGGGACTTCACCGTCGGCGGCGCCTGCTTTCCGGAGGTACACCCGGAGGCGCCCGACCTCGACACCGACCTCGACTACCTGAAGAGCAAGGTCGAGTCCGGCGCGTCCTTCCTGATCACGCAGCTCTTCTTCGACAACCAGGTCTACTTCGACTTCGTCGACGCGGCGCGGGCGAAGGGGATCGATGTGCCGATAATCGCCGGCGTGATCCCGGTCGCGAGCTTCGCCCAGACGAAGCGGATCTGCGAGCTCTGCGACGCGACGATCCCGGCGCCGCTGGAGGCGGCCTTCGCCGCGGTCGACGGCGACGCCGACGCGGAGTTCGCGCTCGGCGTCGCTTACGCGGCGCAGCAGAGCGCCGAGCTGCTGGCCGGCGGGGCGCCCGGCATCCACTTCTACGCGCTCAACCGGGCCCCGGCGACGCGCGCCGTGCTCAGTGCGCTAAAAACCGGTAGACCATGGGAACGCTGAGCTATCAGGGGTACCGGATCGGCTTCGACGAGTACGGCGAGGGCGAGCGGCCGATCGTCCTCGTGCATGGCCTGCTGATGAACCGCCGCATGTTCGAGCGGCTCGGCCCGATGCTGGCGCGGCGCGGCAACCGCGTGATCTGCGTCGACCTGCTCGGCCACGGCCGCTCCGACCAGCCCGACGACCTGCGGCTCTACTCGATGCCGCTGTTCGCCGAGCAGGTGCTGGCGCTGCTCGACCACCTCGGCCTCGAGACGGCCGTGGTCGGCGGCACCTCGCTCGGCGCCAACGTGGGGCTCGAGCTGGCGGTCAGCCATCCGGAGCGGGTCGAGGGGCTGTTCGTCGAGATGCCGGTGCTCGACAACGCGCTCGCCGCCGTCGCCGCGATCTTCGCGCCGGTGCTGCTGGGGCTGCGGATCGGCCGCCCGGCGATCGAGCTCAGCTCGCGGCTCGCCTCGCTCGTCCCCCGCAGCAACTGGCTGCTCGACATCGGCCTCGACTGGGCGCGGCGGCGACCGCGGCCGTCGATCGCCGTGCTCGAGGGGCTGCTGCTGGGCGAGACCGCGCCGGGGCGCGAGCAGCGGCAGCTGATCGACCGGCCCACCTTCATCGTCGGCCACCCGGGCGACCCCCTGCACCCGTTCAGCGACTCCGGGATGCTGGTCGAGGAGCTGCCGCGGGCGCGGATGGTCGAGGCCCGCTCGATCCTCGAGTGGCGAACCCGGCCGAAGCGGCTGAACGAAGAGCTGTCGCGCTTCCTCGACGAGGTTTGGGCCGGGGCGAAGGGACCGGCCGCGGGGAGCAACGGCAAGGGCCACGGCGCGGCGGCTGTGCCAGGATAGGAGCGGAATCATGGCCAACCGTCGGGAGGAAGAGAGGGAGCGGCTCCGCCAGGCCAGGCAGGAAAGCGAGTCCAGCCAGGCCAAGTCGGACAAACGCCGGGTGTACGCCGTCTACGGCGGCGCGGCGCTGGTCGGTCTGCTCGTCGTCGCCGGGATCGTCGCGGCGGTCGCCTCCTCGGGCGGCGGTGACAGCGGCGGCGCGGCGCACATCAACCAGGCGAGCGGCTCGACCAACGGGGTCGAGCCCGACACCCGGTCGGGACCGGCGCCGGCGGAAGTGAAGGTGTCGAACCTCGAGCAGGCGGCAAAGCGGGCGGGCTGCGTGCTGAAGCTGAAGCTCAAGGACGAGGGGCACGAACACATTCCGCCGACCGCGCCGACGCCCGAATACAAGACCGATCCACCGACCTCCGGCAACCACGCCGAATCGCCCTACCAGCAGGCGGACGGCGCCTACAGCGAAATGCCCGGGGAAATCTTCATCGTCCACTCGCTCGAGCACGGCCGCGTGCAGATCCAGTACGACCCCGAACTGCCGGAAGAAGACCAGCTGGCGCTGAAGGGGCTCTACGACTCGTTGTACGGCGGAGCGCTGCTCTTCCCCAACGACAGGATGGAATACGCGGTGGCGGCGACGGCCTGGACCAAACTGCTCGGCTGCCCCGAATACAAGGGCGAGATCACGCTCGACGCGATCCGCGACTTCGGCAAGGAAGAGTGGGGCAAATACGGCGGCGAGCCGGTCAACGGCTTCAGCATCAAAGGCCCGACGCCCATCCAGCCCCAGTAGTCCTGGCGCGGCGCATTTCTGCGTCCTCGGTCGCTCGCGTGCAGAGCACGCCGCGCTCCCTGTGTCCTTGAACTGCTTGGCCAGGACTACTGGGAACGGTAGGCGGGAAAAAATTCGCCGGCGTTTTTTCCCGCCGAGAGACGGTCATAGATGGCGCGGTCGCTGACGATCTCGGAGACATGCCAGGGCTGCTCGCGGTTGGCGAAGCCGCGCTTGAACTCCTCCAGGGCGTCGCCGCGAGAGAGGCCGCCCCCGAGGTTGAGCGGCAGGCGCTGCTCGGCCGAAAGCCCGACCAGCGCCGCGACGACGTTCTTCATCGGCGAGTCGCGCAGCTGCGCGTCGGCGCTGCCGCTCAGGTAGTAGTGGAGGAAGCCGTCGCTGCGCACGGTCAGCGAGGCGGCGGCGACCTCGCCGCCGGGGGCGTGGGCGAGCGCCAGCCAGGCGTGGTCCGATTCGAGGATCCGGTCGAAGTAGGAGGCGCCGAAGAAGTAGCGCTCGGCGGCGCCGGTGCGGCGCATCGTCTGCTCGTAGGCGGCGAGGAAGCCGGCGCGCTGCGCGGGCGTCGTCTGCGGGCCGGGAACGACCGCTACCTCGTAGCCCGCGCGGCGGTTCTTGTTGATCCGGTTGCGGTCGCTGCCGCGGCTCTTCGCCGGCTGCGCCGGGTCGGCGATCTGGACGACGTTGCGCTCCGCCGCCCCGGCCAGCGGCGGCGCGCCGAGCGTGTGGCGGATGAAGATCGAGACGAGGCCGGTGGCTGAGAAGTCGACCTCAGCCGGGTCGAGCACTCCCTCCCCAGGCGCGGTCGAGCTTTGGTTCGGTATGCGGTTCAAACCTCGACCGCGCTCGGGAGATGGGGCTATTCCCGGATAGCCGTAGGGGGAGATCGCGTCGCGGGCGTCGCTGCCGGGGATCTCGCGGACGATCAGCGGCGCGACGAGCGTCGTGCCGTCGGCGTCGATGCGCAGCGTGTGAGTGACGCCCTCGACGTCGAGAAAGGTGCGCGAGCGGAAGAGCTCCTCGCTCTCGGCCGCCGCGCCGCGGTCGGCGAGCAGCTCGGCGCGCCCGCGGGTCACGGGAGGAGGTCCGCCGCCGCGGCGCGGAACTCCTCGGGCAATACGCCCCAGACCTCGCAGTCGTCCGTACCGTCGGGCCGCTTCAGGTGGCCGCGCATCGTCCCCTCGTGCTTCCAGCCCAGCCCCGTCACGGTCTTCTTGGCGATCTCGTTGCGGGCCGGGATGCGACCGTAGACGCGGTGGGCGCCGAACTTGTCGAAGGCCCGGGCGATCGTCAGCGCCTCGGCGCGGCGGCCGACTCCCTTGCCGCGCACATCGTCGCCGATCAGCGCCCCGAGCTCCGGCGCGGTCTGGCGGAAGAGGCCGTAGAGCGCGGTGAAGCCGACGGGCTCGTCGTAGCCCTCGACGACGATCGCGTACTTGCGGTCCTCGCCCGAGTCGCCCATCGCCCGCCCGACCCAGGCTTCGGCTTCCTCCAGCGAGAAGCCGTCGCGCTGCTCCATCAGCGTCTTCGTCGCCTGCGGGTTGTTGAACCAGCGGCACACCGCCGCGGCGTCGCCGGGCTCGAAGGGGCGCAGGCTGACTTCGGGTCGGTCGGCCACACCCCAACCCTAATTCCCCGAGCGCGGTAGAGCTTTGCTCCGCTATGCGGTTCAAACCTCGACCGCGGAGGGTCAATCCGGCGCGAGGCCGTGGCCCGTCACGAGCAGCCAGGCGGTCTTGGCGAGGATGCGCGCGTCGAGGGCGAAGCTGCGGCGTTCGACGTACTCGACGTCGAGCTCGATCCGCTCTTCCCAGGGGATGCCGGCGCGGCCCTGCACCTGCGCCCAGCCGGTGAGCCCCGGGCGCACCTCATGGCGGCGGTGCTGGAAGGGCGTGTAGTCCTTGACCTGCGCCGGGATCGTCGGGCGCGGGCCGATGATCGCCATCTCGCCGCGCAGCACGTTGACCAGGTTGGGAATCTCGTCGAGCGAGGTGCGGCGCAGGAAGCGGCCGGCGGCGGTGACGCGTGGGTCGTCACGGGCGACCACCGTACCGACGCCGACGGGGTCGGAGCCGAGCTCCATCGTCCGCAGCTTCAGCAGCTCGAACTCGCGCCCGCCGAGGCCGACCCGCGTCTGGCGGTAGATCACGGCCCCGCGGCTGCCCAGCTTGATCGCGATCGCCGCGACGAGGAGGACCGGTGAGAGAACGACCAGGGCGGCGGCGGCGATCAGGATGTCGAGGGGGCGCGGCATCAGCGCGTCCCCTCCGCCTTGTCCCAGGCGCCCGGCGCGCCGTGACGCGCCCTGTCCCACAGCCCGAGCGCGATCGAGGCGGTGGTCGAGACGTAATAGCGGGCGAAGCGCAGCGGCGCCAGCGGCAGCGCGCGGCTCAGCAGCGCGGCGGCGAGCAGCGCGACCTGGGCGGCCAGCGTGACGGCGTAGATCCAGCCCTGGCCGAGCAGGGCGACGTTCGCCCCGAGGGCAAGCAGGTGCAGGAAGGGGGTCGCGTAGCGCAGCAGCCGGTGCGAGGCGAGCTCGAACGCGTACAGCGGCGGGTAGCCGCCGGGGCGCAGCATCCCTTCGCCGACGACGATGTCCCAGAGGCCGACCATCATCCGCCGCTTGCGCGCCAGCTCGCCCTCCAGCGTCGGCACCATCTTCTCCTCGGCGCCGGCCCAGGGGACGTAGAGCGAGCGCCTGCCGCGCTTGGCGAGCAGGAAGGGCAGCGAGAGGTCGTGGCTGCCGGCAGGCGGCAGGCGGATGTAATCGCCGCGACGCACGGCGTAGATCGCGCCGTTGCCGGCGGTCACCCCGGCGAGGCCCGACTCCATCTCACGCACCGCCATCTCGTAGCGCCAGTAGGAGCCCTCGAGGTTGCCGCCGGCCGGGTCGAGGAAGCGGACCTGGCCGCAGGCGTAGCCGACAGCGGGGTCGGCGAACGGCTCGACCAGGTGGCGCAGCGCATCGGGCGCCCAGACGCTGTTGGCGTCGGAGAAGGCGAGGATCTCGCCCGAGGCGCGTTCGGCGGCGGCGTTCTGGGCGGTGACCTTGCCGCCGCGCGGCAGCTCGAGGACGAGGTCGGCGCCGGCGGCGCGCGCCCGCTCGGCGGTCGCGTCGGTCGAGCCGTCGGAGGCGACGATCAGCTCGAGCCGCTCGCGCGGGTAGTCGAGCGCCAACGCATTGGCGACCTTGGCCGCGATCACCTCCTGCTCGTCGTAGGCGGCGACGATCAGGGAGACGCGCGGCGGCTCGTCCCAGGTACCGGGGCTGAGGGTCGGGCGGCGCCGCGTGGCGACGAGGGTTCGCAAGACCACCGGGTAGCCCAGGTGCGTGTAGAGGATCGCGGCGGCGCAGGCCCAGAAGACGATCGCGACGGCAATCACCGGCGAGCCTCCAGCAGCTCGGCGTAGAGGGCGAGGGTCTGGCGGGCCGCCTCGTCCCAGGAGTAGGCGCCGGTCGCCGCCTCCGAAGCGGCCACCGCCAGCTCGGCGCGGGCGGCCTCGTCACCGACCAGCTCGGCGAGCGTCGCCGCCAGGGCCGCCGGGTCCTCGGGCGGGACGAGGCGGGCGGCGCCCTGCTCTGCAACCTCGGGGAAGCCGCCGACGGCGCTCAGCACGAGCGGCTTGCCGAAGGCCAGCGCCGCGTAGAGCACGCCGGAGTGCTCGGCGTCGCGGTAGGGCAGGACGACGAGGTCGGCGCGGCGCATGATCGCCGGGATCTCGTCGTCCTCGACGAATCGAGTCAGAAAGCGGACGCGGCCCGGCGCCTCGGCGGCGAGCCGGCGCAGCGGCTCGACGTCCATGCGGGGATTGCCCGCGATCCAGAGCTCTCCTCCTTTGATCCGGCGGAAGGCCTCGAGCAGCGTGTCGACGCCCTTGTACGGGCGGAGCAGGCCGAAGAAGAGGATCACCGGGCCCTCGGCACCCGCCAGCTCGGGTGGCAGCGGCTTCTCCTCGGGCAGGCGGGTGAGGTAGTCGAAGGCGCCGTGGTGGATCACGCGGACCCGCTCGCCGGGCAGGCCGACGACCTCGCGCAGCCGCCGCGCGCCGTGCTCGGAGTGGGCGACGACCGCGTCCATCGCGCCGAACACGCGGCGGGCGCTCGCGAGCTGGCGGCGGCTCGGCCGCGGCGGCAGCACGTAGTGCGCGGTCATCGCGCGCGGGCGCAGCGGCGGCAGCAGGCTCGCGTCGAGGGCCGGCACGGTCAGCCACTGGTAGTGGACGACGTCGGCGTCGAGCTCGCGGCGCAGCCGCAGCATGTCCGGCAGGTGCTCGGCGAGCTTGAAGGCGCGGCGGGCGGGCGCGTCGAGGCCGCGGGCGGCGCTGCGGCGGTAGAAGCACTCGCGCACCCGATAGCCCTCGGCCTCGGGCACCGGCCCGTAGAGGAAGCGGCTGGTCAGCAGCTCGACCTCGGCCCCGGCACGGGCGAGCGCCGCGGCGAGGGCGCGGTCGTAGGGCGGCGTGAAGGCCGAGGGGTCGACCAGCTGCACACGCATAGCGGGCGATTATCGTGGCCTGCGTGCCACCCGCGCTGACCTACTGCGTCGTGAACACGAACGGCCGCGAGGACCTGCTCGCCTGCCTCGACGCGATCGAGTACACCCACCCGGGCGGGGTCGAGCGCGAGGTGCTGGTGCTCGACAACGCCTCGGCCGACGGCTCGGCCGAGGCGGTGCGGGCGCGTGGTGGCCGCGAGCGGCTGATCGCGCTGGAGCGGCGCGAGGGCAAGGCGGCCAACGACTCGCGGCTGATGCGCGAGGCGAAGGGCCGCTACT
>Ga0102953_1001200_pt1 | contig 16662 bp, 14 predicted proteins | sample SalPon2A_C_D2_MG_FD_78509 | JGI IMG/M metagenome (GOLD analysis project Ga0102953, IMG submission 78509) | Soil microbial communities from South San Francisco under conditions of wetland restoration - Salt Pond MetaG R2A_C_D2_MG | ecosystem: Environmental > Terrestrial > Soil > Wetlands | place... | reverse complement strand
GGCGGGGTCCTGCCCGCCAAAGTCGTATCGATGCTCCAGTATTCCTCGGGTTTAAACGCGCTGATGGCCCGGTCCCTTTCGCAGATCATCCGCACCGCCACTGATTGGACCCGCCCTGCGCTTAAGCCGCGGCGCACTTTTTCCCAGAGCAGGGGAGATATCTGGTAGCCTACCAGCCGGTCGAGAATGCGCCTTGCCTGCTGGGCCTCGAAAAGCTTGTGGTTAAGTTCGCTTGACTCCTCGATTGCCTTCAGGATCGCTTTTTTAGTGAGTTCGTGAAAGAGGGCGCGATGGACCGGCTTCTTTATGTTTTTAAGGCATTCGGCAATATGATAAGCGATGGCCTCTCCTTCCCGGTCAGGGTCAGGAGCCAAGAAAATCTCGTCGGCCTTTTTGGCGGCCGCCTTCAGATCGTTGATTATTTTGCTCTTGCCCCGGATCGTCACGTAGTTGGGGGAGAAATTGTTTTCGATATCGACGCCGAGGCTGCTCACCGGCAGATCCCGGATGTGGCCGACCGAGGCCTTGACCATAAAGGATTTTCCCAGGTATCGTTGCAGGGTCCGGGCTTTAGCTGGCGACTCGACTATGATAAGGGATTTTGTCATTTGTCGTTTCCGTAATATCTATTGTTTGATCTGGTATTGTTGTCCAGGAAGGACTTCACACAGACCTTTAAGCTCCAAAATAAGCAATAACTCGTTGACCTTTTCAACCGGTAAGTCGGTGCCGACAATAACATCATCGACAGTTTTTGGGTAGACCTCAAGCAAATCCAATATTTTTTTTTCTTCACCGCTCAGCTCGGCCAAGACCTTTCGATTGATCGGCTTGCCGCTATCCGGGGTCGGCCGGTGCCTTATTTCAGGAGGGATAATAAGTTCACAGGTGATGTCGTTTACGTCAAGGACAAGTTTTGCGCCGGCTTGCAGCAAACGATGGGTCCCAGCGCTTTTGACCGAGTCGGCCCGGCCGGGAACGGCAAAAACCTCCCGACCTTGATCGAGGGCCAAATTGGCAGTGATCAGAGAACCGGAGCGCTGGGTGGCTTCGACCACCACCACTCCCAAACTCAGGCCGCTGATAATCCGGTTCCGGGCCGGAAAACGAAAACTGTCCGGCTTGGTGCCGAACGGATATTCGGAGACAATAGCTCCGTTCTCAGGAATTTTTTCGAAAAGTTTGCGGTTTTGTTCGGGATAGGTGATGTCCAGACCGCAACCCAGAACGGCAACGGTTTTGCCGTTCGCCGCCAAAGCGCCCCGATGAGCGGCGGCATCGATCCCCAGGGCCAGACCGCTGATCACGGTCAAACCCTGGCGGGCGAGTTGGCCGCTAAGGTCCTCCGCCATTTTCAAACCGTAGCTACTGGCTGCCCGTGATCCGACCATGCCGATCCCGGGAGCGGACAAAACAGCGGGGTCGCCCTTGACGTAGAGCAGGATAGGCGGGTCGGGGATGCTCAGCAGCCACTCGGGGAAATTGTCATCATCCCGGCAAATAATATCGATTCCGGCATCAGCGGCCCGCGAGAGTTCTTTTTCAGCGGCAAGGCGAATATCACGGCGCCCGATCGCCTCACAACCTTTTTTGCCGATCCGTCCCGGAAACTTATGTAAATCCTGGGCCGAGACCTTTAGTACAGCTTCCGGACTACCGAAATGGTCGACCAGATTCCTGCATCCGGCAGCGCCCAGGCCGGGTGTCAGATAAAGGGTAAGCCAGTCTTCCAGAATCTTCATAAGAGGAAATCCCCGGACGTTATAGGTTAGTGGCTTGCTGACCGGGAGCCCGGCAAAGGATGTTAGGAAAGACCGGGGGCAACGGGTGGTTGGCTTGCAGACCGGTTTTTAGTTGTCATCTTCATTGAAGCTGGCCAAATAACTCTTTCGGTTGGGGTGTTTCATCTTTTTGATGGCCTTTGCTTCGATCTGTCTTATTCGTTCCCTGGTGACAGAGAAGTTCTTGCCGACTTCCTCGAGAGTCAGGTCGACTTCGGTATCGAGACCGAAACGCATACGCAGCACGCTTTCCTCCCTAGGGGTAAGGGTGGCGAGAACAGCGCTCAGGCTTCGCTGCAAACTTGTCTGAATACTGGCCTCCTGGGGAGAGATGGATTCGTCGTCTTCGATGAAGTCGGCCAAAAAGCTGTCTTCACTGCTGCCGATCGGGGCGTCCAGGGAAATGGGCTCCTTGGAAATTTTAAGGATGTTCTTGACCTTGGCTTCGTCAATTTCAAGGGCCTGGGCCAGCTCGGCGGTGGAGGGTTCCATGCCGGTCTCGCGTTGCAGCTGTTTTGAACATTTGATCAGGCGGTTGATCGTATCGATCATGTGAACTGGGATTCGAATGGTCCTGCCCTGGTCGGCAATGGCCCGGGTAATCCCCTGTCTAATCCACCAGGTTGCGTAGGTGCTGAACTTGAAACCCCGACGATATTCGAATTTTTCGACGGCCTTCATCAGACCGATATTACCTTCCTGAACCAGATCGAGTAATTGTAAGCCGCGATTAGCGTATTTTTTGGCAACACTGACCACCAGCCGCAGATTGGCCTGGACCAGATAATTTTTGGCCTGCCGGGCGGAGTCCCTGCCGAGCCTTACCTTCTCCAGAACCTTCTGGAGCGTCTCGTAATCTATGCCGTGCTTGTCCTCGATCACCTGAAGCTGCATCGCAGCGGTATCGGCCTTGGCAGGGTCAGATTTCTCGCTTCTGAGCACCAGGTCATGAGCCTCCTTCATGACTTTTTCAAGGCGTTCAATTTTTTGGACTATTTTTTTGATGAATTTGTTTTGGAGTCGGTCTTCCTGAAAAAGGCGGACGATGGTATTTTCGTTACGTTCAATCCTGATGGTCGTCCTGGTGTATGTGGTCTCATCCGTTTCCGGCCGGTTCAGATCTTTGCGGAAGGCAATGATCTCGCGATGGAGACGGGCTGCTTCGTTAAGCTGCCAGATAAAACGGTCTCTGATTTCAGCAAGAATTCCAGGATCGGTTTCTTCAATGCCGCGCAAGACCCCCGTGATCATCAGATTGTCCTCCTGGAGATCCTCGGCTATTCTCTTCAGGCTTACAAGGGCGATATGGGTGGGAATAATCGCACTCTGAATGAGTTTTTCACCCTTTTCAATCTGTTTAGCCAACTCGACTTCCTGCTTGGCAGAAAGCAGGGAGACGGCACCCATTTCCCGAAGGTAGACCTTGACCGGGTCGACGCTGTCGATCTGGGCAAACTCGTTATCCTCCTCTGGCCCGCTCATCGATACCTGTCCATCGATTGCTGCTGCATCGTCGCCCAGGATGGCGGTCAGTTCGTCAATGGGCTCGTCGTCATCAGAGGTATCGTCAAATTCTGGGTCCTTGCCGTCGGCGAGTGAGTCCTCGACATCTTGGACGTCAAGACCTTTCTTCCTGCTCGCTGATTTACCGCTTCTCATTAAACCTTCTCCATTTATTAAATAGGATTGGTCGATGTTTTAGTTGTCAGTCCGTTGGTTTGTCCGATTCGTTCTTTTTGGCAATCAATTCCATGCAGAGTTCGACGTTACCCGCTTGTTGGGCCGCTGCTATCTGTTTTGTCAGCCTTTCTTTCAAGTATCTTTGCCGGTTTTTTTCAAGCCAGGCCGTTTGTTCAGCGGCTATATGTTCCCGATCTTCGTCGGAAAAGGAGGGGGAGTTAATCAGGAGTCTTGAAATAAAAGACTTTTCCGGGCCTTCAGCCAAGTCTAATAACTGATCTAGGCTACCGGTCCCCTCTTTGGTAAATTGCTGAAGATGCCGCAAAATATTTTGCCCAGCCTCATTTACCACTACATCTTCAATGCCAGCTTCAAGGAATTTTTGCAAGTATTCTGGAAAAATAATTAAGAATTCAAGCAACTGTTTTTGCTTTAAGGGAAGTTTTTCAGGGTTGTTAGGCGCTTTGCTCACTACGGTTTTTTCTCTTTCCTGGGCCGGAATTTGTTTTTGGGGCGCATTTAGCTGATTGATCGGCATGCCAAGTTTCTGGCTGAAATGGGCGATAAAAACGTCTTTCTGCAGGGGGTTTTCGCCCAGTTCGTTGGCGAGGCCGTGCAGTTCTTGAGCGATCTTCGCCTTGCCCTCCAGACCGAGGCCATATTTTTCCGCCAGTTGTGAAAAAACGAACTCGGGCAAAGAGGCAGCTTCTTGCAGTTTTGCTTCAAGGGCTTCGCGACCATATTCCTGTAAGAATGTGTCTGGGTCGTGGTCCTTTGGCAGCGTGCAGATCCGGGCATCAACCTGTTCGGTCAGGAAAATAGGCACACTTCGCATCGCCGCTTTAAGACCCGCTGCGTCGCCGTCAAAAAGAATAATCACCTCACCGGCGTAGCCCTTCAAGGCTCTGACCTGGGACTTGGTCAGGGCCGTACCCAGTGGCGCTGCCCCGTAATCAAGACCGCTGGCCACCAGGGCAAGCAGATCAAAATTCCCTTCTACCAGCAGGCAAAGACTGTGTTTACGGATCGATTCCCGGTTTTGATAAAGCCCGAAAAGCAACCTGCCCTTATCAAAAACCAGGTTTTCAGGAGAGTTCATGTACTTGGGTTGGCCCTCCCCCAGAATCCGGCCGCTGAAACCGGCAACCTGCCCGGTCATGTCGGTAATCGGGCAAAGCAGCCGGTCGCGAAAACGGTCATAAAACCCGCCGCGATCCTTTCTGACGATCAATCCGGCTTCGGCAGCCAGATCCCGCTGTTCGGCATCGGCAATCTTGTCGGTCAGGTAATTCCAGCTGTCCGGCGCGTAACCCAACCGAAATTTACGGATGACTTCATCGGGGATCTTTCTGTTTGCAAGATATTCCCTGGCCTTGGCGCCGCACGGGTCGTTGAGCAGAATTTCGTGAAAGAGGGCGGCGCCTTTTTCCAGGACCTCATAGAGTCCCGATCTGCGTTTGGCCCGGGCCTGATCGGCATGGGAAAGAGGTTTTTCCGGCAAAGCGACGTCGTAACGGCCGGCCAGACTTTTTAAGGCTTCGGGAAAGGTCGCATTATGGTATTTCATGTAAAAGGAGAAGACATCACCGCCTTCATTACAGCCGAAGCAGTGAAATGATCCCCTGGCCCGGTTGACCGTAAAAGAAGGGGTCTTCTCACTATGAAAGGGGCAACGCCCCTTATAATTGGCCCCGGCCTTTTTCAGGTTGACATGCTCACCGATTATCTCGACAATGTCGGCGGCTTCCTTGACTTGGCGAACCGAATCGTCTTTGGCTTTGAATGCGGTCATTAGTCTCTGTTTTGCGTAATTTTTATCGCTCGGCAACAGCCGGGCCAATTGCATTTGTGTACCTAAAAAGGGTACAGTGTCAAGGAAAAAGGCGAGGGTCAAAACCGCACTTACCGATCCAAGCATTCTTCCCTGATCTTAAGCAAACAGGGTAACATTAAACTCCGGATAAATCAGCTATGGATATCGACATCTCCAAGGTTATGACCTACGAGATCAGAAAGGAGATGGCGGAACGCTACTTCGGCTTTCGCAAGCTTATCGAAGAAGATAAGAAGGCCCTGGCCAAAGCCATTCGCCAACAGACTCTCACTGTCGAACAGAAGGTTTGCTTAGATCTGGTCAGGATTTACACCATCCTTAAAGAGCGGCGCTTGATCGACCGATTTCTGGAGATAAGCGGTCTTGAGAAAGCAATTTTTTATGATGAGTACGTGGTCGATTCGCCTACCATCAGGGCCAGGATCTTTACCGGCATCAAAGCAAGGGGGCTGACCAGAGCGGGACGTTTCACCAAGCTTTTTCTAGGCTGTTACGAGTTGCTGGTCAATCATGTCGATCTCTATAGGGAAAAATTCGGTGAACTCCTGGAAGAACGCGAATTGATTAATGAAGAGATTGAGGTCTTTTATCGCAAAAACGATATCGACACTATCTTAGGCTTTCTCCGCAGTCTCGATGAGCAGGGGGATGAGATGTTGGCCGGACCGGTGGAAACAGGAAGAGGGCAGGTCCTGAAGAAAAAAATGCAGGTCCTGCCTCCAGGCCCGGTGGAGAACATTCTCCCGGTTATTCCTCCACTGGTGCCGATGCCCAGGATCAGGGATGAATTGAAAAAGCTTGCGCAACAGGCACTGAAAGGGCATGCTGATGGTTTTATTCTGAATTAAATTCACCTCGAACTCGAGTATATCTTCTCCGTATGGGACAAATCCTGGGCGAGTTTTTTTCTTAAAAATTTAACCGGCAACGGTACGTTCAAGCGGCCAATCGGGATTAAATAATGAATGCGGACCCAAATTTTGCAAATCTGACCTTGTCCATGTTGGCGCTGACCGCCGGGCTGGTAATGCTGGTGATGGGAGGTGAAAGCCTGGTCTCCGGGGCATCCAAATTCGCCCTGCGCCACGGCATGAGGCCGATGGTGGTCGGTCTGACCATCGTCGCCTTCGGCACTTCCACCCCCGAACTCTTCGTCAGCCTCAATGCGGCATTTCAGGACCATGTCGATATCATGATCGGCAACGTGGTCGGCAGTAATATCGCCAACATCGGTCTGGTCCTGGCCATCTGTGCTATTTGTAGAACGCTGCCGGTTAGATTCGAAACTATTCGCCGGGAAATTTTTCTGGTCCTCGTAGTCAGCGTTCTGGTTTTCGTGATTGCCTGGAGCGGCGTTTTTTACCGAATCCTGGGATTCCTTTTTATCGCGGGACTGGTTTGGTATACGATCAACGCCTGCCGGCGCAAGAATAATCGCATCAGTGAAGATGTCCTCGCTAATACCGCCAAACTGCAAAAAGAATCGCAGGGCAAGATCATCGGCCTCCAGATCGGAGGGCTGCTGCTCTTGGCCTATGGTTCCGATCTATTTATAGACGGCGCCGTCGATGTGGCCAGGCACCTCAAGATATCGGAACTGGTGGTCGGCCTTACCGTGGCCGCGGTCGGCACTTCCCTGCCGGAGCTGGCCTCGTCTTTATCGGCGGTGAGACGAAGGGAGAGCGATATCCTGGTCGGCAACATTGTCGGCAGCAACATGTTCAACCTGATGATGGTCATGGGCGGCACCGCTATGATCACCCCCTTCCGGATGGGCGATGATTTGGTGAGCCGAGACCTGCCGGTGATGATCTTTTTTATCGCGGTGCTGGTACCGATCCTCTATTTTAAGCACCGTCTTGGCCGGCTAACCGGTTTGTGCCTGCTGGCCGGCTACTTTATATACATTCGACTGCTTGTTTAAAAAAATGGCCGTGGTCAAGTATCCTGGGGCCAGACCACGGCTTTCCCCCTGCCTATTGCTGATTTTTCAGATCGTTGAAGAGTTCATAGGCTTGAGCGGGCGGCATGTTTTCATGGACTACCGCCTTGACAGCTTTCAGCATGGCGATCGGTGTATCGGACTGAAAGATGTTACGGCCCATATCCACGCCGGCGGCGCCCTGCTGAACGGCATTATAAGCCATGGTCAAGGCGTCTAGTTCCGGGATCTTCTTGCCGCCGGCCATGACGATCGGCACCGGGCAGCTGGCGGTCACCGTTTCGAAATCTTCCGGGACATAATAGGTTTTGACATAATGGGCGCCCAGTTCGGCGCAGATCCGGCAGGCCAGCCGGAAATAACGGGCATCCCGGGCCATGTCCTTGCCGACCGCAGTCACGGCCAGAATGGGAATGCCGTAGCGTAACCCCTGGTCGACTAAACGGGTCATGTTATGGACCGATCTGGTTTCGAACTCGCCGCCTATGAAAACCTGGATGGCGAGAGCGGAGGCATTAAGTCTGATCGCGTCTTCCATGCTCATGGCGATCTCCTCGTCGGACAGCTCTCTGAGGATGCTGGGTCCGCCGCTGGCCCTTAACACCACGGGCTTGCTGTATGAGGGCGGGACATTTGACCGCAAAATGCCGCGGGTCAGCATCAGGGTGTCGGCATGTTCTGCAAAGGGGACGATCTTGGCGTCAATTCTTTCCAGACCGGTGGTGGGGCCCTGGAAGTAGCCATGATCGATGGCGAGCATGACCGTCCGACCCGATTTCGGGTTGAAGATCCGGGAAAAGCGGTTTTTCATGCCCCAGTCTAGGGAGTTGCAGCCCTTCAGAAAAAAGCCGTCATTTGCTGCCGGGATATCCAGGCAATAGTCTTTTCCTTCCTTGTCTACTTCAGGCATTTTATTCCTCCAGATTATTGTTTACCTGTTTATTCCTGTGGATGGATAACTACTTTGAGCGAGTCGCCGCCCTCGGCGGTCAGCCGAAAACCCTCACCGGCCTCGGCAAGTGGCAGGCGGTGGGTGATCATTTCCGCCACCGGGATACGCTTGTGGACAATAAGCTCCAGCGCCTGCCGACAGTCTCTTGGGCTACCGGCGTATGAGGTAGTGAAGGTTATGTCCCGACGCCAGAAAATATCATTTATGGAAAGGGGCAGCGCGACACCGTCCATGGTTGGGGCGAAAAAAAGGATGGTGCCTCCTCTAGCCACGGCGGCAAAGGCCTGTTCAAAGGCAGCCGTGGCTGAAGTGCAGACAATGACCAGGTCCGCGCCCCGACCGCGATTTTTCTCTTTAAATTGCCCGGCCACGTCTCCATTGGCTTTGAACGTTTCCGAAGCCCCGAAACGTACAGCGGCCTGCAGGCGGAAATCACTCATATCCGAGGCTCCGATAAAGCCGGCCCCGCTGGCCTTGGCCAGGCTAATGTGCAGGAGCCCGGCCAGTCCGCTGCCCAGGACCAGGACGGAGTCTCCCGGCTTGATGCCGGCGGTCTGTTGTCCCCTCAATATACAAGCCAATGGCTCGACAAAGCTGGCGTCGTCGTAGCTCAGGGTATCGGGGATCTTCCAGGTCCCCCGGTCGACATTGATGGCCGGCAGCCGCACAAATTCGCAAAAACCGCCTGGGTCGAAGTGGGTGCCGGAAAGGAGTGTTTCACACATCGTTTCGTGGCCCCGCAAGCAGTAATGGCAGGTAAGACACGGGACATGATGGGTGGCGACTATGCGGTCGCCGGTCTGGAAATTCTCAACTCCTCCGCCGACTTCAACCACCTCTCCGCTGATTTCATGGCCAAGGATCAACGGGGCTTTATGGAGACGGTACCATTCCATGACATCACTGCCGCAGATCCCGCTGGCCATGATTTTGACCAGCAGTTCACCGTCACTTATCTTGGGAGTTGGAACCTCCTCAAGACGAATGTCGCGGTTATTGTAATACATGGCGACGCGCATACCAGCCTCATTCAGCTATTATTTTCTATGGTGTTTATTGCACCGGCAAATGTAGTCTAATATAAACAAGAAGACAACCTTAAGGGAGTGTGCTTGCTCCGACTTCTCTTAGGGCGGAATGTTGTAACTTTAATCCATATGCCTTATATATAACGCTTTACCACTGCTGAGAAATATTGGAGGGAAACCACTTTAAATGGCTGAGATAAAAAGTACGATGGAAAAGGTTCTAGAGAGGGCCGCCCGCCTTGAAGCGGAGCAGACTGGAGCCGATTTGCATGATGAAGATGAGATGAAAGAAGGGATGCGGGCTGCGGCGGCCTATATGCGGGAGGAAGATACCGACCTGGCGGCGGAGCTGGAAAAATGCCGGCCCGAGACGCGGGCCAATTTTATCAAGGGCGTGGCCGAGAGTCTCTTGCTCAATATCATCCTGCCCAGGGAAGAAGATCAGTTGGAGAGGGCCGAGCTTGCCATGAACGGTCTGGTCCGGATCGGCAGGAACCACCAGGACCTGCTGGCAATCTTCGGCGATCTTACCAAAATTCTCGATCAGTATCGCCAACACCGGGAACAGCTCAAGGAACAGCTGGAAGCCAATTTCGCCCAGCAGATGCCGCAACTGGAAGCGGCCATGGCCCAGAAGACCGGGATGACCATGAAGCTCAAACCCTCGCAGCACCCAAAATACCAGGAAGAGTGGCAGAGAATTCTCGATGACCTGAATGGTCAATACGGCCGCGCCATCGAACAACACAAGCAAATGGTCGTCAAAATTTTGACTTCGATGGTTTGATGCGTCTCGAAATTCTGCTGGAACCATCCGGTGTCGAAGCTGGCAATACGCTGATGGAATGCCTTGAGACCTTTTGCCTGTCCATTAGGCCAGACAATCTGGTTGAGATCGATCCGGATAGGTGTTTCGAGGTGCTCGCCGCACTACGGGGCCGATGTTATGATCAAGGTTTGACCATCGATGTCAAATTTCACGGAAAAGCGGATTGAGTTGATGGATCGTCTTACCCGAATTAAAAAAACCCTGCGAAACCGCAAACTTGATGCCCTACTGGTCACTCACCCGCAGAATCGCCGCTACTTGAGCGGCTTCAAGGCTGGGGACATGATCATCAACGAAAGCTCCGGCGCTCTCTTGATCCCCCGGCGCGGACGGCCGCTTTTGATGACGGATTTCCGCTATCAACTGGAAGCCGAGACTGAGGCGCTGGGTTTTGACGTCCTGATCTATCAGAGAGGGCTGCTTGATATCCTTAAAAAAATCCTGGCCGGCCGAGGCATCAAGAGACTCGCCTTTGAGAGCCATTACTTTCTTCATCAAAGCGCCGGAAAACTTGAATCGCTGACCAGAAAACTTGAAATCGAACTGACGCCGACCATTGGGCTTGTTGAAAAGTTGCGCCTTTGCAAAAGTCCTTTGGAGATTGAGAAGATCAGGACGGCGGTACTGTTGAACGAGCAAGTCTTTCAACAGGTGTTTGGTGAATTAAAACCAGGGGTGACCGAAAGGCAGGTCGCTATCAGGATCGAAACCCTGATGCGTGAGATGGGCGCCGAAGGCCCTTCTTTTGAGACCATTGTCGCCGGCGGCCCAAACGGCGCTAAACCCCATGCCGTTCCCTCAAAGCGGCCTTTGCAGAAAGGCGAGCCGATCGTGATTGATATGGGCTTGATAATAGACGGTTACTGCTCGGATATGACCAGAAGCGTGGTACTTGGCGAAATGGATGCAAAAACCAAGGAGATCTTCCGCCTGGTCCGTAAAGCCCAACAAGCCGGGATTGCAGCAATCCATGAGGGAGTCACCGGGGCCGAGGTCGACCGGACTGCCCGGGAGATTATTTCCGAGGCTGGCTACGGTAAGAATTTTGGCCATGGTCTCGGCCATGGGGTAGGCTTGGCGGTCCATGAGGGACCGGGCCTGAGCCGCCGTTATAAAAGGAAGTTAAAAGCCGGTATGGTAGTAACGGTCGAACCTGGCATCTACCTGCCCGACTGGGGCGGGGTCAGGCTGGAGAATATGGTGGCGGTCACCGAGCTGGGTTCCGAGGTATTAAATACCGACACTTCCTTTCTTGATGTCTAAATAGTATTAACTTCTGGACCAGGCCCCCTCTTTTGCCTATAAAAAAGTATGTATTGAACAGCCCTTTATGATGTAATAGAATAAAATGTATAAAATTCATTTATATTAACGGCTGTGGAACTCCTTTCGATATCTGAAGGAAGTCTTCCAAAAATAGCTTGAAGGTGAATTATTTGCCTCAACCTGTGCAGAGATGACTGAAAAAATTTTCTCGTACTTAAGCAGCCGGGAAAAATATGAAGGGAAAATCCTTTCCGGCCCCTATAGTTTCGAACTGAAAGAAAGTCTTGTCTCCTCCATTGCCCATTTCCAGGCATTGGATAAAAGCGACTCTCCGCTGATCCCCTATATTGCAGCATGGCTGCCGGAAGGCGGCGATATCTGGTACGAATATGCCGGAGCAAGATTGAGAGATCTACTTGGCCCGAAAGATTCTGAAGTGGCCGGGGCCCTTCGGGGAAATATCATCAGCCGTTGCCTGTATCGAATCCGGAACAATCCGCCCACCATCGACAAGATTATCCGCGACCGCGAGCAGATCGAGCGGTTACGTAGTGATATGCGGCGCATGGCCGAGCAGGGCGGCGGCATCGATGCGGTCTATAAGTTCTATGTAAAGGACCGCCCCTTGTGGCTCAAGGATCTGGCCCGCATTGAAATCCATGACCGGGACCGGGTTGTGCTTTCCTATGGGACCTTAATTGATGTCACAAAGGAGATGCAGCTGGAGGAGACCCTTTACGAGGTCCAGAATGAGCTGGAGTTCCACAAGACCAACCTTGAGACCCTGGTGGAAGAGCGGACCAGGGAGGTCGCCAGGGCGCATCTCGATGTCCTGGCCCGTCTTACCCTGGCCACAGCTTTTCGGGATGGCAGTACCGGCGCTCATATAAAACGGCTAAGCCGGTATTGTACACTGCTCGGCAAGTCATTCGGGCTTAGCAAAAGCGCCCTCAATATGCTCTTCCACGCCGTACCGATGCATGATGTCGGTAAGATAGGCATCGCCGATTCAATACTCCAAAAACAGGGCCCTCTTACCCTAGAGGAATTCGAGGTCATCAAAACCCACTGCCGGGTGGGGTCGGAACTCTTGAGCGAGGGAACTTCCCCGCTGCTGCGGATGGCCCAGTCAATAGCCCTCAACCACCACGAACGTTGGGACGGTTCCGGTTACCCCCAAGGACTAACCGATCTACAGATTCCCCTGACCAGCCGGATTACGGCGATCTGCGATGTCTTCGATGCTCTTACTTCGGAGCGGCCCTACAAGAAGGCCTGGCCTTTCGAAGAGGCCGTGGAGGAGGTATGGGACTTGCGGGAAAAATATTTCGACCCTGATCTGGTAGACTTGTTCATGAAAAATGTTTCCCAGGTCCGTAAGGTTTACCAGGAAACCCCTTTAATTTAGGTCTATTAACCTTGAAAGCAGCAGGAGATTGCGGTCTTTGCTGATCTCGATCCCCGGTCAGGATATTTCCGCCAGACAGCAGCCGCAGACACGCTCAACCAGGCAGTTCCAACAATTTTAAGGCCGCGCGCCGTAGCCAACCCCCAGTAAAATGCTTCTTAGCCCCGTTCCCTGATGATGTTGCCCAGGTCGACCTTCCAGCACCAGATGTCTTCGGAAGGAACTCGCCATCGCTCCTGCGCCATGACCATCAGTAGTCAACCGGCAAATTCGCTCAGGATTTCGAGGACATAATCGATATCCCACTCGGTATGATCGGCGGCAATCTGAAAGCGAATTTCCTCGTCGCCTTCAGGGACCACCGGATAATTGAGACCTGTGGCCAAGATATTATGCTCGAACAAATAATCCACCAGATCCGCCGTTCTCACGGAATCCCTGATCATCAAAGGCACAATGGGGTGGTCGCGTCCAAGGACCTCGTATCCCAAGCGTCTCAGGCCGTTACGAAACCGGCCGGTCAGGCTCCGCATTCCGGCCAGCAACTTAGTTCCCTCGAAACTTTCCAGCACGGCCAGGGCAGCGCCGGCCGCCGCTGCTTCCGACGGGGTGATCGGGTTTGAGTAGACATAAAAAGGTGAAGTTTCCCGCAAATAGGCGATGACCCGGGAATCCGCTACCACATAACCGCCGTTGACCCCCAAGGCTTTACCGAGGGTGGCCACCAGTATATCGGCCCTGGCTTCGGCATATTCCTCTACTCCGCGGCCGGTCGGCCCGAAAGCGCCGACCCCGTGTGAGTCATCGACTACGGTGATGATCCCCTCGACAAAGCGGTCCTCGTATTTCCGGCACAGCCTGGTCAGTTCTCCCAGCGGTGCGGCATCGCCCCGCATCGAGAATATCCCGTCGGTTACCACCAGAACTCTATTGCCCTGTCCCGTGCAACCCTGCAGTTTTTCTTCCAGATCCGCCATGTCCAGATGTCTGTAGATCAGCTTGCACGCCGGTTTGGCCAGACGTATGCCATTGATGATCGAGTTATGGTTGAGGGCGTCGCTGACCACAATGGTTTCATCGCTAATCAACGAAGGGATTATACCCATTACCGCCGCATAGGCGGCACTGAACAGCATGGCGGCAGTTCTGCCATGGAATTCGGCCAGTTGCTTTTCAAGTTGCAGGTGGGTGGTATAGGTGCCGCTGATGAAGCGGACCGCGCCGGGCCCGGTACCGAAGGCCCTGGCGGCTTCTTCCTCCGCCTTGACGACTTTGGGGTGTAGCGATAGGCCGAGATAGGAATTTGAATTCATCCGGATAAATTCCCTCCTGCCGTAACCGGCCAGATGGCAACGGGGTCCCCGCCCATTTTCAGCCGGCTTGATGCCGCAAATCACCTTTTCCGCCTGCTTGCGGAGTCCTTTCCTATCAAGTTCGCTCAAATTTTCGGTCAGAATTTCGGCAAGTCTGTCATGACCCATAATTATTCTCCTTATTAAGCTTCGGGGCTATTTGAGGCGAATTTTTCACCGAGGCTGGCCAGCATCTCATCGGTCGTCTTGGCCAGGTCGTAACACGACGCCCAGTCCCATTCGAGGCGGGCGGCCGTGTCGTCGAGACGGTCCGGCCATGAATCGGCAATGGCCTGCCGGACCGGGTCCACCAGGTAGTCGATTTCGAAGGCAACAATCCGTTTCCTGATCGCAGCGGCCAATTCGGTCGGGGTAATGCTCATGGCCGTGATGTTGTAGGCATTGCGGTGTTTGAGCCGGGCCGGGTCAGCCTCCATCACCCCGATGACCGCCCGGACAGCATCGGCCATGTACATCATATCGAGCCGGGTGTCCGGCCCGAGGTAACAGGTGTAATGTTTTTCACGGAGGGCCGCGTGGAAGATCTCGACCGCGTAGTCGGTGGTGCCGCCGCCGGGCATGGAGACATGGGAAATCAGGCCCGGGAAACGGACCCCCCGTGTATCCACCCCGTAGCGGCAGTGGTAATAATCACAGAGCAGTTCGCCGGTGACTTTGCTGATTCCGTAAATCGTTTCGGGCCGCTGAACCGTAACCTGGGGGGTATTGTCGCGGGGCGTTCCGGGGCCGAAGGCGCCGATGGAGCTGGGATGAAAGACCGCGCAGCCTTGGACCCTGGCAGTTTCCAGAACATTTCGCAAACCATTGACATTCACCTCCCAGGCCAGTTGCGGTTCCAGTTCGGCAGTGGCCGACAACAGGGCGGCCAGATGATAGATGGCATCGATCCGGTAATGTTCGACGATCGCGGCAAGAGCCTTTTGGTTCCTGACATCGCACTTTACGTAGGGACCGCTGTCTTTAAAACCTGAGGGCGGTTCTCTTTTATGACCAGCGGCAATTACCAGGTCTGCCCCGTATCTGCACCGCAGAGCCGGAGTCAGTTCCGAACCGATCTGGCCGGTGGCGCCGGTGATCAGAATTCGCTTCATGTACCGCTTTTTCTCCTTGTCTTCTTTGGCTTTGAAAAGTAGAGGCCGGGCTCAACCAGCTATCCGCATTGTATATGTTTCATTTAACTGACATCAAGCAGATAGAAAACACAGGGGGAAGAGGATAACAAAAGTCTGAAGGACCGAGTTGTGCGCTATTGGCACAGGAAAGAGATTAAGGCAAATCGCCGGTACTTTTTCATTGCTGAAAATGACCTGAAACTATAGACTTAGCATCAGTTTTATTCATTCATCTTATTAGGAAAGCAGATCATGGGCATCTTCTCCGCCATTCAGATTATAGCCGAACGTCGGATTGAAGAGGCGGTTCGGGAAGGCAAACTCGAGGTGCCGTCCTGGCGCAATCGTCCCCTTCCGCTCGACAGCGATTCTTTCGTACCTGAAGATCTTAAGATGGCCTATAAAATGTTGAAAAATGCCGGCTATCTCCCCCCGGAAGTCGAGTTGCGCAAGGAGATCGACAAGATAGAAGACCTGATCAGTGCCACCGAGGACGAGCACACCCGGGTCAAACAGCTCAAAAAACTCAATTTCCTGGCCATGAAACTGGACAGCATACGCTCCAGGCCTGCCACCATTACGAGTGACAGCGATTACCTCCGGAAGGTGACCGAAAAGATAACGGTCAACCGCAAAGAGGACTCCAGGAAATGCCGGGATTAAAAGCTCACGGCAATTGTATTTGTTGCACGCGTTTTTAGGCCTGAACCAACATCAAGCTAAATTATCCGCTCTCAGTTTCCGCCATATCAAGCATCAACAGTGAGCACCTTTCGCAGGACATCCTGTAAACCGGACAGGGTATAAGGCTTATTAAGAGATGCTGAGAAACCGTAATCCTGAAAGTTGGCCACTATGTCATTTTCAGCATAACCACTTGAGACCACGGCTTTAAGGTCAGGATCGATTTTGGCCAATAGTCGGACTGTTTCCTCTCCCCCTAATCCACCCCGGATAGTTAAGTCCAGGATCGCGATGTCGAATGGTTTTTCGCTCTCCATTGCACCCTGATACTTGAGAATCGCCTCTTCTCCGGCCGCGGCAAATTCTACCTCGTGGCCGAAGCTTTTGAGCATCGCACCAGCGACCTTGCAGATCATGGGATCATCGTCCATGACCAGGATCCTGCCTGGCCTGGTTGACTCGGTTGTCTCTGCTATCGGCCGGACAGACTCGTGGACCGCTTCGGATGCCGGCAAATAGATGAAAAAAGTGGTCCCTGCGCCGGGGCTGGAGTCTGCCCGGATCAGGCCCCCGTGGTTTTTGATAATTGAATAGGAAGTTGCAAGCCCCAGACCGTTGCCCTTGGCCTTGGTTGTATAATAGGGGTCGAAAATCCTGCTCAGCTCTTTTTCGGGGATACCTACCCCCGTATCTTTGATGGCGATTTCCACGTAGCGGCCCGCTTTCAGCTCAGCATATGGTTCTTCAATATTTCTGGTTGAGATCTCTACCAG
>Ga0102953_1001199_pt1 | contig 16666 bp, 14 predicted proteins | sample SalPon2A_C_D2_MG_FD_78509 | JGI IMG/M metagenome (GOLD analysis project Ga0102953, IMG submission 78509) | Soil microbial communities from South San Francisco under conditions of wetland restoration - Salt Pond MetaG R2A_C_D2_MG | ecosystem: Environmental > Terrestrial > Soil > Wetlands | place... | reverse complement strand
GATTTGATCACCTGTGGCAGGAACATTTTCCCCGAACCAAACAAGTCACCAACCACGTTCATACCGTCCATCAGCGGACCTTCAATGATGTTCAATGTAGGCGAATATTTCGGTAATGCTTCCGCTAAATCATCGATTATATAATCATGAATTCCTTTTACCAAGGCGTGTTCCAGTCGTTTTTCCAGAGGCAATTCTCGCCATTCATCCTTACGAATGGCCGGCCCACCTTCCTGCTTCAAGTCCTGGGCAAATTCCAATAGTCGTTCAGTAGCATCCGAGCGACGATTCATGACCAGATCTTCCACATATTCCAACAGATCTTTTGGAATTTCATCGTAAATCTGCAACAAGCCCGGGTTCACAATTCCCATATCCAGGCCGGCTTTGATGGCATGAAACAGGAAGACTGAGTGAATGGCCTCGCGTACCAAATTGTTTCCACGAAACGAGAACGAAACGTTGCTCACCCCGCCACTGGTTTTGGCGTGGGGCAAATGCTCCTTGATCCATCGCACCGAATTGATGAAGTCCACCGCGTAGTTGTTGTGTTCTTCCATCCCGGTTCCAATGGTCAGAATATTGGGGTCGAAAATGATATCTTCAGCTGGGAAGCCGATCTTTTCCGTCAATAATTTGTATGCACGTTCACAAATTTCTATCCGTCGTTCAAAGTTGTCAGCCTGCCCTTTTTCATCAAATGCCATAACGACCACAGCAGCTCCGTAGCGTTTAACTTTCAGGGCTTGTTCCAGAAATTGCTCCTCGCCCTCTTTCATGCTGATGGAGTTTACAATGGCTTTTCCCTGCAGGCATTTCAGTCCGGCTTCAATCACCTCCCATTTTGAAGAGTCGACCATAATGGGCAACTTAGCAATATCCGGCTCAGCCATCAGCAAATTCAGGAATGTGACCATTTCTTTCTTGGCATCCAACATGGCATCATCCAGGTTGACATCGATCACCTGGGCGCCGTTTTCTACTTGGTCGCGTGCCACAGCCAGCGCCTCTTCATATTTTTCATCACGAATTAATCGGGCAAACTTCCGAGATCCGGAAACATTGCATCGTTCGCCAATATTGACAAAATTAGTTTCGGCAGTGATGGTCACCGGTTCCAACCCACTGAAACGGGTCAGCTCATCATTTCTCTGCTTCAAATGCGGTTCTGACGCCTCTGCGATTCCGGCAAATTTACGGATGTGATCAGGCGTTGTTCCACAACAACCACCAATGATATTAACGAAATGATTGTCGAGAAAATCTTTCACCTGCGTGGCCATTTCCTCCGGTGTCTCATCGTATTCACCAAACTGGTTGGGCAATCCGGCATTGGGGTAGGCACTGATGTAAAAGGGTGCCTTCTTCGACATTTCTTCGAGGTACGGACGCATATCTTTGGCACCCAGCGAACAGTTCAGCCCGATGCTCAGCAAATCGATGTGACGAACCGAGTTCAGGAACGCTTCCACCGTTTGACCAGAAAGTGTACGTCCGCTAGCATCGGTAATTGTACCGGAAACCATCACCGGCAATCGCATACCGCGTTTTTCCAACACTTCCTCAATAGCAAAGAGCGCTGCCTTTGCATTCAAGGTGTCAAATATAGTTTCGACCAATAACAAATCAACACCGCCATCCAACAAGCCTTCGACTTGCTCACGATAAGCTTCTTTGATTAAATCGAAGGTGGTAGCACGATAGCCCGGGTCGTTCACATCCGGAGAAAGCGACAGGGTCTTATTTGTTGGTCCGAGTGCACCAGCCACATAGCGTGGTTTCCCTGGATCTTTTGCTGTAAATTCATCCGCCACTTCCCGTGCAATTTTTGCCGATGCGATATTCATCGCTTTCACCCAATCTTCAGTATGATAATCCGCCTGTGAAATTTTGTTGGCGTTAAAAGTATTGGTTTCCAGGATATCCGAGCCTGCTTCCAAAAATTCAGCATGAATGTCCCTGACAATGTCCGGGCGCGTGATGGAAAGCAGATCGTTGTTTCCAAACAGCTCATTTTTCAATGCGAAAAAATCTTCCGTGCGAAAATCTTCCTCGGTCAGGCTGTATTTCTGGATCATGGTTCCCATGGCTCCATCCAACACCAACACCCTGTTTTTTAATTCTTCGCGTATATCTTTTTTTGTTGTCATCTGTATTTGTTTTGAGTAGGTTTTATTGAGCGGGTGACTTAAGTCACCCGCTCACATTGCCGCATTTATCAACTCAACATTTTCAATTCGAATTCGCCCCGGATGCCAATCTGGTCTTCACAAACCAACACGGCCGCAATAATTTCCGGGACATTGTCTGCACGTTTCAACACCTTTTCCACATCGCCCGGCTTTTTGATCAGGTTACCCAAGGATGTGGAAAACGCATCTGCCAAAGCCGGATTTTTGCTCGCAACAATCACGGCATCAGCTTTTCCAAAATTCATTGGCGTTCGTTCTGTTTGTGCAGAAGTACAAACACCCAGCGGCGTTTGTTCAGCCTTGATCTCCAGCCCAACCATGCCCGACAAAGGCGAATCGCCTGCAAAAATACTCACAGTCAACGGATTTTGAAGGGAAACAAATAGCTTTCCACCGTTCTCAATAACCATTTCGTGGATCGAAAAGTTCTCTAAAAGTGCCTTTCCAACCAGCTCACAAAATATGGCTTCCTGTGATGCCATTGGTCCTACACCAGCTTTTTCTCCGGCGGCAGCCATTTGTTTGGCAACCGTGGGCGCTGTATCCTGCACGGGACAATACTTTAGGCTCTTTTTGAAGAACGGATCAACACTTAGGTAAGCTTCCAATTCATCCCAACTGGTTTTCAGTTTTGATAAAGTCAGTTCTTTCATTTCTTCTTGAAACGAATCTGGATCAACACCCACCCAAAGATCTGCTTCTTTGTAGGTAATGACGAACGATTGAAAGCGTTCCTTCGAAAAACTATTACGATATGTTTTTGGCTCAAAGATCATTTTTTGTACAAAAGTTCTTAAGTAACAAAGTACCTAGTTACATAGAACGAGTTTGGTAATTTTCTGATTGATAATTTGATAGATAAAATTAAATAGCGCTGACTAGCGCATGCAGCTATTTGAAAAATGCATGAAGCTCAACAGGAAAAGTTCTTTTGCTCGAATCATGAGTTTGTTTTTAAGTCTGCTGCAATTGAGATAATTGGCCGCAAAGGTAGTGTCAAAACTGATAATTATCAAGGTTTGGTGAATTTAATGTGGAAATGTCCGACATCCAGAGGATCTGATCTTTTGAAAAGATCGGATCTATATTTCAACCTGATTCACCAAAAATGAGCTATTTTTGCAGGCATGATTACCGAAATCAGTATCAGTGAATTTTATACTCAACATCCTGCGCTTCCTCTAATCGACGTTCGATCGCCCGGGGAATATGAAAAAGGGCACATTCCGCACACCGTAAATATTCCATTGTTCTCGAACGATGAGCGCGCTCGTGTGGGGACTGTTTATGTGCAGGAATCACGGGATAAAGCAATGGAACTGGGCTATCATTATGTCACTCCAAAGTTGGACTGGTTTATAACAGAAAGCCAGAAAGTGGCTGGAAAATCGGCGGTTGCTGTCCATTGCTGGCGGGGTGGCATGCGCAGCCATGCGTTTGCCGAACACCTTCATGACCATGGTTTTCAGGAAGTTTATGTGATCACAGGTGGCTACAAAGCATTCCGGAATTATGTACTCGACTTTTTTGAGCAACCGTTTCAATTACGTGTTCTAGGCGGATACACCGGAAGTGGCAAAACGCTTCTTCTGAAAAAATTGCAAGAATTGGGTGAACAGGTCATTGACCTTGAAGGAATTGCACATCACAAGGGATCGGCATTTGGAGCCATTGGAGAAAAAGTCCAGCCTTCTGTTGAGCAGTTTGAAAACAACTTGTTTGAGCAATTCCTGCAAGTTGATTTGCAACAACCAATTTGGCTGGAAGATGAAAGTCACAACATCGGGAAAGTAAAAATTCCGATGGCGTTGTTCCGCCAAATTCGAGAACAAACCGTCTTTTTCATCGAAATACCCAAAGCGGAAAGAGCTCAATACCTGGTTGGTGATTATGCGTCGTACGGAAATGACTTATTGAGTTCTGCGATCGACCACATTGCCAAACGACTAGGTGGCCAAAATGTCAAACTGGCTCACGAATACCTTTCTGAGAACAACCATTACGAAGTGGCATTTCTTGCCCTTCAATATTACGATAAAGCATACAACCGCGGTATTGAACACAGGAATCCTGAGAAAGTACATCGGTTGAAGTTTACAAAAATTGATGCTGGCAAGAATGCACAAGCACTTATAAAATTTGCGCAAAAATATGAATCCAATAAAGCTCACACAGTATAGTCATGGAGCCGGTTGCGGCTGTAAAATATCGCCCAATGTACTTAGTTCTATCCTGCACACGAACCTGGCACCATTCGAGAATCCCAACCTGCTGGTCGGCAACGATAGCCGGGACGATGCAGCTGTTTACGACATGCAGGATGGAACAGCCATCGTCAGCACCACCGACTTTTTCATGCCCATTGTGGACGACCCGTTTACGTTTGGAAAAATTGCAGCAGCCAATGCCATCAGCGATGTGTATGCCATGGGCGGAAAACCGTTGTTAGCCGTTGCCATTTTGGGCTGGCCCATCGACAAGCTGGCTCCTGAAATTGCGCAACAAGTATTGGAAGGTGGACGTGAAACCTGCATGGAAGCTGGTATTTCACTGGCCGGAGGACACAGCATCGACAGCCCCGAACCAATCTTTGGACTCGCTGTCACCGGACAGGTTGACCTCAAGCAACTTAAACGCAACGATACAGCAACAGACGGCTGCCATCTGCTCCTGACAAAACCTTTGGGTGTGGGCGTACTCACTACCGCACAAAAACAAGGAAAATTAAAGGCAGAACATGAATTGATTGCGCCAAATTCCATGATGAAATTAAATAAGGTTGGGCAGGAGTTGGCTGCCATCGATGGGATTCGTGCCATGACTGATGTCACCGGATTTGGTTTGCTCGGCCACCTCACAGAACTGTGTGAAGGCAGTCATTTATCTGCCGAAATTGAGTTGGACAAAATCCCGCTTTTCCCGGAAGTGAAAGACTACATCGCCCAAAATTGCATTCCCGGTGGAACGCACCGCAACTGGGACAGCTATGGACACCACATTAAACTGAAAACGCCGGATGATAAATTGATCCTGTGCGATCCCCAGACGAGTGGGGGTTTGCTATTGGCTGTAGAACAGAGTGCGGTAGCTAATGTCCAAAAGATTCTTCAGCAAAACAACTTGAGCTCCGAAATTTTCGGGCACCTGGTTAGCCCAGTCGGGGATTTAATCACTGTGATGTAGTGTTGAACAGGGTCATTGAATGTGGATTAACGATCCTAAAGCTTTTTTGACTGCTTCTACTACTTTTGGCGCATTTCCGACAAATAGCCGGTTATTAATTTCAAAAACAGGACGCTTCAGAAAAGTATAATCCATTAGCAACAATTTTTTGTAATCGGCATCACTCGATACTGGGTTTTCGTCCAATGCATTTTTCAACTTTCGGGCACGCTTATTGATTAGCGCTTCGTAACTCCCGGTATGCCTATAAAACCCTTCTACCTGTTGCTCAGTCACCGGATCAAATTTAATATCTTGCCGTTCAAAACTGTCATCAACCCCAACTTCCTTCATTATGCGTTTACAGGTATCACAGGTCGATAAGAAATAAACTTTTCGTTGCATAATTATTTTGGTTTTTTGCGACGAGAAAAATAGACAAAATACAATTGCTGCCCAAGGCCACGGCAAAACGTTTCAAATCGTATTTTAGCAGGTAATCTGATTAATTTTCCAACTTTTGAAAATCAAACAAATAGGCTCGCCACTTGTCTGTAAAAACAGAACCAATAAACTACCATCATGGATTATAGAATTGAAAAAGATACGCTCGGCGAAGTTAACGTTCCTGCCAACAACTACTGGGGAGCACAAACCCAACGCTCTGTCCAGAATTTCCCGATTGGACCGGCCGGCAGCATGCCCAAAGAAATCATCCACGCTTTTGGATACCTGAAAAAAGCGGCTGCCATCACCAATGAAAAATTGGGTGTTTTGCCTGCTGAAAAGTCCAAATTGATCCAACAAGTTTGTGATGAAATTATTAATGAAAAGCTGGATGACCAGTTTCCATTGGTGGTTTGGCAGACGGGTTCCGGAACGCAATCGAACATGAATGTGAATGAAGTAGCAGCTAACCGCTGCCATGTAATTGCCGGCAACAAATTGGGTGAAGGCGAACGGCTTATCCATCCCAACGATGATGTTAACAAATCGCAGTCATCCAACGATACTTTTCCAACGGCCATGCACATTGCAGCCTATCAAAAGCTGGTCTTTCTGACCATTCCGAGCATCGAACATCTGCGCAATACGCTGGAACAAAAATCGGAAGCTATGATGAAGGTGGTCAAGATTGGCCGCACCCACTGGATGGATGCTACCCCACTAACCCTCGGACAAGAATTTTCCGGCTATGTATCGCAGCTGGATCATGGTTTGAATGCCTTAAAAAATACCTTGCCACACTTAGCCGAACTAGCGCTGGGAGGAACTGCTGTCGGCACCGGGTTGAACACCCCCGACGGTTATCCGGAAGAAGTAGCAGCCAACATCGCCAGTCTCACCGGTTTGCCTTTTGTTTCTGCCAAAAACAAATTTGAATCGTTGGCTGCACACGATGCCCTTGTAGAATCACATGGCGCTTTGAAACAACTGGCAGTGAGCCTGATGAAAATTGCCAACGACATCCGTTTGCTGGCTTCCGGCCCTCGCTGTGGTATTGGCGAAATCACCATTCCTGCCAACGAGCCAGGCTCATCGATCATGCCCGGAAAAGTCAATCCTACGCAGGTTGAAGCGCTGACGATGGTTTGCACCCAGGTGATGGGCAATGACGTCACCATCTCCATTGCCGGTTCGAATGGTCAATTCGAGTTGAATGTTTTCAAGCCGGTCATGATCAATGCTTTCCTGCAATCGGCCACCTTGCTGGGCGACGCCTGTAAAGCGTTCAACGACAATTGTGCTGTTGGCATTGAACCCAACCAATCCCGAATCGATGAACACTTGAATAATTCATTGATGCTGGTGACCGCGCTAAACACACACATTGGTTACGAAAACGCGGCTAAAATTGCTAAGAAAGCGCATACTGAAAATACAACCTTGAAGGAGGCTGCACTTGAGCTGGGATTATTGACCGCTGAGCAATTTGATGAGTGGGTTGATCCGGCGAAGATGGTGGGAAAACTGTCAGGAAAGTCGATTGAGGGCTTCAATTCAAGTGAACCCTCTCAATAAACTATTTCACCCTGGTTGCAGAGAAATTTTCTACCTTTGCAAAAATTTCTCAATTCAATGGAACACCAACTACAGATTTACAATACATTAAGTCGCAAAAAAGAAGTTTTTGAACCGCTCCACGAGGGCAAGGTTGGACTTTATGTTTGCGGCCCAACCGTTTACGGAAAAGCACACCTTGGGCACGCCCGTCCTGCGGTGACTTACGACCTGCTTTTTCGGTATTTGAAGCACCTTGGCTACAAGGTTCGTTACGTGCGCAACATCACTGATGTGGGGCACCTGGCCAATGATGCTGACGAGGGTGAAGACAAAATTGAGAAAAAAGCACGGTTGGATGAGCTGGAACCCATGGAAGTAGTTCAAATTTACACCAACGACTACCACAAAAATATGGAGAAGCTGAATGTGCTTCCTCCCAGCATTGAGCCTCGAGCAACCGGCCACATCATGGAACAGATCGACATGGTTGAGAAAATATTGAAATCAGGCTATGCTTACGAAAGCAAAGGTTCGGTTTATTTCGATGTTGAAAAATACGCCAAAGACTTTCCTTATGGCGAGCTTTCCGGACGCAAAATTGAAGATTTGGTGGCCAATACCCGCGAATTGGATGGACAGGATGAAAAGCACTCATCGCTCGATTTTGCCATTTGGAAGAAAGCTTCACCGGAGCATATCATGCGCTGGCCTTCAAAGTGGAGTGACGGCTTTCCGGGCTGGCACCTCGAATGCACCGCCATGAGCTGCAAATATTTAGGGGAAACCTTCGATATTCACGGCGGTGGAATGGATTTGACCTTCCCCCATCATGAAGCAGAAATTGCACAAGCCAAAGCTGCCAATGGCAAAGAAGCGGTTCGCTATTGGATGCACAACAACATGATCACGCTGAACGGCCAGAAAATGGGCAAGTCGCTTGGAAACGCCATTTCGCTGGACGAATTTTTTACGGGCAATCACCCACTGTTGGAAAAACCATACAGTGCAATGACCATTCGCTTTTTCATGCTGACCGCACACTACCGTAGCACGCTTGATTTTTCAAACGAAGCGCTGCAGGCTGCCGAAAAAGGTATGGATCGCCTGTTAAAAGCGGTTGAAACATTGGATCAGTTAAAAGCTGTTGAGCAATCGACCGTCAATGTGAATGAGCTGGAGGCAAAATGCTACGCAGCCATGAACGACGACATGAACACACCGATTGCCATTGCGAATTTGTTTGATGGGGTGAAAATGATCAATTCCATTGCCGATGGAAAAGCGACAATTTCAACCAGCGGCTTGGTGGAATTAACAGCACTATACAACACCTTCATTTTTGATTTATTTGGATTGAAAAAGCCCGAGCAAACTGTTTCTAAAAGTACCAACGCTTTTGAATCGGCTATTGATTTGTTGTTGCAACTACGAATGGAAGCGAAAGCCAATAGAGACTGGGCAACAGCTGATAAAATCAGGAATGAACTTACAGCGCTCGGCTTCGAAATAAAAGACACCAAAGATGGCTTTAGCTGGGAATTGAAAGATTAATCAAATTCAAAACGACATGTTCAAAAATACGCTGTTCACAATCATACTAATTATCTGTACAACAACACTTTTCGCCAAAGGTGTTCATATTTACAACCCGAATGCTGATGCTGAATCAGCGATTCAAAAAGCGGTGAAAGAAGCCAAAACTGAAGGTAAATTTGTCTTTTTAGAAATTGGCGGAAACTGGTGCCCCTGGTGTGTGAAATTTCATCATTTCGTGGATGATAATCAAGAAATAAAGAACTATGTCGATCAGAATTTCGTCGTCGTCAATGTCAATTACAGCAAGGAAAACAAAAACCTGGAGGTGCTGAAAGAACTGGGTTTCCCACAACGATTTGGCTTCCCTGTTTTTGTTGTCCTGAATGACGAAGGAAATAACATCCACATTCAAAATTCAGCTTACCTGGAAGATGGTGACGGATACAGTCCCCAAAAAGTGCTGACCTTCTTCAAACAGTGGTCACCCGCGGCACTGGATTCCAAAAACTACGGGAAATAGGCACCAAAAAAACATGATTTTCCTTATTTCTTTTCCCTTGGAATAACCCTAACTTCGGTTAATATTTCAAAGGAAAAAAATGAAAGCAATCGTTAAAAGTAAACCGGAACGTGGCCTTTGGATGGAAGATGTTCCCATGCCCAAAGTTGGTCACAACGATGTTCTGATCAAAATCAAAAAAGCCGCGGTCTGCGGCACCGATCTTCATATCTACAAATGGGACGAATGGGCACAGAACACCATCAAAACGCCTGTCACCATTGGGCACGAATACATGGGTGAGGTGGTTGAAGTGGGTTCAGAAGTTGACCGGGTTCACGTGGGTGAACGCGTAACGGTAGAAGGGCATATTTCCTGCGGATTTTGCCGGAACTGTCGTCGCGGCCGCCAACACATTTGCGACCACACACTCGGCATTGGCGTTCAGCGGGATGGTGGTTTCGCCGAATACATTTCTGTTCCCGCCAAAAACGTCCTCAAAGTGGATCCTCAAATTCCTGATGAAATCATGGCGATTATGGATCCATTGGGAAACGCGACACACACAGCGCTCTCCTTCCCGCTTCTTGGTGAAGATGTGTTGATCACAGGCATTGGCGGACCAATTGGAGCGATGGCCACAGCCGTTTGTAAGTTTGCCGGCGCCCGAAATATCGTGGGAACCGATCTCAGCAAATACCGACGCGATCTAGCTCGGAAAATGGGTGCCACACGCGTGATTGATCCGACAAAAGAAAGCATCCGGCAAGCCATGGGAACGTTGGGTATGGTAGCCGGTTTCGATATTGGCCTGGAATGTAGTGGATCGCCGGTGGCATTTAACGATATGGTTGAAAACATGTACAATGGTGGTAAAATTTCCTTGTTAGGACTATTGCCCCAAAACACGAAAATCAACTGGACTAAATTAATATTCAAGGGATTAACGCTAAAAGGAATTTATGGGCGCGAAATGTATGAAACCTGGTACCACATGGAAATGATGCTGACATCAGGATTGAATATTTTGCCAGTCATCACGCACCGCATGAAAGCTGAAAATTTTCAAGCCGCTTTTGACATTATGGAAGAAGGTAATTGCGGAAAGATTATCCTTGATTGGGAATAGAATTAGTATAATTTATATGTAATTTTATTTATTAAAATTATCTTTGGTTCATACTAATTAACGATTACCTATGAAATTAAATCGCGTCAGTCGTGGAATAAGGTTACTTAACTTCCTACTCGATTTAGTCGTTTTTGCACTAATTGCTTCAACTATCATTTTCATCATAAAAACGCAAACTCATTTATTAAATACTGAAAATAGGCTAACTGATCGCATATTATCATTAATAATTTACATTTTATATTACTTCGCTTTTGAAACAATATTTTACTCAACCCCCGGAAAATTATTAACGAAAACGAGAGTTGTTAATGAAGAGAACGAGTCCCCATCAAATGCTTCTATCCTATTGAGATCGATACTACGAATTATCCCTTTAGAACCGTTTAGTATCTTTTTTAGCTCAACCAAACAATGCTGGCATGATCGATTTTCAAAAACCAAAATAATCCGAATTAATCACTAAAATTTAAATCAAATGAAAAAGAAACTTTCAGTAAAACTAGTAGCAATCCTGCTTTTAGCGGCAACGGTATTGCCGTCGTGTGCTACCGTTTTTGGAGGCCCTGTTTCAGCTTGTCAGCGTACCAAACCTGCACCCGGCGAACCAGCGCGAGAAGTTCGTGCCGGAGCTTTAATTGCTGACATCCTTTTGTTTTGGCCAGGTGCTATCGTAGATTTTGCCACCGGAGCTATTTACAAACCTTGTAACAAGTAAAATTCGCGACCTTAAAACTAGAAATGAGGATTTAACAATTAATTAAATCCTCATTTTTTATTTCCACGTGAAACAATTTCAACCTTATACATCCAACTCCACCCACACCGGACAGTGGTCAGAATGAACAACTTCGGGCAAAATTCCAGCATTCTTAATTTTTGATTTTAACGGATCAGTCAACATGTGATAGTCAATACGCCAGCCTTTGTTTCGTGCACGTGATCCGGCACGATAGCTCCACCATGAATAATTGTGTGGATCCGGCACCACTTCTCGGAAACTATCAACGTAGCCATCATCCACAAATTGTTGGAACCAGTCACGTTCCTCCGGCAGAAAACCCGACGTATTTTGCTGCTTCTCCGGGTTGTGAATATCAATCCATAAACGACAGATGTTATAATCGCCCGAAATCACCAAATTGGTACGTTCTCTTCGCAAATCATTTAAATAGTCGTGAAAATCGGCCAAAAAATCCATTTTAAAGGCCTGTCTGGGTCCTCCGGTAGTACCGCTGGGGAAATAGGCGCTAATAACCGATAAGTCGCCATAATCGGCTCGTATGACACGCCCTTCTGCATCATATTTAGCTGCTCCCATACCATATTCAACATGATCGGGCTTTTGTTTCGTGATGATCGCAACCCCACTGTATCCCTTTTTTTCAGCGGAATGAGCAAAAATTTCATAACCAATTGATTTTAATTCCTCTTCACTCATTTGTCCGGGCTGGGCTTTGGTTTCCTGAACACAAACAATGTCGGGATCAGCATCAGAAAGCCACTCCAAAAATCCTTTTCTTACAGCTGCTCGAATTCCGTTAACATTGTAACTTAAAATACGTTTCACAATTTTTCTTAATTTTGATTGGTAAACAAGTTCGAAAGATAAACAATCTTAACTAGAAAAATTTTTAGCATTGAATAAAGGAATCGTCATAAAATCCACTGGAAGTTGGTACACCGTTCAAACAGAAGCAGGGCAAAAAGTGCAGTGTAAAATCAAGGGTAATTTCCGGATTAAAGACATTAAAAGTACGAATCCGGTTGCTGTTGGTGATCACGTTGAATTTAAAATGGTTGACGAACAGGAAATTGAAAATGATAGTAAAACTGTTGGTTTAATCACGAAAATCATCGACCGTAAGAATTACATCATCCGAAAATCACCTAATTTATCAAAGCAGTCGCACATTATTGCCGCCAATATCGATCAGGCTTTTTTAGTGGTTACCATCAACTATCCCATCACCACCACAACGTTCATCGATCGTTTTTTGGTGTCTGCGGAAGCGTATCGCATTCCTTGCAACCTTATCTTTAACAAGGTTGATCGCTACAACCATGAGCAAACCAAACAAATGGATCACCTAATTGAAGTTTACCAGGGGATTGGGTACCATTGCCTGAAAACTTCAACTAAGAAAAATATTGGAATGGACACGTTGAAGCGTTGGATGAAAAATAAAACCAATGTTTTTGCAGGTCATTCCGGTGTTGGAAAATCAACCTTGATCAATAAGATTGAACCATCTTTAAATTTGAAAACCCGTGAAATTTCAGACTACCATCAGACTGGAAAACACACGACAACGTTTTCAGAGATGTTTGAGTTAAGTTTTGGCGGATACATTATCGACACACCAGGAATTAAAGGCTTCGGAGTGCTTGAAATGAAAAAAGAAGAAATTTCACATTATTTTCCGGAAATGTTCAAGTTGCTCGAAAAATGTCAGTACTATAATTGCACCCATACTCATGAACCAGCATGTGAAGTCAAAAAATTTGTTCACGAAGGTGAAATTGCCGAGAGCCGCTATTTTTCGTACCTCGGATTACTGGAGATGGATGAAAGGTACCGAAATTGATCTAGATTGAATTTTCAAAATGGATTAAAAAATCCCCTCAAAAACCAATTTAAAAACCTATTTTTCAGCGATTTAATTTGAAATGATCGAATATTTTAACGGCTTTAGAATCGCCTATTTCTTTAGCAACTGTATCGTAGGGCTGTTTTTTTAAATTCTCAAGGCTTTTAAAGTTCCTTAAAAGTGCCTGAATGGTCTTCTCCCCGATTCCAGGAATTTCCTCCAACTCTGATTTGATAAAATTCTTCGAACGTAATTTTCGGTGAAAAGTGATCCCGAATCGGTGGGCTTCGTCCCGAGCTTGCTGAATCACTTTTAAACTTTCTGAATTTTTATCCAGGTAAAGTGGAACCGAATCACCAGGGAAGAAAATTTCCTCCAATTTTTTTGCAATGCCAACAATGGCAATTTTTCCACGCAGATTTAATTTTTCAAGTGCGCTTAATGCCATTCCCAACTGTCCTTTTCCGCCATCAATTATGATTAATTGTGGCAACTGCTGTTTTTCATCAACCTGTCGTTTGTAACGACGGAAAACAATCTCTTCCATCGACGCAAAATCGTTGGGCCCTTCAACTGTTTTGACATGATAATGGCGATATTCCTTTTTTGCCGGTTTGGCGTTTTTAAAAACCACGCAAGCTGCTACCGGATTTGTTCCTTGTAAATTAGAGTTATCGAAACATTCAATCCGCGTGGGTAATTCTTTCAATTGAAGATCCTTTCTCAGTGTATCTAAAATTCGATTGGTATGCTGCCTGGGTTTGGCCAACACCAATTGTTTCTCCTTTTCCAATCGAAAATATTTGGCATTTCGCTGCGATAAATCCAGCAACTTTTTCTTATCGCCCCGAACTGGTACATGAAATTTCACTTGCTCCAGTTCAAATTCCGGTTTGAAAGGAACAAGCAATTCTTTGGCGTTTGAGTAGATTTTCTGCCTGATATCGGTGATCGCATATTGCAACAAATCTTCTTTGGTCTCGTCCAATGCCTTTTTAATTTCCGTGGTGTAGGTCTGAACAATGGCGCCGTTAATCACTTTCAAATAGTTGACGAATGCAGACTTCTCCACCACATCAATTCCGAAAACATCCACATCCGTAATTGTTGCACTAACAACCGTCGAGCGATTCTGAAATTTTTCTAAAATTTGAAGTTTCTCTTTGATTTGGTTGGCTTCTTCAAACCTGAAATCCACAGCATATTTATGCATCAATTCGCGCAAATATCTAATCACCCCAGAAATATTTCCTTTTAAAATATCTTTAATTTCAGCAATGTATTGGTTGTAATCTTCTTCCTCTTGATGTCCCTCACAAGGTCCCAAACAATTTCCAATATGATACTCAAGGCAAACTTTAAGCTTGCCACTTTCAATATTTTCTTTGGACAAATTGTACTTGCATGTTCGGAGCTTGTACAATTTTCGAAACAAACCGAGCAGCGTCCGGACAGCAACAACCGATGTATATGGACCGAAATATTGTGAGCCATCGCGAATGACATTTCGGGTTTGAAACACCCGTGGAAATGGTTCGTTTTTGATGACAATCCATGGATAGGTTTTGTCATCCTTCAATTGAATATTGTACCTCGGTTGATATTTTTTGATGAGATTATTTTCCAGTAGCAGGGCATCTTGTTCGGTTTCTACAACCAAATATTTGATGTCAGCAATCGCACGAACCAACAAAGCCGTTTTCCGATTTTCATGATTTTTGGTGAAATAGGAAGAGACTCTTTTCTTCAGATTTTTCGCTTTTCCAACGTAAATAATTTTACCAGTCTGATCAAAATACTGGTATATTCCGGGTCGGTCTGGAAGCACCAAAACGATCTTTTTTAGCTCTTCGTGATTTTTATTTACGCTGGAATATTTCAAGCTGAAAAGGAATTTTTAGTACTCAACCAAGGTATGTGTTTCGTAATTTGACAAGGCTTTTTTCTTACCATTTTCGATGAATTTTAAATCGCAGATAAACGAAAAAAATACCTTTTTCACCTTCATTTTTTCAACCAAATTTAAAGCTGCCATAGCGGTTCCTCCGGTCGCCAAAAGATCATCATGAATCAAAACAACATCCTCTTCATTGAGGGCATCAAGATGCATTTCAATCGTGTCTGCTCCATATTCCAACTCGTAAGATTCCTCTACGGTTTGAGCTGGTAATTTGCCCTTTTTACGCACCGGAACAAAGCCGGCATTCAATAAATAAGCTACCGCTCCACCAACAATAAATCCGCGGGATTCCAGTGAAACAACTTTAGTAATTCCTTTATTTTTGAAATTTTCAGAGACCTGATCAACGACTTCTTTTAACCCATCCGGGTCTTTTAGGAGCGTTGTAATATCTTTAAAATTAATTCCTTTTGACGGGTAATCCGGAACTTCGCGGATGATTTCTTTTAAATTCATGGGTTTATTTTTAAAGGTTGTTCCACGTGGAACACTATCGTCCAAGCATCACCAAAAGCACATTAATATCTGATGGATTCACACCAGAAATACGGCTTGCCTGTCCGATCGTTTTTGGCTTTATTTTAGTCAATTTTTGTCGTGCTTCAGTAGAAATTGTATGAATACTACCGTAGTCGAACTTGTTTTCAATATTGATGTTTTCAAGCCGTTTAAATTTATCGGCTATCAATTTTTCCCGGTCAATATATCCTGAATATTTTATTAAAATTTCAGCAGATTCTACTATTTCTTCGTAACGATTTTTAGGAATTCTTTTGAGCATCGTCTGAAATGGAGTGACTACCTCCATGATATCAAAAATTGAAATTTGTGGGCGTGAAATGACATCTTTCAATTTCACTCCTTGTTTCAATGGAGATGTATTTCTTGCTTCCAAAAGTTCGTTAATATATTGTGGTTTGATTGAAAAATTCGACACAAATTTGATAATTTCATCACGATATTTTACCTTCTCTTCCAATAGGTCAAACCGTTCTTTTTTTACTAATCCAAGGGCATACCCTTTCGGTGTTAACCGAGCATCAGCATCGTCCTGCCGCAATAAAATCCGGTATTCAGCACGCGAAGTAAACATACGATAGGGTTCGTCTACGCCTTTTGTCACCAGATCATCAATTAATACACCAATGTATGCGTCATCTCTTCCAAGTGTAAATTCTTTTTCCCCATGCGATTTCAAATGCGCGTTAATACCAGCAACAATTCCCTGAGCAGCGGCTTCTTCATAGCCGGTTGTTCCGTTAATTTGGCCAGCAAAAAACAAGTCCTTAATGTACTTTGTCTCCAATGTATGGTACAACTGTGTTGGATCAAAATAATCGTATTCTATCGCATATCCTGGGCGATAAATCTTCGCGTTTTCTAAACCTGGAATCAACCGTAAGGCCTTGTACTGAACTTGCCACGGTAGGGACGATGAAAAACCATTTAAATAATACTCATGTGTGGTCTCGCCCTCTGGTTCCAGAAACAATTGATGTTGCATCTTCTCCGCGAAAGTCACCAACTTTGATTCAATACTCGGGCAATAACGAGGTCCCGTACTTTGAATTGTTCCATCATACATCGGGG
>Ga0102953_1001198_pt1 | contig 16679 bp, 22 predicted proteins | sample SalPon2A_C_D2_MG_FD_78509 | JGI IMG/M metagenome (GOLD analysis project Ga0102953, IMG submission 78509) | Soil microbial communities from South San Francisco under conditions of wetland restoration - Salt Pond MetaG R2A_C_D2_MG | ecosystem: Environmental > Terrestrial > Soil > Wetlands | place... | reverse complement strand
CTGTGGGGCCTTCCGATAATGATTACCTGAATGCAGTTGTCCTGATAACCACTTCGCTTGAACCGCAGGAATTGCTCAACCGGTGCAAGGCTTTTGAAAAAGAAACCGGGAGAGATCAGGATGCTCCCCGCTGGTCGAACAGGGTGATCGATCTGGATATCATTTCTTTTGACGAATTACATATCAACAGAGGAAAACTTCAGGTACCTCACCCATCCTATCCCGACAGGCTCTTCGTTTTGCTCCCCCTTCGTAACCTTGATCCGGATTGGCATGATCCGGTGAGTGGCAAGTTTATAGAAGAAATGATAACATGCGCACCTAAAATCAGAATCACTGAGACCAACTTATCCTGGGATGCTGACGCATGAATCAATTTGACTTTATCGCTATCGAGGGGGTTATCGGGGCAGGGAAAACATCCCTTGCTAAATTGCTGGCCAAGAGGCATGGAGCCAAACTGGTTTTGGAAGAATTTGAAGAGAATCCCTTCCTCCCGAAATTTTATGAGGACATGGATCGCTATGCCTTTCAGACACAGCTCTCATTCCTGGCATCCCGTTTTCACCAGCAACAGAAAATTCAGAATAAGGAATTGTTCCACGAGCTGGTCATGACTGACTATCTTTTCGATAAAGACCGGATTTTTGCCCGGGTCAACCTTGCCGGTGATGAAATGGCGCTTTACGATAAAATATTCAGTATTATGAACCTGAAGACACCAAAACCTGATTTGGTTGTTTTCATTCAATGCACGGTGGAACGATTGCTGTATAATATAGAAATGCGGAACCGGGAATACGAACAGAACATCGACCCCGTTTATCTGCAGGAGCTAAATGATGTATATAATCAATTTTTCCATCATTACGACCGATCACCACTGATGATCATAAACGCAAGTGAAATTGACTTTGTTAATGATAAGGATCATTTGGATTATATAGATCAGCAAATATTTTACTTACCAATCCGTAATACCCATACTCATATTACACCCGGTTAATAAATGTTATCATGCTTGATTTAATTCTTTTGATACTCTTGATATGGGCCTTTGTACGCTTCTACAAGAGCTTAAGTAGTGGGAGCCGGGCTTTTAACAATCAGGTTAATTCAGGTTCCGGCAACAATTCAAGAACACGTTTCTCTCAAGGTCGTAAGAAACATTTCGACGATATTGAGGAAGCAGATTACACGGAAATAAAGGAAAACGACAGAGAATCATCCAGTGCCAAAAACTCCTGATTTTTGCAGTAATATATAAGGTGTGTCCTGGTTTCTGACTTTATTTTGGGGGTTAGATGTCGATACGTACATAACAAGTCTTTTGAACGATAGCCGATACCCGTTCTTCAGATTCCTCAATAATTCATTTGTCTTCAGGATGTTTGACCGCAATCAATCATCAGAGAATAACCGCCCTAACTCCACTTTTCTGTCGATTGTGGGTCTCACATTGTTTGCCCTCATATTCATTGCCGTTTATCTGCAGTGGAATTCGTTTTTGACGAAGCATAAAAATGATGAACTGGTCAAAAAACTGGAAGAGCGGAATAATGAGCTTCTGACGCTCGATCAGACCGCCAGAGATATACAGTTCCAGTATCTTCGACTTCGATCACTTATCGAAAGCGGGAATCTTTCCATCGTTCACGTACCCGGCGACCTTAAGGACTTCGAAAAAGGCACCCTGTTATGGGACCGGCAGACCCAAAGGGCTGCTCTCCTTTTCGAGGGACTTTTGATTCCCCCCGATACCAATCTCTGCATCTGGTGGAAAAGCCAGTCAAACCCCGAATGGATGCTGGCCGCCACTATTACGGTTTCCAAACCTGACACCGTTTATACCCGTTTCGATCTTCCATCCTTTAATCAGGTTTCTGGTCTTCTTTTCCGATTTGTTGAAAGTAAAAACGATCATCCCTCTTCGAACTCAGGCAGAGAAATATCCCGTGCATCTCTTAACAACTCTACCGTAACCAATGTTGGAAAAGAACAGTAGGGCTACCCGCACCCTGCCTTTTTGTTTCCTGCCTGCTGTTAACTGTTTGGTGTTGGATATTTCCTTGGTCCGGCAATTCTTTCCTGAGATTCATCCCAACCTGCCACTATAATCTGTCATTCACCAAGACATTCACTATGGCATAAGGTTTGAACCTGTTTTCAGCGAAAACTGTCACAGTTATTACCCTTATTGCTATGATCGAGCGATTAAAACAATCAATGCAGGCCCTGGAAATGTTGTCACGTGCCCAGGATGTAACGGCAAACAATCTGGCAAACATCAATACCCCAGGGTATAAAGCTCAAAAACTCTTTTACCAGGCTTTTCAAAAAGCCGTTAACGGACAAGTAGTCGATATCCCGGATGCCCAGGAAACGGCTAGTTCAGAATCTGGTGATATGAAAAAAACCGGCAACCCATTTGATGTAGCCATCAATGGGAAAGGTTTTTTCCTGGTGAACTCTAACGGACAGGATGTGATGAGTCGAAACGGTCGGTTTCACATTGATTCGCAAGGATACCTTCGTGATTCAAATGACGCTTATGTTCAGGGAAAATCGGGAACTATTTATTTGCCCGAAATGCAAAACGATCCCAATGCGAAACTGCAGATATCAAAAGATGGCACCATCACATTAAACGGGTCGGTCGTCGACCAGCTACAATTGGTCAAAGTTCCGAATTATCAGGATCTCAAACGACTGAACGATGCATATATGACTACGAAAGATGGTCTGCCCCCCTTGGCTGATAATGAAAGCACGGTATCTCAGGGATTTTACGAATCATCCAATGTAGATCCTTTGAAGCAAATGATTGCTATGACGACCAATATGCGTCTGTTTCAGACACAGCAAAAGACCATGCAGACCATGGATCAGATATTGGGACAAGTCACTTCACAACTTGGAAAATTTTAACTCTTAAATAAAGAACCCCATGTTTAGAGCACTTCAAACGGCTGCTTTGGGAATGAGTGCCCAACAAATGTCAGTGGATAACATTGCCAATAACCTGGCCAATGTGAATACAACAGGTTTCAAGAAGAGCACCATCGCCTTTCAAGATTTATTTTATCAAACCATTAATGGTTCGGATTCCGGCTCTACCGCCAGCGGTACTGGCAGCAGTGCAACAGACCTGCAGATCGGTTTGGGGTCCCGTCCGGCAGCTACCATCCGGAACTTTAGTCAAGGATCACTGCAAAATACCGGGAACCCACTCGACATGGCCGTCAGCGGACAGGGATTCTTCCAGGTTCTTCAACCAGATGGCTCGGTAGCTTATACACGGGACGGGACGTTTACCCTCAATTCTGATGGCACACTGGTCAACAGTTCAGGGCTCCCATTGGCCAGCCAGATTCAGGTACCCCCAAACACCCAGAGTGTTCAGATAACCAAAGACGGAACCATCAACGCCATGCTGCAGGGACAGACCCAGCCGGTAAATCTTGGACAGTTACAGCTGGCAAGATTTGTTAACCCCGAGGGTCTGCGTGCTCTCGGCGACAATCTGTACGCGCCGACAGTCGCCTCGGGACAACCCTACCTTGGAACGGCGGGTTCTGATGGATTTGGCTCTATTGAACAGGGATATCTTGAAAACTCAAATGTAGATATCGTAAATGAGATGGTTTCTCTGATCACCGCCCAGCGTGCCTATGAAATCAACTCCAAGATGATTCAAACGGCCGATCAGATGATGTCGCTCACTAACGCTATCAAACAATAGGATCACCAAAGAATTTCTGAACTAATGCTTTTCATTCTTGCCATATCACTGATTCTGAATTTGCAACCATCTGCGAGTGCTAAGCTTACAGATTTTTTAACCAAGGAGGTGAAGCAACAACTCGTTCAGCAGTATGGCAAAGATGCTTACCGGTTTGATGTGAGCATCCGGTATATCCCTGCTGAACTGCAAAATGTGTCGCCTGGGCAGATAAACAGTATTAAACTCACCGATCCCAACATGCCAAACGGATACGCCCTGGCTAAGGTCAGGTACGATAGCGGTAACCACAACTCACTGGCGCAGATCCAACTTTTTGTGGATGTATGGCAACAATTGCTGGTTCCGAAGGAAAGGATTATGCCCGGACAAAAACTGTCGCCTGACATGTTTCAAATGAATTGGGTTCGGACGACCAGGTTGCAGGGGATATATCTGAAAGATCCTGGTATGGTGAAAGGTAAAGTTTCCAAAAGGCTCCTCCCTGCAGGTAAACCAATACCTCCCAGAGGCATACAGGATACACCAATCATCGACTTTGGGAATACCGTAACTCTTGAATACCAACAAAACGGTCTTCTCTTGAGTCTTTCCTGTGTAGCGCGCCAGCCGGGCGTTAAAGGCGACCGCATCAAAGTCTATTGCAAAGACACACGCAAAACATACGAGGTCAAGGTAATCAACGCCTCAACAGTAAAATGGGAGAAAACATTGTGAAATTATCGTCTGTAAAAAGTGGATTGATCGTAGTTCTTTTGCTTCTGATTATTCCCGGTTTCGCTGCTGCTCAAAATTCTCTCTACCAGGATTACCGGGCAAGACATATCGGTGATATCATCACTATTGTTTTGGCTGAGAATATCAGCGGACAAAGTAATACAAAGGCAAATACTCAAAACAGTTCTTCGGGTGATGCTTCCGGAAAGGTTACGGGTTCCATCACAAATTTTCTCCCTGTCTTCGGGGCCAACGCCAGCCTGGATTACAATACCAGTGACGACATCTCAAATGTTCAAAATCAATTGCTGAAAGGAACATTTACGGCCCGTGTCGATACCATTGAACAAAACGGTGATTTACATATCACGGGTAGCAGGAGTACCGAGATCAATGGAGAAATACATACGCTTTATCTGCAGGGTTATGTTCGACCCGAAGACGTCTCCACTGACAATAGCGTTCTTTCTTACCGGATTGCCGACGCACATATTAAATACCTGAAAAAAGGGAAAATTAAGGACCGTCCCGGATTTCTCAGAAAAAAGATATTTCTAATACTAGGCGTCATCTTAGCCTTCACAGCATTTAAAGGAAAATTATAATTAACACATGAAACGATTTTTACAAGGAATCCTCGTCCTGTTGGTAATCGCCGGTTTTGTCCATCGTGCAAATGGGCAAATGAAAATACAGGACCTATGCAAAATCCAGAATGCTGATGATCATGTACTTATCGGGTATGGCCTGGTGACGGGTCTTGACCGGACCGGTGACCGGACGATCATGAAGCGGGGAGCCACATTTACGGTCCAGTCGATTGCAAATATGCTGAAAAAATTCGGCATCTCAGTCGACCCGAACCAGTTACAGACACGGAATGTTGCCGCGGTAATGGTAACGGCCGATATCAGTCCTTATAATGCTACTGGCAGTTATGTGGATGTAACGGTCTCATCCCTGGGAGATGCATCCAGCCTTTCGGGCGGAGTTTTGCTGCAGACACCGTTGATCGATCCAAACGATCCCAATGTTGAAGCCAAGGCTCAGGGCGCTCTTGTTTCAGGAGATCTATCTGCCGAGGTACCCGGCGCACGCGTTTCTCAGAATCCTTCTTTGACGGCAACGATTCCCAATGGCGGTATCGTCATTAAGAACCAGTTGTTCTCTCCGGACAACAAAAAACCATTTGGACTGGTGCTGCTCAAACCCGACTATGCCAATGCCCAGAATATTTCAGATGCCATTTCAAAAACAACCGGGGCCAAAGCCAGCGTGGAAAATGCCGGTCTCATTACGATCCAGTGGCCACAAAATGCCAACAACACGGGTTCAATGAACCAGTTCATTGCCAAAGTGATGCAGACACCTGTAAGCGTTGAAGTTCCTGCCCGGGTTGTTATTAACGAACGATCCGGAACCATCGTGGCCGGAGGCAATGTGCGTATTGGTGAAGTGATGGTCAGCCATGGCAACGTACAAATACAAACACGGCTGCTCCCATATGTCTCCCAACCGGCGCCATTTTCCAAAACAGGGAAAACCGTACAAGGCAATGTTCCTGAAGCCGGTATTGCACAGCAAAATTCGAAGACTTTTGTTCTGCAAAACAACACCACGGTTGGTCAGCTCGCCTCAGCGCTCAACAACCTGGGTATGAGCCCGCGTGATATTATCGCCATATTTCAGGCTATTGATCGCGCAGGGGCTCTGAAAGGCAAACTAATTATCATGTAAGGTTAACAATGAAATTACAACCTTTATCAACGAACCAGCCTATTAATCTTAAAAAGGATAAGGCTACAGTTGAAGAGCAGAAAAAAGAAAAAACGGCCACTCAGTTTGAGCAAATCTTCGCCCTGCAGCTGGTACGCGAGATGACTAAAGGCACATTTAAGATGTCCGATAATAGTGAAGACAAAGGCGTGGCAGAAATATATCGATCTCATGTAAATCAAGTATTAGCCCAGGAACTCGCGTCAAAACACGAACTTGGCATTGCCAATTTGATGATGAAATACTGGGACCAAAAATCTGAATCATCCTCCTCGTCATGACACAGCAGTTTCAATTAGCTAACCAAACCGGTTCCGGCCCGGCAGGAACAGAATATCCGGCACTGCACGAAAGTCTTCAGCAGCTTATAAGTACTTTTGAAGAAATGGAAGAACTTATTCGTAAGCAACTCAGAGCTGTAGTCGAGAATGACTTTGAGGAAATCGTGGCCTTTGCAGAGAAACAGTTAGAACTTACCTATCTGCTCAATCAGCGTGAACAGAGCTTCCAGCGATTAATAAGCCAGGTATTTCACGATTTAAAACTGGAAGGTCCCGCACCGAGTCTATCCATTATTCTGGATCAGGTAGATCACATGCGTGAAGAATTCGGTCCATTGCGCGAGAAACTGCTTTCGGCTATTTCCAATACACAGAAAGCACAACAACAATTGGTCAATCTGCTTGAATTCGCCCAGGATCATGTTTCTCATACGCTTCGTGAAATATATGCCTTGAGTAATCAGCATAACATGCATTACACCAACAACGGACACAAGGCCCAGGACGCAGGGCTGGCCCGAATGATTAATCAAACCGCCTGATATTATGGATACCCTGTTAGAGATAACCAAACGCGGGTTACAAGCCAGCCGAATGGCGATGGATGTAATTGGCAACAATATTGCAAATGCCAGTACTCCGGGATATAGCCAACAACGTCTGGATGTGACTTCTGCCGGCTATCAAAGCGGCGGGTTATCTATCGGACTGGGTGTCAACATCCAGGATATACAGCGTTTACACGATAACATCATCGACCAGCAAATCCGGGATAAGCAAAGCCAGATCGGATCGCAACAGGAGCAACAAAAAGTTCTGCAGCAATTGCAATCGACTCTTTCCACGCAAAACGGCCAGGATCTGGACCAACTGATAGGCAACTTTTTCAATTCGTTCAGTAATCTGTCCAATCAGCCCGAAGACAACACGCTTCGCAATAATGTTATCAACCAGACTCAGGCACTGACCAGTCAGTTCCATAGCCTGGACTCAACTTTGACTTCAATGAAAGGTGATGTTGCCACATCCATCCGGACCGACGTCACCCAGGTCAACGGTCTTCTCAGTGATATTGCAACGCTGAACAAATCAATACTTTCGAGCCAGAATCTCGGGCATCCCGATAATCAGTCGCTCGATCAGCGCGCCCAAAAGCTTCAGGATTTATCCAAGCTCGTCAATTTCACCGTCCTTAAAAACTCAAACAACGACTACGAGATACGCATTGGCGGTATGGTCGTCTTGCATAACGATCAGTCACAAGCGCTCCAAACAGAAGAGGACACCGGCAATAATCAGATGCGAGTCCGTTTGGGTAACGGGAAGGCTCTGGATATAACCGGAGGTAGCGTCGGTGCCAACATCACCAATTATGACAAGGTAATCCCGGGTTATCAAAATCAGCTGAATTCACTTGCCAAGAACCTGGTTGAAAAAGTCAATGCCATACACCAAACGGGGTATGACATGAACGGCAATACCGGTGTCGACTTCTTCGATCCCAATAATACCACGGCAAAAACCATATCCCTGAATTCTGTGATTCAAAATAACCCTCAGGCAATTGCGGCTTCAGATACTTCCGGTGCAACAGGCAACAATAAGATTGCACTGCAAATTTATGACCTTGGGAGCAGTAATGTCATCAACGGACAAACTCTTCAACAAAACGCTACGGCTATGGCAACTTCAGCAGGTTCTGATATCACAAATCTGACGAATAGTATACAAACGCTGCAATCGGCTAAGAATTTGCTTGACACGCAGCAGGCTAGTACGTCTGGGGTGAATCTTGATGAGCAACTTACGAATATGATTAAATATCAGAATGCCTATCAGGCTACGGCAAGGGTTCTGAATACATCACAGCAGATGTTCCAATCACTCATATCTATCCTCTGACCATGAGAATAACAGAGCAAAGTTATATCAATACATTTCTTCAGAACATTAATCGCAATCGTTCTGAGATGGCCAAGCTTGAGGAGCAGTTATCTACTCAAAAAAGCGTAAACCAGCCATCAGACAATCCGACGGCGTATTCCGATGGCCGTAACCTGGAGGCAGAAGTCAAAAGGAATCAACAATATCAGACAAATATTGATACCGGTCTGACCCAGGCTAATTCGGCCAGTGATGCCATGACCCAGATGCAGGATGAACTCACTAAGATTAAATCGATTGCCGTTCAGGGAGCAAACGGTACCCTGTCGCAAAGTGATATGAGTAACATGGCTGATAATGTCGATCAGTTAAAGCAATCGCTGGTCGAACTGACCAATACCCAGATTCAGGGACGTTATTTGTTCGGGGGTACAAAGTCGGATAACCCACCCTTTTCGGTCTCAGGCAATACGGTCACCTATAATGGTAATTCCGGGTCATTGAATATCAAAATCAGCGACAGCAGTACGGTCAAGGTCAGTACGGATGGAAATAACCTGATAGATTATAAGAGTGGTGATACCATTTTTAAGATGCTTGACCGCCTTTCATCGAGCTTGCGTGCAGGCAATTCGCAAGGTGTAAGTAATGAGCTGAATAATATTACTTCGGCCGTTGGGCATGTCAGTGATCTGAATGGTCAACTTGGTAATACCATTAATCAGATGCAGTTTACGACGAATCAGTACGATGCAAGTAACATCAACCTGCAATCGAACATAAGCAACCTTACAGATGCCGACTATGCTTCTGTGATCAGTCAGTTTCAAAGTCTGCAGACGGCGTATTCTGCCGCTTTAACCGTTCACTCCCAAATTATGAGTAACAACCTTGCTAAGTACATGTAATCATAGCAGCGTGCCGGAGCCGATGACCATGTCGAATGTGTCCAATACAACCATGATCGATTCCCGTGTTTTTGGTCCGATGGGCATTGAAAACACAAAAATCATACACTTCCCTAAGGGAGTTCCCGGCCTGGACAGTGAACGCAATTTCGCTTTTGTTTGTATCGAAGAGTACCAGCCATTAGTTTGGATGATCAGTCAGAGTGGGTTATACCACTTGCCGGTGATACCCTTGACCCTGATTGATTCGGAAGATCTGGATGAGGAATCACGTGAGGATTATTATCCTCAACTCATGCAGATTCTGAATGATAATCCTAACACGGCTGCTTATGTAATCCTTAAGCTCAACCCCTCAATAAAACACATCTCATTAAAGGCGCCAATCGTCGTAGATGTAGAACTGCTGAGGGGAGAGCAGTATATTCTGGATTACATCACTATGCAATCGACATGAGGAATAAACCATGCTGGTTCTCTCACGAAAAGAAGGTGAAGGAATTTACCTTAATGACAACATCAAAATCACCATCGTCGAAATCGGTCGAAATCAGATCAAACTGGGCATTGACGCCCCGCGGGATGTTTCGATTGTTCGAGATGAGATTATGGATCGGGTTAAGTTTGAAAACCGAGAGTCTCTCGCCGACACCAAGCCGAATTCGGTGGATCTTCCCGATATTTTAAAAAAACTAAAATCCCCTAACGAACCCTGACATGGCTACCTACGACGCACAGCTTGAAAACTGCCTTCAAACCCTCGAAAAGGGAGACTATGATCATTGTCTTCAATTAGCTGAGGAGCTACAAGCTAACTATCCGGATGCTGCCGAAGCTTTCCATGTGGAAGCCATGGCCCATCAATTCCGTTTTAATTGGAAAGAAAGTATCCAGGCGCTTGATCGTGCCATTGACAATGCCCCTTATGATGCAGCTCTTTATAATCTCAGGGCTTTTGCAAAGATGAACCTGAGTGAGCTGGGTGCTGCCGATCAGGATTTAACCGAAGCGATTGAACTTGAAGATCTCGAGGCTGCGCATCGCAACCGTGTCTTGTTATACATCCTCCAGGAAAAGTTTGATGAGGCCGCTCAATATCTCTATGACCGCCTGGTAGCAAATCCTGATGAGGTTGACAACTGGATCATGATGGGTGATCTGATGAAACGCGTTGGCCTTGAAGAAAAAGCAGAAACGTATTTTGAAGAGGCCCGCCGGCGCGATCCCAACCATCCGGTTTTTGCCTGACAACCCGTAATTCCTTCACCAAAATCATTGACGGATGGATAAGCTGCCGATCTCGTTGTGCATGATCGTCAAGAACGAAGAGCGCCATCTTGCCGCCTGCCTGGAAAGCGTACATGGATGGGTGGATGAGATCGTCATCATGGACACCGGATCCTCAGATACGACCAGGGAAATTGCAAGAAGATACCATGCATCCGTCTATGATCACGAATGGAAAAATGATTTTGCAGAAGCGAGAAATGCTGCTTTAGCACAAGCAAGAAACCCATGGTTGCTTCAGCTGGATGCGGATGAAGAGATTTCCCGGGATGATGTCCCGTGGTTTTTTGAATCCTACCCGTGGACTAATGCTTTAGGATACTATCTCAACATTCACAACCTGAAAAACGAACACAACAGTGAAGTTTCCCTTATTCACCGGTTGATTCGTTTCTATCGCAATCATCCCGACATACACTATGAATCTGCGATACATGAAACCCTCCATGTTTCAAAATCCCAGGTGTACACCAGTCCGGTACGAATTATTCACAAAGGATACAATCATAATGTAAATACAGGGCTCAAACGCCAGCGTAACCTCAAGATTCTGCAGGCCAAGCTAAAAGAGTCGCCCAACAATCCCTTTTTACTCGCCTACCTCGCCCAGCACTACCAAATGGAAGGGCAACTCGATACAGCAGTAGAAATTGCAGAAAAATCCCTCTGGTGTGGCGTAACTTTTCCGATGCGTCGTCAATTTCTTCATTTGTGCTTTGACTATTCCTTCTGGAAGCGTGACGAGACGTTGATAAAAAAAAATTTTAGCATGATGCCCGTGCCCGATGTTTTTCCCGATTACCACTACTATCAGGGCAAATATCTTGAATTAACCGGGCATAACATGAGTGCTGCCAGTCATTATAAAAAATATCGTCACTTATCCGGGGCACAGTCTGAACGACATAACGACAGTTTTATTCCCGATCTGGAAGTTGATGTACGCCGCAGAGAAGCTATGATTTTATCAGTGAACCAACAGTTTGACGATGCTGTGATTCTAATGAAAGAGGCGGTAACAATTGCTCCTTCAGCATATCAGTTATGGGCTGAACTCGGGCAATACCAATTTAAACTTGGACAGGTTGAGCAGGCCAGTGTGAGCTTTGGAAGCGTATTGAAGACATTGGATTATGCCCCCCCAACACCGGAAAGCGCAACCCTCAAACTGCGTTACTCTCAACTTATAGAAAAATTAAAACCACTTATTCTTCAATAATCATGCATAACGTCGATAAGTGATAAGAAAGAATTATATGTTTTTTGCATAACCATGAATTTGTAAACATTTTTTACCTAGTAGCATCAGTGAAAATGACTCCAGAATTACAGAATGAGGCTATTTCAAATCAACTGGCTGTGAGTATGAATGAAAGCGATAAAAACATTTTAATCGTTGAAGACTCACCTACCATGCGGCGCATCATTCATAACACGCTTAAACAACTGGGTTTCCGAAATGTAGTTTCGGCAGGCAATGGGGCCGAAGCTATAAAACAACTGGGACAAAATTCCATCGGCTTTATTATAACTGACTGGAATATGCCTGAAATGAACGGCCTTGAGTTTGTTACATGGGTAAGGAATAACGATCAATTCAAGGATCTCCCAATCCTCATGATTACTACCAGGGGCATGAAAGAACACGTAATTGAAGCTGTGAAAGCTGGCGTTAATAATTATATCGTCAAGCCCTTCACAACCGAGGTTCTGCAAGAGAAAATTGAAAAATTAATGATCTGATCCATGCCAGCCGAAAATTCACAAACCTCATTTCCTATATTCTCTGGTGATGAACATTATGAAGAGATACTGATTCGTATTCAGCATCTGAAAGAACTTTTTTCGCTTGGCGAAGAGATCATGCCGTTGCTTGAAGAATTGTTTCTTTTCTTCAATGATATGACACCCCTGCTGGGTCATGTATCTGACAAGCCTCTGATGCACCAGGGAATCATGCCCAATATCGCACGTATTCTGGAAGCTGCCATTGACCAAATGACCGACTCAACATTTCAAATTATGAGTCAGGTATCAGATATGCAGGAACGTACTGATGCATTGTTAACAGCGGGCTCAAAAGCGGAAGAGAATCCTGAAATTCTGAGAGATGAGCTAAAGCAGATTCGCAGGGATACCGACTCGATAACAAACGCATTGCAATTCCATGATATCGTCTCCCAAAAACTGATTCATGTGAAAAAGGTACTGGGTCAGGCACAATCCAAGCTGATTACGCTATTCGCCTGCATCAATAACCTGAGCCTCGCCGAAGACACCAAAAAATATCTACTCCATTCGCTGGGTGTTGAACCTGAAGAAATCAGTTATATTCTTAACTCCTTCATTACGGACAACGGTAAGCTCACCGCCGATCGCGAGTTTACCCCGGTTAATAACACGAACCCCGCACGGGATATGCGGCAGGACGAGATCGATAAGCTGTTCAAATAGTTTTTTGATCTCCTCCTGACCAGAGCCATAGTAATGGCATTCAAAAAAGTTTAAAAATCCGTCTGCGTCACATGCCCTGATCAGGAAGCTATGGACTCGCGAAACCTTCTGATTCATGTCTCGATTCGGTGATGATAATTTCATTCAGACCTGGAGACATATTTTCACCTGAGAGTCTGGTATCTGTATCTGAGTATTTTCCTGAATAAATGACCTCCATTGTCTGGGTTCTCCTCATCCTGCTAACTCTAACTCATTTTTCTCTAACGGATACGATGCGGACCAAGGGTAAATTATCCCTTTGTAGTATTACTAGTCGATTGTTGCAATGCATCGATTATACGTGCAGGAATATTTTCAAGATCCTCTACGTAATCTGCTGCGCCTATTTGAACAGCGTAGCCGGGCATACCGTAAACCACACACGTTCTCTGACTTTGTGCGATAGTTTTTCCCCCTGATTTTCTCAGGTTCAATAATCCAACCGCCCCGTCTTTACCCATCCCTGTCAGAAGGACGGACACGGTATTGGCTGCATCAAAGCGTGATATTGACTTAAACAACACATCAACAGATGGCCTGTGCTGATTTACAAGCGGACCCTGCCTGATTATGATCTCATACCCATCATCTACTTTCTGCAACATCAGATGATGATCCCCCGGAGCCACAAATGCCTTGCCTTGTTCTACTCTGTCTCCATCCCGGGCTTCCTTTACTTCCATAGCTGATATCTCGTTCAGCCTTTCTGCAAATGAACTTGTGAAATATGCAGGCATGTGCTGAACAATTAACACCGCAGGGCTATGTGCCGGCAACCGTTGCATAATATATTTGAGAGCCTCTGTACCACCAGTTGACGCACCTATTGCAACCAACTTCTTCCTTACTTCGGTCTCCGTTAGTGAAAAATCCGTCTCATCATCTGGAAAATCACTCTCCCTTAGTGACGGCTGCTGCAAATTGGATATTTTGATATGTGGTGCTTGTCGTATTGACCTGATCAGCTGCTGTAAGAAAGGTTCGATACTTTCAGCATCATTTGGCTTTAGCATTACCTCAACAGCACCGGCCTCCATAGCTTCCAGGGCATGGGGACTGTTGTTTTTCGTGACTGCGCTAAGGATGATCACCGGTTTAGGATAGTAACGCATAACCTTCCGAAGAAATGTTATACCGTCCATGCGCGGCATCTCCACATCCATCGTTATCACATCGGGATTAAGCCGAACCAGTTTATCTCTGGCTACATACGGATCTGAGGCCGTGGCCACGACCTCAATATCCGGATATCGGTTTAATTCCTCAGAGAGAAACTTCCGAAAAACAGCTGAATCGTCAACAATCAGTACTTTTTTCACTCAGTTGTTTTGTTAAGTGGATTACCTTTTATGGTAAGCCGATACTCGTAACGCACAACGCTTTTCATCACTGACAAAACCAACGTGCATTATCGGGGATTTGCTTTTGTATGTATCGATCTCTTTTCCCCGCAGAAAATGAGGAAGTGATAAGGAACGTTTCTTATCGGGATCAACTAATACCAAATATCTCCCGCCGATAACGTTGGTTGCTTCCAGTGCCATCGACTGAATTTGAGCGTCTGTGACTTCACCTTGTTCAGCTCCCAAAAAATTGGCTGCCATGCTATTCAGCATATTCCGGTCCCACTCGAAAAATAAGAAATCACCATTTCCGTAATCGATGCTCGTACAATAATACGCATTAAAAGATTCTATAAATTGTGTAGGAACCCCATTATCATCCATATCAGGAAAGATGAAAAACATCTCTGCCATGATTTCATGAAGCACCGATAAGAGTGTGGATTCATTCTTGAATATCATAGCCCAACGCCTTTAGAATATGATTCTTTATAACTTCAGGTCGGAAAGGTTTCGTGATATAGGTATAGGCACCGAGTTCCAGGGCATGATTAACAACCGAATCACGCCCTTCTATAGATACCACAATGATCGGAATCGACGCCAGCACCTCATCTTCTTTGAGGCTCTCGATTAATTCGATTCCGCCCATTTCCGGCATGTTAAGATCTGTTATGATCAGATCCACCCAGTGTTCACGTACTTGTTCCAATGCTTCAATGCCATTTCCGGCCTCGTACACTTCCCCTAAATCCACGCCGGATATTTGCACCGTCATTTTCATTACCTGGCGCATAATGGACATATCGTCGACTATTAAAATATTATATGCCATCCTTGTTACCTTATAGCCTTACCGGATATTACGATGGTTCTTCTTCATCGTCACAGACATTTATAGGTTATTAACTTTTCTTTGTTCACGTCCAGAGTGATGATACCGGTACTGACATCAACATTTACAGTTCGGTGAACATTACTTCCAACGTTCTCATGACTGATCAAGACTCCTTCTTTCCAAAGGAGTTTTCTCAATGCTAAGTAATTTCTTTTACCTATGTTAAAATAATCTTCCCTGTCAAAAACCTGGGCACCTCCAAATACACCGATGCACAAATCCCTTTTATTGGCACCGTATCTGTAGTGTTTACGAAACAACTCCGGGACCCCCGTATCGACATATTTAAAAGGGTTAAATGCGATAGACGATTTTGACATCTTTTCGATCCCAGAGTCCGGAAGCATCACATGCAAAAGACCGGCACGCCGCTGTTTTCTGTCGTATGTAACAACAGCCAGGCACGATCCCAGAGAATATGTTATCAATACATCACCGGGGTTATCACTCATTTTCATGTCGGATAAACCGACTATTTTCCGCTGATTCAAGTAATTACTTATCCGTTAGGTTATTCCGGTATACGGTTGGATTAACCAATTCAAAATCTTGCGTCGAGTTATACAAGCTTTCCGAGTGTCCTATAAAAAGATAGCCACCCGGCTTAATCACTTTTCTAATGTTCTCAAGCAGTTTGGCTTTGGATTCGGTATCAAAATAGATCATCACATTCCGGCAAAAGACAATATCGAATGATTCCGCCGTGGGCAATGAATCCATTAAATTGTGTCTGATAAACCTGATGTTTGAACCTAATTCCTTCTTAACCCTAATCATATTATGAAAAGATCCAATACCCTTTTGAAAATAATTTTTTTTGATATGGTATTGGAACCTGCCGATCACCTCGGCCGGGTAGATCCCACTCTCAGCGATGTCCAGAACAGTATGAGAGATATCAGAACCTAAAATTTCATAGGTTAAGTTTTCGATGTTGTGTTTTTTCTTAAATTCCTCCATTGTTATGGCTAAACTATATGCTTCCTCACCGGTTGAACAAGCCGCGCTCCATATTCTGAGGTTCTTTTCCTTACTTTTACTTTCATTTAACAGCTCGGGCAAAAGATGAAGCGAGAGATACTTGAAGTGGTTTATTTCACGGAAGAAAAAGGTATGATTAGTAGCAATTGCATCGTACACCGACTGAGCTATCGCCCCATTCTCATTGCTTCTGACAACGCGTATCAATGTAGATAAGTCGCTGATTTCCGGGGATCTTCTGACGAAACGCCCAAGCCTGTTCTGAACCATCGTTTTTTTAATGGGTGTCAGGCGTATCCCCATTTCCCGATAAACAAGATCCTGCAAGTAAGCAAACTGGACATCTGACAACTGATTAAAAACCGG
>Ga0102953_1001197_pt1 | contig 16715 bp, 22 predicted proteins | sample SalPon2A_C_D2_MG_FD_78509 | JGI IMG/M metagenome (GOLD analysis project Ga0102953, IMG submission 78509) | Soil microbial communities from South San Francisco under conditions of wetland restoration - Salt Pond MetaG R2A_C_D2_MG | ecosystem: Environmental > Terrestrial > Soil > Wetlands | place... | reverse complement strand
TGAATCATCGGTGGAGTACAAGTACAGGGATGTATCGGGTCGCCTAAATACGAACAAAAACAGGGGGTTGAACATCTTTTACAAGTTTTCCAATTCACAGAAAACTCCGCATAAAATCGAAATTCCCCTTCAATTTCAGCTACCTGAAGAACTCGTCAAAGAACCTGTTACCCTCGGCGACCACCTGCGCCGTCGTCGTCTTGAACTTGGATTGTATCAAAAAGATGTCGCAGTTCAGATCGGCGTGACGGCCTCCACCATCTGGAACTGGGAGCATGGATGGACAATCGACCTTCGCTACATGCCCCGAGTCATCAAATTCCTCGGGTACAATCCTATCCCCAGCCCAGATGATCTGGTTGATAAATTGAGCTGGTATAAACAGGTCAATGAATTGACTTTGGAACAGCTTGGAGCCGAGATGGGCCGTGACCCCGAGCAATTGTCCGACTGGCTGAGCGGTCGTCACAAACCGTGTCGGCGTAACCGGGAGGAGGTTGAGCGCTTTCTGGGCGACCGGATTGAGAAGATGGTTTCCAGTTCCAGAGCCAATGCTTAAGTTGACAGGAAGCTGATGGCTCTTATTTCTTACTCCGGTCTACCCCCGAGAAAGGCCCACGCTCGCCCGCACCGACGACGAATGATCTCCAGGACGCTGTTTATGGTGTCGCCGCAGTTATAGCGGTCATTGAATTCCCCGGCAAGGGCTTCAGCTGTGTTTTCGATAGCCTGTGTCAAATTTTCCAGTTCACCAAAAACCGCCCGAGGAGAGATTTCCAATTCCTCGGCCAAGCGTTCCCAGTGCTTGCGCCGTAAACGCTCCGGCCGTCGCTCGCCTCCCAGACGCATGGCCATGCGCTGATCAAGCTCCGGGTAGACGGCGGTGCAGAGAAGATCATAAAAAGGCGCCAGGCGCACGCTTCCGGTTTCGTCGTAAAGCAGCGCGAGGTTCTTTCCATGGGCGTCGGCGTTGCCGATGAGAAAATTGAAGGCGATCCAGCGTAGCAGCTGACGTCCGTCCACCGCCGGAGCAGAACTGTGGCTGCGCAGAAGGCGCCAAATTGCCGACAGCGTGGGCCCGCCACTTTCTTCATATTTCAGGTTGGCCTCTACGCCCAGCGCCTGACAAAAGTCTTCCTGGTGCAGGCGCTCGATGCGTCCTTGTTCACGACGACGATCAAAGCGCTCCACCAGGTAAAAGTTCAGGTTGCGAACGGTTCGAACCTCAGCGTTTGGCACATTGAGGCCCAATTTGCCGGCCAACTGCATGCAGAAGGCTTCGTTTTCCACCGTGTTGGGCAGAGAGATTGCTGAATGGATCGGGGGCTTGAGAATGTGGCTGGTCGCCAGGGTTCCGGTCGCCTTGAGGATACTGTTGCCCTCAACATAAACCGGCACCTTGTTCTGGGCTCCGGCCAGGGAGAGGCGGACGCCTGCCTCACCGGCCAGCAGAGGTAGAGGTGGGTCGGCGGACACCAGGGCAAAGAGTTCGTCTTCACGAAACGGCTGGTAGCGGCCGGTTTCCGGTGAAGCTTCTCCTGGCGGCAGAAGGCTGATCGCGCCAGCGCACTCCCCTCCGAGATCAGCGAGCAGACCGAAGACATCGCCGGTACTTCTTCCCAGGCGACGAGCAACGGCGTTGAGAAGGTCACCCTCCGGCAGCAGGTTGCCAAACCAGGCCCGGGTTTCGACATCGGCAAACGGCGCTTCACGCAAAGGCAGCGAGAGGGACAAGGGATGGCTGCGGGGATCATCCAGCCATTGCCGGTCGTAAACAAAGGCAAGCCGTCCGTTCTCCCGGCTCAGTATGCCGACGCGGCGGCCGCCCAGAGTGACCTCAAGCTGCTCAGTGATTTTTTCCATGGCCTATTCTCGATGATCCCTTGTGGTACGGGGCTGAATGGAGATGACCAACCCCAGGCCTGCCAGCAGTTGAAACACTTTGCCGATCTCTGCGGTCGGCTTGCCCCGCTCGATCTCACCTATCAATCGTGGTCCCACACCAACCAGAGCCGAGAGGTCCTCTTGGGTGACTCCCTGCCCTTTACGGACCTGGCGGATCAGGGTGCCGAGCTGTTCGGGATTTGAAATATTCCCGTTCGGTATGGTTTTGTTGTTCATAAAGACTCCAACTCAAAAATCTTCCTTTTCGGTAAGAATATAGACGGATGGAGAAAAACTCAAGGCATTTCTTCCCGATCGGAAACAAAGGGTTTTCGACCGACTGCTGAAATAGCACCAATTTTCGACTTTTATGAATGATTTTCGACTTATGGAGCTTGAAATAGCTGACATCCGCATGATTCAGGAGACCTCACTGCATCCATAGTCGCAAACAAACGACCCTTTCGCTTTTGATATTCTGGATAGTATAATAGTCATTAAATAGCTTAATGGACCATTTGAACATTCATACATGGTGGAGCAAATGAAAATACGGCGAACCTATTCCAAATACGCAAAAGAAGCCGCTATCCTCATGGGCGGGCAGATCAAGCTGGGACGCAAACGAAAGAGGTGGACGGAAAATGAACTGGCGGAGCGTGCCGGTATCTCCAGGGCCACGCTGCAAAAGATTGAAAAAGGCGATATGAGTTGTGCCGTCGGTCTCGTCTTCGAGGCGGCGACTCTGGTGAACATCCCTCTGTTCGATCAGGACATCTACCCTCTTTCCAGCCAGGTGGAGCAAATCAGAGATAAAGTGGCATTGCTACCACAACGCATCCGAACGAGACAAGATGCAGTGGACGACGACTTTTGAAACAGTCTATTTATGGGCAGGATGACAGATTATGTGGTAGCTCACCACGAAACAAATATGCCCAAACTATTTCCAGAACGGGAATGAGAAAGAAATTCAACTTAATGGCAAGGCGCTTCATCATGCCGGGCCCCGCGAAAGATCACCGAGGGCACCAAACGCATGTATATCAACTCGCCAACCAGTTCCACAAGAGTCTGGGTCACAATGATCGCAGGTGTGCAGGCCAGAGAGGAGCAGTTTGACCCACAGAAAAAATCGTCGTGGAGAAGCCAGTGATGGAAAGGACGGCCGCCTTTCTGCCCACCCAGCCCTGGGGTGAAGTGGGCATGAAGAAAGGCGGCGTAGATGAACTAGACGATCAGGCTCCAGGTCTCCTTGTGGTCTCAGCTTCAGTAGATCCCCAGGCTTAGTTTGCCCAGGTCGCATCGGTGATGATGTCGAGGGAGAGCAGCGGAAAGCCGACCATGGTTGCCTAAGGTTGAGGTCGTCCAATACCCTGGTGATCGAGAATAGGGCCAGAACCTTCCGACGGTGGAGTTTTCAGGGCTTTTCTCCTTGCCGATTTTTATCAGGTGCATGATGGAGACCCAGCAGGTCGTGACGAAGGCGGCGTAACCGAGAAACCAGGTGATGACGTAGAGGGTGAGCCAGTTGCTCTGCGCGGCCGGAACGAGCGGCTCAACGACGCCAATGAGACGCAGTTGAGCCTGGGCATTCCCAAGAAGGCGAAGTGGATGACAAAGGCGCCGACGGCATGCTGACGGTACTTCAGATCGATGAGGATGTAGATGAGCAGGTTGGTCCAGGCGGCAAAGTGCCTTTGAAAGTTAACGAGACAAGACTCCTAGCCAATAGTGCCGAATATTCCCCAATCTTCTGAACAATAATCCACAGTTTTCGACAGGTTTGCACACGGCCGATATGACACAGCATAAAAACACAAGTAATATCGGCATATTATTGTGTTTGATTGAGTTGGCATAATTAATGATAAATAAAGGCTGGAATTCAGGTTGGTCCGGGGATGACATCACTTAGATAAGAGGCAAGGAGATCGAATGTTTCGAAAAAAAACGACCTATATTGTTTTCGTCTTAGCTGCGGGTCTGGCTTTAGCTGCCTGGGGCTGGTCAACTCGTAGCCTGAACAGCGCTGAAGCATCTCTGGCGGTGTTTAATGTCGACAACCTGACCTGCGGCTCATGCGTCAGTAATGTCCAACAAGCGCTAAATGGACTTGACGGCGTCGGTGCTGTCGAGGTGAGCGTGACCGCCGGGCGGAGCCAGGTCGAGTATGACCGGCAACGGGTCGAAGCAGAGACGATCGCCCGAACGATCAGCGCCGCCGGCTATCCGGCGACCATCCGCGAGACCCTGACGGCGGCCGAGTACCAGTCGTTGAAGGCCGAGGAGGGGCGGCTCGCCGAGCGTTATGTTGCTCGCATCGGCAAGCGACTGCTCCCACGAGAAGAATTCGAAGCGATATTGAAACAGCGGCAGGCCGGTTTGCCGCAGTCCCTGGCTCCGCAGAGCTTGAGCCAGCTGCGCCTGCAGCTCTGGAACGACCTGTTGCAGCGGGAATTGTTGTTGAACTCGGCTGAGAGCAGCAATGTCGTTGTTCGGGACGAAGAGGTCGCGCTTGAGATCGAGAAACTCAAGTCCGGCCATGCCGATTTCGAGCAGCTTATAGCCGTTCGTTTCGGCGGCATCGAATCGTTCACCAGGCAGATCAAGAACGATATGATCATACGTCGGCATCTTGAACAGAATGTTGTCGGCGACGATCTGCCGCAACCGCGACGGCAGCAACATCTGGAGAACTGGTACCGGCAGTTGGTCGAGACCACATCAGTGGTTATATTCGATCCGGCACTCAAGGCTGCGAGCAGTGGTTCGGGCTCTGGTTGCGGCGGCTCCTGCTGCGGCTGATCGTTTATCCAGCAAACTCAATTTACTACACGAAGGAGACCAAACCCATGGCAAGAGAAGAGAAAAAAGCGAAATTCGAACAATCCGGCAAGCGACGTAGTCCTTGGCTGATTTTGATCATCGTCCTGCTCGTGACCGGGGCGGCTGCCGCCTGGGCGTTGCTGCCCAAAGGGGCATCAGGTCAGTCGCAGCTCACCGTCAAGGATGGTGCGGTCCGGGTTCCCGCCAGCGAATTTGCCGACGGAACCGCCAAATTCTACACCGTCGAGGGCTCCCGGGGGGAGATCGGCTTTTTCCTGGTCAAAAGCGCCGACGGGGTGATCCGGGCGGCTTTTGACACCTGTGATGTCTGCTACAAGGAGAAGAAAGGCTACCGTCAGGAAGGGGACAACATGGTCTGCAACAATTGCAACCAGACCTTTCGCACCGACCTGGTCAACGTGGTCAAGGGGGGCTGCAACCCGGCGCCGCTGCAGCGGGAATTGCGAGGCGACCAGGTGGTGATCCAGCTGGCGGCCCTGGAGCAGGGAAGCTGGTATTTCAACGGTCACCCGAAGTAAGGATTGCTAATGAAACTCGAAACTATCGCACTGAACAACCTGCGGCGGCGAAAGGGCCGGATGGCCTTCCTGGTCGCCGGGCTGCTGCTCGGCGTCGGCACCGTGGTGACCCTGTTGTCACTCTCCAGTGCCCTGACCGCCGAGGCGCAGCATAAACTGGAAAATTTCGGCGCCAATATCATCGTCACGCCGAAGAGCGACAACCTGTCGCTCTCCTATGGCGGCATCAGCCTCGGCGGGGTCACGGTGGCGGCCGAGAATATTCGCCAGGCCGATCTGGCCCGGTTGAAGGATATCCCCAACAGTCGCAACATCGCCGTCATCGCACCCAAGGTCCTCGGCGCGGTCAAGGTTGACGAGGAACGGTTGCTGCTGATGGGGGTCGATCCGGAAAAAGAATTTAGGCTGAAACGCTGGTGGTCGGTGCAGGGACGTCCGCTGGCCGCCAACAACGAACTGGTCGCCGGCAGTGCCGTGGCCCAGCGGCTGAAGCTGCAGCCGGGCGACACCCTACGCTTGCAGGAGCGCGATTTCGTCGTCTCCGGGGTGCTCGAGCAGACCGGGTCGCAGGATGATCACCTGCTGCTGGTGTCGCTTTCGGTCGGTCAACAGCTGTTGAACAAGCCGGGAGAGGTGTCGCTGGTCGAAGTCGCCGCGCTCTGCGCCGACTGTCCGGTCGAGGACATGGTCAACCAGATCCGCTCCGTTCTACCCGGGACCAACGTCAACGCCATCCAGCAGGTGGTCAAGACCCGCATGCATGCGCTGGAACAGTTCCACCTCTTTTCACTGGCGGTGGCCGGGGTGGTGGTGCTGGTCGGCGGTCTGGTGGTGTTTGTGACCATGATGGGTGCGGTCAACGAGCGGACCCGCGAGATCGGCATCTTCCGGGCGCTCGGATTTCGGCGCAGTCACGTGATGCGGCTGATCCTCTTTGAATCGGTAATCGTCAGCCTGATCGCCGGCATCCTCGGCTACCTGGCCGGTATCGGCACGACCCGGGCGGCGCTGCCGTTCTTCAGCGAAAGCCATGAATCGATGCATCTGTGGCAGTGGAGCCCGGAGCTGGCCGCCGGCGCTGTCCTGCTGGCGGTGATCATCGGCTGCCTGGCTTCCTTCTATCCGGCGCTGCATGCCAGCCGTCTGGACCCAACCGAGGCCCTCAGGGCCCTCTAACGGATGACAAATCATGTCTCTTATCACGATTAAATCGTTAAGCAAGCATTACGCAAGCGAAGCCGACTGCGTCAAGGCGCTCGATCAGGTTGATCTGCGGGTCGAAGAGGGGACATTCCTCGGCGTGCTGGGTCCCTCCGGCTCGGGAAAAAGCACCTTTCTCACCATCCTTGGCGGACTGACCCATCCGAGCGCCGGGTCGATCACCATCGACGGCATCGACCTCTACCGCCTGCCGGGCGAGCGGCTGGCCGACTTCCGCCGCGAGTACCTTGGCTTCGTCTTCCAGTCGTTCAACCTCGTACCCTACCTAACCGCGCTGGAAAACGTCATGCTGCCCATGGCGGTCATGGCCCTGTCGCGCAGGCAGAAACTGGCGATGGCCGAAAAGGCCCTCAAACAGGTCGGCCTGGGTCATCGCCAGCTGCACCTGCCCAGCCAGCTCTCCGGCGGGGAGCAGGAGCGGGTCGCCATAGCCCGCGCCCTGGTCAACGAGCCGCCGCTGCTGTTGGCGGACGAGCCGACCGGCAGTCTCGACTCCGAAACCAGTGCCGAAATCATGGACTTGTTCGCCAGCCTGAATGCGGCCGGACAGACGATTGTCATGGTGACCCATAACCTGGAAAATCTCGAGTATTTTGACCGGTCGGTGCTGCTGCGCGATGGCCGGGTGGTCGAAGACCGGGCTCATCAACCCGAATGCCGCCTGGCGGCCGGATCGACCTGACAATGATTCTGACCTTTTTGTTGATTTTCGCTTTTCTGACCCTGGCCATTGTCCGGCAGATTGAAGCGGGGCTGGAAGAGCCGCAGGCGCCAAGCGGCGCCTGCCCGAGCTGCGGCTGCCGGGTCGAGTTCGATTGGCTGATCTGCCCGCACTGCAAGGAGCTGCTGCTGCGGCCTTGTGCCGGCTGCAACGAGCGGCTGCCGGTCAGCCACCGGTTCTGCACCGGCTGCGGGACCCGGCACGAGCCGGTCAGGCTGGAGGTGCCGAAATGCGCCTGAGATCGAAACTGATTCTGCTACTGGCCTTCGTGACCGCTGGCAGCGTACTCGGCTACAATGCCTGGCTGTACAGCTGCGGCGCCTGTACCCTGCGGGCTCTGATCACCCCCAGCATGCCGGGCTACCTGCTCCTGGCGCTCAACCTGTTGTTGCTGGCGACCCTGGCGCTCCTGAAACGCCGGCAGACCAGACGCGCCGCGCAGCGCTTCTGCCGCTGCGGCTGCGAACTACTACCGCACTGGGGTTACTGCCCCGACTGCGGCAGCCAAAGAGTCTCATGAACGCTTTATTGAAAAGCGCCACCCGGCAGACCAAGCTGCGCCTGCTCATCCTGCTGGCGATCATCGGCGTGATTACCGTCGGTCACTACCAGACGGCGATTCAGCTGCATCATTATCACGACATCTTCCGGCGGCTTTATTATCTGCCGATCATTCTGGCTGGACTCTGGTTTCAGCTGCGAGGGGGCCTGACAACCGGGATCGCGGTGTCGCTTGTCTATGCCCCGCATGTGTTGTTTCAGTGGGGGGACCACCCCGATGTCCAGTGGGAACAGTACCTCGAAATCGTCCTCTATAACGTGGTCGGAGTTCTGACCGGGGCGCTCGCCAAAAAAGAGCTTCTGCACCGGCAGCGGGCGGAAAAAACCGCGAGTCATCTGGATGAAAGCTACCACAAGTTGAAGGACCAGGCCCAGCTGATCCTGACCTTCGAGGAGCAGCTGCTGCGCGCCTCGCAATTGTCGGCGCTCGGCGAACTGGCAGCCGGCTTGGCGCATGAAATACGCAACCCGCTCGGATCGATTCGCGGGACTGCGGAAATCATCATGGACCCAACAACGCCGGATCGGCAGCGCGAAGAGTTCGCATTGATCCTGATTCGGGAAGTCGACCGCTTGAATCAGGTCGTCACCGATTTCCTCAAATTCGCCAGGCCGGCGCCGGTCGGCAAGCAGAGCTACGACCTGAACAAGCTGCTGGATGAACTGGTCGATTTCACGGCCACCGAATGCCAGCGCAACCATGTCACCGTCGACCTGACGACCAGCGGATTGCCGCAAGTCGCAATCGATCCCGACCAGCTCAAGCAGGTGTTTCTCAACCTGATCCTGAATGCCGTTCAGGCGATGCCTGACGGCGGCAGTCTGCGGATTCGCACTGAGCGGCGACAAGATTCTCTGGTAGCCGAGTTCTGCGATTCCGGACCCGGTATTCCGCAGGACATCCTGTCGAAGATTTTTAACCCGTTCTTTACCACCCGGCAGACCGGCAACGGACTCGGGCTGGCGATCTCGCAACGCATCGTGCAAGCCCATGGGGGACAAATCGAAGTTGAAAACAGCCGGCAGGGTGCAACGTTTAGGGTCCTGCTGCCAATGCCCGGCAATGAGGAGTGACGATGGCAAAGGAATCGATTCTGGTTATTGATGACGATGATTCACTGCGTAAAGTGATTGAGTTTACCCTGCGACAGGAAGGTCACCAGGTTGTCGCCTGTTCCAGCGGCAAGGAAGGATTGCAGGAGTTTACCCGGACCACTTCAAGGGTGGTCATCACCGATGTGCAACTTGGAGACATGTCAGGGTACGACGTCCTGCGGATCATCAAAAATGAGCAGCCGGAGACCCAGGTGATCGTCATTACCGCGTTCGGCTCTGTCGAAAATGCTGTCGAGGCCATGAAGCTCGGCGCATACGATTACCTTTCCAAACCATTCAGCTGTGACCAGCTCAGAATCGTTGCAGCGAAGGCAGTCCGTAGTTGCAGCCTTCAGGATAAACAGTCATCGCCCCAGAAAAAACCGGAAGATCAAAAGGCCACATCAGTTATCGGCCACTCAGACAAGCTGCTGGCGGTCATGGACCAGGCCCGGAAGGTCGCTGCCAGTCATGCCTCGGTGCTGATCCTCGGCGAAAGCGGGACCGGCAAGGAATTGGTCGCCCGCGCGATCCATGAGGCAAGCCCGCGTGCCAAGGGGCCTTTTGTGGCGGTGAATTGTGCCGCAATCCCCAAAGAGCTAATGGAGAGTGAACTGTTCGGCCATGTCAAGGGTGCGTTTACCGGCGCCATCAAGGATCGCAGCGGCAAATTCCAGTCGGCCAGGGGCGGCACGCTGTTTCTCGATGAGGTCGGCGAACTGCCGCTCGACCTGCAGCCGAAACTGCTTCGGGCATTGCAGGAGCGGGTCGTGGAGCAGCTGGGGGGAGCCCCTGTCTCGGTCGATGTCCGGGTGGTTGCAGCGACCAATATCGATATCGAGACCGCCGTTGGCAAAGGGACCTTCCGGGAGGACCTCTACTATCGGCTGGCTGTCGTCCCTTTGACCCTTCCGGCGCTGCGCCACCGCCGGGAGGATATCCCGCTGTTGTTCAATCACTTTGTCGAGAAATACGGCAATGGCGCGGAGATTACGGTGACCACCGCGGCCATGGACTGTCTGCGCAACTACGACTGGCCCGGAAATGTCCGGGAATTGGAAAACGTCGTCGAACGAACTCTGATCCTCTGTCCGGCACCGGTGATCGAGGAAAATCACCTCCCGCCCCGTATCCGCCTGAACAGCGAGATCAAATCAAGGGGCGTTCTCAACCTTCCGGAGCAAGGTTATTCCTTGGTAGAGCTGGAGAAAGAAGCGGTCATGCAAGCCCTGCTGCGCAACGACTGGAATCAGAGCCGGGCGGCGGAGTTTCTGCAGATTCCCCGGCATGTCCTGTTGTATCGGATGGAGAAGTACGGACTGAAGCGTTAGGGACGTACCGGATGCTGCCAGCAAAGTCAGGCGATTCTGTCGTGGCCGGGGCATCGGCAGATGGCGTGCTAAACAATTGGTGGTAGAACTTTGAGTATGAACCACAACCGACTCAAGAACCGGCTGCTTGCCTGGCTCGCAAATCGTTGCGCACCGTTGCGGCGCCGCTTTATCGCCGGTTATCGCCCCGAACGCTACGAGGGCGCCATCCCCTGGACTCCCGTGGCCTGGCCGCTCGCCGAGTGCCGGGTCGCCCTGGTCACCACCGCCGGCGTTCACCACCCCGGCCAGCCCCCCTTCGACATGCATGATCCCGACGGCGATCCGAGCTACCGGGTCCTCGACGGGGCGACGATTCTCGGCGACTATCGGATCACCCACGACTACTACGATCACCGCGACGCCGACCGCGACCTCAACGTGGTCTTTCCCCTGCAGCGGCTGCGCGAGCTGGTCGCCGAGGGGATCGTCGGCGGACTGGCCCGCCGGCACTACTCCCTGATGGGGCACATCGTCGGCCGCCACCTGCCGACCCTGCTCCAAGAGAGCGCTCCGCAGATTGCCCGCGCCCTGTGCGACCAGCGGGTCGACATCGTGCTGCTGACCCCCGGCTGAGGGATCTGCAACCAGTCCGTGGGACTGGTCCAGCGCATCATCGAGGCGGCCGGCATTCCGACGGTCGGCATCTCCATCGTTCGCGAGTACAGCGAGCAGGTGCGGCCACCGCGGACCGTCTTTCTGCGCTGGCCCTTCGGTCATCCCCTCGGCGAGCCGGACAACCGGCTCCAGCAGCGGGCGGTGCTGCTGGAGACCTTCCGCCAGCTTTATGCCATTGACGTGCCGGGACAGATTGTCGATCTGCCGTTCCGCTGGCGGCGCGAGAATTACGCGGACTATGTCTCACCGACTCTTGCGGAGCTGACGCCGGGAGCGGGCAGGGACCAGGAGCGAGACTAGACGATCCGGCCGGCAAGAACTCACTGATTCAGGTAAAAGGGAAGGAGGAGACGATGAACCTTAAGCGTTGGACATTCATGGTGCTGGCCGTGCTGCTGCCGATGGCCGCCGGCTGTCAGAAGGAGACCGCAGAGCCCCCTCAAGGTAGCGTCCGGGCCAACCAGGCCTATCTCGACACATTCGGTCAGCCGCCGGTTCCGGACCGAGGGGAGTGCTTCGCTCGGGTCGGCTATTACCCGCTGCGCAGCTCGCCGGAGCGGCTGCAAGCCGTCCCCTTCTTCCTGTTCAACATCGAGAGCGAGCGGCCGTTGCTGTTCGAGCGGCTGGTGAATAACCCGCTCGCTTTGCCGGCGGACGGGCCGCTGCTCAACCCCTTCCCGAGCGGAACCAGCATGCAGGTCGCAACCCGTGGCGAGCTGCTGGAGCTGCAGCTGAAGTCGCCGAATCCGGCCTCCGCCACCGATCTGGCGGCGATGGCGGCGGCGCTGACCGAGACCGCCGGCCAGTATCCCGAGATCAAGCGGGTCCGCCTGTGGCTCAACGGCGCCCTCTGGCCGGGGATGCCGGCGGAAGGCTTCGTTCCCGAGCCGAAGCGGATCGTCGAGCCGGGGCCGCCACGGCTGCTGCTGGTGATCGGCAGCTGGGAGGCGGACGCTGCCGGACCGGAGGAGATTCTTGCCGATTTCGATCGCCCGGTCACTGTCGAGAGCTTCAGCCTCAGCGACGAGGCGGGCCGGAATCTGGAAGGGGAGTATTTCACCTCGGCCTTCGACATGGCGGTAGTGTTGCGCCCTGCACAGCCGGAAGCCATGCGCGAGGGGATGCCGCTACGGGCAAGCTGGAAGGTCAAGGACAAGCTCGGTCGCGGTGGCAGCGGGGAGGGGCGGTTCATGTTGCAGCGGCATGACCATGTTCAGCAGCCGCAATGACCGCTCCGTTCCACGGGGTTGACCCTCGACCGGTTCGACGCCTATTGGAACAGGTTTTCGAGGCCGCCGGCGAGCTCTGCGTGGCGATCTGTTTCAGTTGCTCCGCCGCCAAGCTGGAGACGGCCATTCCCCCAGCGACGAAACCGACCAGAACCGCGACATCAAGAGCTTGTTCATGGCGTCCTCCCTTATTTCGAATCGGTTGAGCGGGGCAATTTAACCGGAACAGCCCCGTCACGGTGGAAATCGTGCTGTCAGGAGTGGTGGTCGTGGGAGTCGCCTTCCCGGGGCGATTTTTTGTGGCCATGGCCGCCGCAACATCCCCCTTTGCGCAGCATCATGAAGAAGAATGCGCCGATCGCCAGGTACCAGAGAATATCTGTCCAGGTTGAGTTCATGACTCACTCCTTTCGTCGTTGGTGGTGCTCCCCCGCTCGGCGTCTCCGACCAGGGCATGCAGGATCGGACAGTCGCCGATCGGGCCGCGTCCGTCGCAGCTTTGGTCCAGCTGCTCCAGAGCCTTCAACATCCGTCCGAGATCCGCCATCCGCGCCCTGATGTCCGCAATCTTCTCCCGGGTTTTCCGCTTGATATCCGCCTTGGAGGCGCTCGGGTCATGGCTCAGATCCAGAAACTCCCGGGTCTCGCTCAGGGTGAATCCGAGATTCTGGGCTCTTTTGATAAATCTGAGCCGGGCGGCGGCTTCCAGGGGGTAAAGCCGATAGTTGGATTCCGTTCGCGCGGCCGGGGCGAGCAGGCCGCGCCGCTCGTAAAAGCGGATACTGTCGATGCTCACCGCCGCTTGTTTCGCTAGTTTGCCGATAGTCATGATAGAGGGCATTTGCGTTCTCCTGGTCTGGGGAGGATGGGTGGCTTGCCGATGATTCAAGCATAAACACTGAACCATAGTCCAGGGTCAAGGGTTTGAGGATTTTTTCCGTAGCGGGTAACCAAGCTTGTGCGGGTTCTGCGCAATATGCCGGAATGGCAGGACTTTACATGGAGTCCTTTACCGCGAGTGGATGATAAATCTTGGGAGATTTAAGAGATTTAAGACCCTATTGCAGAACAAGATGCGCGACAGCCCAACCTGGTGATTTCAGGTTGGGCTGCGGAATGTCTTGAATCTCGTGACTTAAAAGAAAATGGCCGCCCGGAGTTGATCCAGGTGGCCATCATTTTTTGGCTTCTGCGCTACATGTTGTGAAGTTAACTCGCTTCGAAGGTCATACAATCTGGCTGTCCATGTTGCATTTCTACGATGATGTTTGAGGCCATACACTCGTAATCCTTGTTGAATTTACATTCTCCCAACTTGCAGGCGCCCACCCCAGCCGTCATATCCATGACACCACCATGTGGTTCAGCCACAAAGAAGGTGTCACAGGTTGGATCACCGTCTGGCGCGCCTACGGTAATTGCCATGGCATGACAACTTTTCGTCGTGTTGTAGGCACAACTCTCAACCGAGCACTCCATGACTTTTGGCATCTTCATTCCCATACGTAAACACCTTTCCGCACAGAAGCCATTTCAAGAACTAATTGATCTGATATTGGTCAATGCTTGCGAAGCATCCCTCCAATAGCTCTATCTATAAAGTATACCCCGCTCCCGGTTTCTCCAATATTTTGGATCTTGTCGAGAACCTGCTGAACAGTATGTTCCTCTTCGTGCTGTTCAGACACATACCACTGCAAAAAGTTTGCAGTTGAGTGGTCATTCTCTTTGAGAGCGCTGTCCATAAGGTCATTGATCTTGCCGGTTATCTTTTTCTCGTGATCGAGAACCTGCTGAAATAGGCCGCTGAGTGATTTGAACTCTGTAGGTGGAGCCTCAATCTTACCGAGGATCGGTAGTGAACCTGTCTCATAAACATACTTAAAGAGACGATACATATGTTCAAGTTCCTCTTTTGCTTGTGCCCGCAGAAAAGCTGCACTTCCATCAAGGCCCTTGATTTCAGCCCAAGCGCTCATCTGAAGATAAAGATTTGAAGAGTAGTTTTCTAAGGCGATTTGGCTGTTCAATTTTTCTACGATTGACTGGCTTAACATGGCTTCATCTCCTTTCCGGAACTCGACTAAAGTAGCACCATGTGTCATTGTATCGCAGTTACAATGGACGGGAAGCAATCTCCATTAGAATAAAACATTATTTTGAGAAATGCTGGTTGGCTTGGCGCACATCTGCGTTCTTAACGCGACGTGTACCAAAAGTTGTGTCAGCAAGCCCGGCAGGTCAATACAGACCGATTGGATCAATGTCCCGATTGCCAGGGGGCCTACAAGTCCTGCTTTTCAAGAAAAGCCCACCGCCCACCTGGCTCACCGGGTGGGCTTTTGATTTTTAGCCTGTCGTGAAATCAGGAAACGGAAAAATGGCACCGAGTTGGTAGCGATTCAACTCCCGGTCGTAAACAAGCGGGACTGGCGCCCCGGTTGACATCAACCCGACGGCTGGTTAACTGACTCTGAATGGCAGATGAATCCAGGGGAGGTTTACGATGGCGAGATTCTGGCTGGTCGGTATCTTGTTATTCATGGCAGCGTCCGCGCTGTTTGCGCAGGAACAGGTCGTGGGGCGTTATGCCGTGCATCTGGGCGTCATGAGCTGGGAGAGCATCCAGGCCGGCTATCACGGCGCAGACTCGGACCTGAGGGCCCATCAATACCGGATGGCGAAAGAGATGGCGGCGATGCACGGCGGGGGAGCAAAGGGCGACTACCATGTCCTGGTGGTCATCGACGACCGCGAATCGGGCCGGCTGATCGATGACGCCGAGGTCCGGGTTGAGGTTGCCGGGGCCGCTGATCGGAGGTTGTCGGCCATGCTGGAACGCATGGAGATGGCCAGCTTTGCCGGCTACGGCGGATACCTGAGGTTCAACATCGCGGAACCCTACACCCTGCGGGTCATTTTCAGCCGGCCTCCAGACAAAGAGGTCAGCGAGGTGGAATTTACTCATTCTCCCTGACGCCTGCGGGTGCCCTGACGGTCCGGCCGCAGCGGGGGGAGGGGTATTCTCCCTGCGGCTGAATCAATAGTCGGCTGCCGAACCCTCTGTTCGACCATCCCCCCCCTTCCTGGTGTGACGCTGGTCCCGATGCCTGCCGACATGTCTACAACGGACCGTGGAATATTCTCCATTCCGACCCTTCAGAGAAGCACACGTATTATTCAACCTAGTGATATTACAGGGAAAAAGAATTTGGTACGGGTTATGTATTAACGAGGGAAAAGGCTCGTTGAGCCGCAACCCGAACTCACTGGAGGTGACACATGAAAAGTTTCGTTATCGTTCTTCTGGCAGGAATGCTCTCCCTCGGACTCTCCTCGTTCGCCCTGGCCGGGATGAATCACCAGCCGCACAGTGTCAAAACATTCATGGGCAAGGAGCGAAAAGCGAGGACTGCGATATCCTTGAATGATCAGCAGAAGGGAGCGACCCAGAAAGATGGCAACCATATCAAGCCGTACCGGAAAGGTCCCCGTCGCGTAAACAACTAGGAGCTTCACGCGACTCAGAGCTGGGCACAAACGACCCAATTTTACGACAACAGGCCCTCCCGGTCATTCGGGGGGTCTGTTGTGTCAAGCAGCTGAAAATCTATGAAGAATAATCCTCATCAAGATGTAGACTATTCAACATTCGGGAGGGGCGCCGTACCGAGCAACTTTGTCAAACCCAGTAAAACAGGCCTTTTTGAGACTGGCACGAATTCTGTAATTAACGTCCGGCATGGGTGACGTCGGCAATCATATTTTCGCCAGTGTTTGCTCCAGCTGGCAATGCAGGTGGTGTTCGCAACGGCCATCGCCCCTGCGAATGGAGCTCCCGCTCTCGGGCACGGCCATGAGGACTTCGTCAAACCCAGGTTTCGTACTCAACAGCCAAGCGGGGCAGCTGTTCTTGAGAGGCTACCAGCGGTTGCTATACTGATGCAGGCACGCGCTGGTGCCCCGGCAGCTGCCGGACGCCGAAGGGTTGTCGAGGTCATCGAGATAATCAGATGGGTTGAGTTGACAATCATCTGAACCATATCAAACGAAAAGGATAGAGATCGAGATGCGGATAATTTTTACTTCACTTTTGTTGCTGGCGGCGGTGGTGCTCAGTACCGCGGCCTTGGGCGCAGACCTGGACGCACTTCAGGGACAGCTGGATGGTCTGGTCCAGGAAGCGTTGCAGAACAATCCAGACCTCCAGGCCGCCAAAGAGCGCTGGGAGATGGCGGGCCACAAGGTCGTGCCGGCCCGGACCCTCGACGATCCGATGCTCGGGATCGGTTTTTCCAACTACCCGGTCGACAGTTTCCAGAGCGACCAGACGCCGATGACCGGCAACGAGGTCAAGCTGTCGCAGAGTTTCCCGTTTCCCGGCAAGCTGGCGGCCAAGGGGGAGATGGCTGAGCAGCAGGCGCTCTGGTACAAGTCGGTCTACGAGGACGCCCGGTTGCAGCTGACCCGCCAGGTCAAGGACGCCTACTACCGGCTCTACTATCAGGATCGGGCGATCGAGGTCACTGAGGACAACCTCGCCATCCTCAAGAGCGTCATCAGCTTGACGGCGACCCGCTACGAGGTCGGCAACGGTCTGCAGCAGGATCTGCTCAAGGCCCAGGTCGAGCAGTCGAAGCTGCTCGAC
>Ga0102953_1001196_pt1 | contig 16720 bp, 17 predicted proteins | sample SalPon2A_C_D2_MG_FD_78509 | JGI IMG/M metagenome (GOLD analysis project Ga0102953, IMG submission 78509) | Soil microbial communities from South San Francisco under conditions of wetland restoration - Salt Pond MetaG R2A_C_D2_MG | ecosystem: Environmental > Terrestrial > Soil > Wetlands | place... | reverse complement strand
CGCCGCTCCTGCACCTGCACCCCGTGGATGAAGGCGGTGGCGGTGAGCCAGGGCATGAAGCTGACGTTCTCCACCGGGTCCCACGCCCAGTAACCGCCCCAGCCGAGCACCTCGTAGCTCCACCAGCCGCCCGCCACGATGGCGGCGCCCAGGAAGCCCCAGCCGGTCAGCGCCCAGCGGCGCGTCTGCACCATCCACTCGCTGCCGGGCCGGCGCGTGATGAGCGCGGCCATGGCGTAGGCGAAGGGCACGGTCAGGCCGACGAAGCCCAGATACATCAACACCGGGTGGACGGCCATCATCCAGTGGTTCTGCAGCAGCGCGTTGGGCCCCGGCCCGTCGGCGGGCGGGTTGACCAGGGTGTGGAAGGGGTTGGCGACGAACGCCACCACCCCCAGGAAGAACACCTGCACGCCCGAGAGGATGGCCAGCGCCCAGGGGCGCAGCGGGCTCAGCGGGGCGGTGAAGGCCAGCAGCGCGGTGTAGGCGGTGAGCAGGAAGCCCCACAGCAAGATGGAGCCCTGCAGCGCCGCCCACAGCGTCACGATCTTCACCCACAGGGGCGAGGCCACGCGCGAGTGCTCGGCCACGTACTGCACGCTGAAATCGTTGGTGACGAGCGCCGCCTCCATCACTGCGATGGCGGTGGCGACCACCAGGAAGGTGGCCACGGCGGCGAGGCGCGCCGAGGTCTGCAGCCTGGCGTCGCGGCGGTGCGCGCCCAGCGCCCCCACCACGGTGGCGTAGAGCGCCAGGGCGAAGGCCAGGAAGACGCTGGCGCTGCCCAGGTGACCGAGCTGCAAGTGGACCATGCTGACCTTTCCCGTGACCCTGCCGCCGCCTACTGGAGCGTCTGCTTGAGCATGTTGACGTCGATCGGTTGCCCCGGCGCGGGCGGATGGTAGTCCGCGCTGTGCTTCACCAGGAGCTGGTCGCCGACGAAGGTGCCGCCCCGGAAGCGGCCCTCCACCACCACGCCCTGGTCGGCCTTGAAGAGGTCGGGCGGCGCCCCCTTGTACGCCACCGGGTAGGACTTGATGCTGTCGGTGATGGTGAAGGTGAGCTGCAGCGTGTTGTCGTCGAAGGCCACCGTGCCGGGCTCGACCAGCCCGCCCAGGCGGATGCGGCGGCCGGCGAAGCCCTGCGGGTCCTTGGCGTACTCGTTGGGGAGCACGAAGTAGACCAGCGAGTTGTTCAGCGCCTTGTAGAGCATCACGCCGGCCACGGCCAGCACGGCGACGCCGAGGACGGCGTACGCGAGCTTCCGCCCGCTCAACGCTCTCCCTCCCGTCGGCCGCTCTCGCGGCGACCCGCCCGGCGGGCGCGCGCGCCCAGGTAGAGGCTGTAGGCGCCGTAGGCGAGCGCCACTTCGAGCCAGATGAGCGCCACCCAGCGCCAGTGTGCCGTGAGCTCAGACACGGACGACCTCCCCGGACCCCATCTCGCCGTCGCGGCGCTCTCGCGCCTCGCTGCGCGCGTGCTCGAGCTTGGCGATGCGCACGCGCTCGGAGACGAAGGTGAGGTAGACGAGCCCCGCCACGCCGGCGTTGAAGAGCAGCACGAAGAGCATGGTGGGGGCGATGTGCACCCCGGTCACCGCCACGCTGAGGGTGGGGTGCAGGGTGCGGAACCAGGCCGCCGCCAGGTAGTTGAAGGGCAGGCTGACGGCGACGATGATGCCGATGACGGCGCTGACGCGGCCGCGGCGGGTGGGCTCGTCGATGAGGCCGCGCACCACGAAGTAGCCCACCAGCAGCGCGAACATCAGCGCCGTCAGGGTGAGCTTGGCGTCCCACGTCCAGTAGGTGTTCAGGGTCGGCTTGGAGTAGGTCATGCCGGAGAGCAACGTGAGGCCGGCGAAGAACGTGGCCACCTCGGCGTTCGCGACGGCGCGCGAGTCGTCGACGGCGCGCCCCCGCCACAGGAAGAGCATGCCGTAGGCGGCCGTCACGATCACCGCTACGAAGCACACCCAGGCCACGGCCACGTGGGCGTACATCATGCGGATGAGCTGCCCCTGATTGACGTCGGGCGGGCTGACCGCCAGCGCCAGGAAGGCGCCCACCAGGAACAGGACCAGCGTGACGAGCCCCAACGCCCGCAGCCAGCGTGGGCGTGTGTGAGGCTCGTGCGGATCGGTCATCGCGTCTCCTTCGGTCGGGCTCCGCGGCTCGCGGCGCCTCGCGCCGGGAGGGGGCCCGCGAGCCCATGATAGGCGCGCGCGGCGGCCCCGGCCTCGACCTGGGTCAACGCCTCGTGCGCAGGCGACGGACCGCCGTATCTCCCATCCCTATTCCTCCACGACCAGATGAAAGATGGCTGTGCAGGTCACCAGGTAGACGAGGTCGAAGCCACCCAGCAATTGTAGCCAACCCCCCGCCAGCGCCGCGTTCGACAGCTGCAAGGTCGCCTCGCTGGCGCGGACCGCGCCCAGCAGCACGGGCACCACCACCGGGAACACCAGCACCGGCAGCAGCGCCTCGCGCGCGCGCAGGTTGGCGGTCAGGGCGGCGTAGAAGGTCGCGATGAGGGCGAAGCCGAGCGCCCCGAGCGCCAACGTGGGCGGCAGCAGCCACGCCTCGGCCCCGGCGTGGGCGCCGTAGAGAACCAGCGTCACCGGCGTCATCAACAGCCCGAGCAGGGTGAGGTAGAGCCAGTTGGCGAGCAGCTTGCCCAGGAAGATGCTGGCGCGCGGCACCGGGTAGAGGAGCAGCTGGTCGAAGGCGCCCTCCTCGAGGTCGGACTGGAAGCTCTGCGCCGAGGCGATCACCCCGGCGAAGGCCAGCGCCACCCACAGCACGCCCGGGGCGGAGCGCCTCAGCAGCTCGGAGTCCTGACCGATGGCGAAGGCCATCATCAGCAACGTCACGGCGGAGAAGAACAGCGTGGCCACCGTGACCGCGCGGCCGCGCGCCTCCTGCAGCAGGTCCTTGCGGGCGATGGTGAGGACGGCGGCGAGGTCGCTCATCGTTGCGCGTCCCGGCCCCGCGTTCGGAGGCGGCGGGCGCCGGCCCGGGCGGACCGGGGCGCGAGACGCCGGGCGGGGCGGGTCACGCCGGCCTCCCGGCGTGGACCAGGCGCCCCCCGGTGATGTCCAGCACGGCGTCGGCGAAGCGGGCGCTGCGCTCGAGCTCGTGCGAGGCCATGAGCACCGTGCGCCCCTGCGCCCTCGCCGCGCTCAGGGCGTCCTCCAGCAGCAGCCGGCCGTCCTCGTCGAGGGCGGCGAAGGGCTCGTCGAGGAGCCACAGCGGCGGATCGACCAGCAGCAGCCGCGCCAGCCCCAGGCGCTTCTTCATGCCGCTGGAGAAGGTACGCACCAGCCCGTCGGCGACGGCGGCGAGGCCGACCCGCGCCAGCGCCGCGTCGATGTCGGCGCGGGGCAGGCCGGAGAGGGTGGTGGCGAGGCGCAGGTTCTCGCGCGCCGTGAGCATGGCGTAGTTCCCCCCCAGCACGCTCAGAAGCCCCACCCGTCGGCGCACCTCGTCGCCGTCGCGCTGCAGGTCGTAGCCGAAGATGCGCGCCCGCCCGCGGGTGGGCCGCAGGCGCGTGGCCAGCAGCCGCAGCAGCGTGGTCTTGCCGGCGCCGTTGCTGCCCTTGAGCACCGCCACCCGCCCCGCCGCCATCTCCAGGCGCAGCTCCCGCAGCACCAGCTCGCGGCCGAAGCGCTTGGTGACGCCGTCGAGCGCGATGGCGGGGGTGGCGGGGGTGGCGGGGGCGCGGTCGGGACCGCCGGGACGGCCGCGCCCGCGCGCGGCGGGGGCGGCGGACGGGTCGGGTCCGGCCGGGGCGGCACCTGAAGCGGGCATCACGCCAGTATCGCCCATCGGCAGGGAGGCGCGCCCGGCGGGCACGGTCGAGGGAGGGGGGCGGCCGTCACCCGGCGAGAGCCGGGCGTGACGACGCAATGGTGAGGCGCCCGGCAGAGCGAGGCTCGCCGGGCGCCTTTCCAGCCGGGCTCGCGCCCGGCCGGGTCCCGAGGGCTCAGGCCGCGGGGGAGGGCGCGATCGCCAGGTGCGCCGTGACGCTCGAGCCGTCCTGGTGGAAGACGGCGTGGACGGCGCTGCCGTTCATGGTGAAGTCGTAGGAGAGCACGTTGTTGCTGCCGGTGCTGAGCTGGCTGACCTTGAAGCCCAGGCTGGTCAGCGCGTCGACGTAGTCGGCGGCCACGGTGCGGACCGAGGCGGTGGTGTGCACCACGTCGAAGCCCTGGTTGCCGTTGGCGCCGAGCAGCGTCACGTTCTGCAGCTGGCCGAGGGTCGGGTACACGTCCTCACCCAGCGCGTTGGTGGTCGGACCGAAGACGACCAGGCTGATCGCCGGGATGGCGCTCACGGAGCCGGCGCTGGAGACCTGCACCACGAGCTGGTCGCCGTTCATGGTGAAGCCGATGTAGCCGGTGTCGATGGAGGCGTCGGTGAAGTCGAAGCTGCCGGTGTTGTAGCCGAAGGTGAGGCCGGCGGCCGACACCACGGCCGGGATGGCGAGGGCGAGGACGGCGATCGGGACCAGAAGGAAACGTTTCATGCAGGCTCCTTATGTGCGCATCTTGGCGCTCGGGGGGTTCTGTTGGCTTCGCGGTCCTGGGACCGGGTTCGGGCCTTACCCCAGAACCGTCCGCAGTGTGGGGCCAAGGTTTCAAGAGCCGGTGGGGAAGCGGTGCAGGAGTCGTGCATGCGCCATGCGGCGGACGTGAAGGAGGGCTGCGTGCAAAGGGCGCGCGTCCGCGCGGCCGCGTTTACATGCCGCGGAGGGCGGGGGTAGGATGGCGGATCCTTACTCGGCGGCGGCGCTTCTCGGGGAGGGGCCGGTCGCAATCGGAGGAAGCATGAAGCTGAAGGGCTGTCTGTACCCGCTCCTGGCTCTGGCGGCGCTTGTGGCGCCCGTCGCACTCGCCCAGGACACGCACGGCGTGGCCCCGCTGGACCCGCCGGTGAGCGTGAAGGTCGCCTACGTGCCGATCATGAAGTTCGCCACCCTGTACGTGGCCGCCGACCGCGGCCTGTTCCAGAAGTACGGCCTGAACGTCAAGATCGACCGCGTCAAGTCGGGCACCGAGGCGATCGCCTTCCTCGAGCAGGGGCAGATCGACGTCGGCGGCATCGCCATCGTGACGTCGCTGTGGAACGGCTGGCACCAGGGGCTCGACCTCGAGGTCTTCGCCCCCGGCGCGCTGGAGCCCTACCACGACAGCCCCACCAAGTTCATGGTGCGCAAGGACCTGATGGACTCCGGCAAGGTCGAGACCATCGCCGACCTCAAGGGCATGACCGTCGCACTGGCGGGCGGCCCCGGCTCGGGCGGCGAGTACCTCGCCAGCAAGGCGCTGGAGCGCGGCGACCTCACCATCCGTGACGTGCGCATCGCGCAGATCGGCAACGCCGACATCCCCGCCGCCTTCGCCAACGGCTCCATCGACGCGGCCCTGCTGGGCTCGCCCTACGCCGACCAGGTGGAGTCCGACGGCAGCGCCGTGCCCCTCGCCACGGACCTGACGCCCGGTCTGATGACGGTCGCCTTCGTCGGCTCCGGCGACTTCCTGCGCAAGCGCCCCGAGGTCGCCAAGCGCTTCGCGCTGGCGCTGATGGAGGCCGCGCGCATGATGCAGGGCGACCAGTACCTGTCCACGGCGAACCTGGACGCCTACCTCCGGTTCGTCAACTCCACGCCCGAGGCGCTGCAGAAGGGCACACCGGTCGTCTACGACCCCAACCAGGTCATCCCCGTCGACGGCCTGGCGGACGTCGAGCGCGTCCACCGCGAGAACGGCCGCACCGACTACACCACGCCCATCGACCTCTCCAAGGTCGTCGACACCAGCTTCACCGATTGGGCGCGGGGCGTGCTGGGCAAGGCGCAGACGGCGAACTAGGACGCGACGCGACCGGGAGCGGGCGAGGCGCGCGCGAGGCGCGCGTCCGCTCCCGCGCCTCGCGTTGGATCCCGCCCATCGATGGCCGCCAAGATCCTCGCTCGCGACGCCGGCAAGGCCTACCCCTCGGCGACCGGCTCCGTGCCCGCCGTGGAGCACTTCGACCTGGAGGTGGCCGACGGCGAGTTCGTGTGCCTGGTCGGCCCCTCCGGCTGCGGCAAGTCGACCTTCCTGCGCATCCTCGCCGGCCTCGACACCCTCACCAGCGGGGAGGCGCGCATCCTGCCCGGCGCCGACCCCGCCCGCCCGCTCAACAACGTGGTCTTCCAGGAGTACGCCATCTTCCCCTGGAAGACAGTGCGCGACAACGTCGCGTTCGGCCTGCAGATGCGCGGGCTGGGCCGGGAGGAGCGTTACGCCGTCGCCGACGCCTGGCTCGGCAAGGTGGGCCTCAAGCGCTTCGCCGGATACTACCCGGCGGAGATCTCGGGCGGCATGAAGCAGCGCGTGTCGATCGCGCGGGCGCTCGCCAACGACCCCGAGGTGCTGCTGATGGACGAACCGCTGGGCGCGCTGGACGCGCAGACGCGCGCGGTGCTGCAGGAGGAGCTGCTGAGGCTCTGGGAGGACACCCGCAAGACGGTGCTCTACGTCACCCACTCGATCGACGAGGCGGTGCTCCTGGGCGACCGGGTGGTGCTGATGACGGCGCACCCCGGAACCAACAAGGCGGACTTCGTCGTCGACCTGCCCCGCCCGCGCACCATGAAGACCACCGCCACGCCGCGCTTCGGCGAGCTGACCGGCGCCGTGTGGGAGGCGCTGGAGAGCGAGGTCAAGGCGGCCATGGAGGCGCAGCGGTGAGGGCGGTGGGGCGGTGAGGGGCCGGGGGGCGGGCGCGGAGGGTCGCTCGGCAGGCGCCGGGCCCGGCTCGGCCGCGCCCCAACCGGGCCCGGCGGGCGCCGCGGCGGGGGCGGGCCTGCTGCTGCCGCTCGGCGGGCTGGTCGCCGCCACGGCGCTGGCGAGCGTGCTGCACCTCTGGCACGGCCTGTGGTGGCTGGTGCTGCTCGTCGACTTCGTGCTGTTCGTGGGCGTGGCCGAGGCGTTCGAGCGGCGGCTGCCCTACGCCGGGCGCAAGACCTACCAGAAGGTGCTGGCGTGGCTGTTCCCGCTGCTCATCCTGGGAGCGTGGGAGGCGCTGTCGCGCACGGGCGTGCTCGACCCGCGCTGGTTCCCGCCCCCCACCCGCATCGCCGGGGCGCTGTGGGACCTCACCGTCAGCTACGACCGCTTCAACCAGTCCAGCCTGCTGGGGCGGCCCTGGCTCATCCCCACGCGCCTCGTCCACCAGGGGTGGCCGGGCGTGGCGGCGCTGTTCGCAGAGAGCCACGTCTTCGCGACCCTGGCGCGCGTCATGGTCGGCTTCGTGCTGGGCTCGCTGCCCGGGATCCTGGTGGGCATCGTCATGGGCCTCAACCGCACGGTGCGCAGCATGCTCGACGCCACCATGTCCGCGATCTACGTGCTGCCGAAGATCGCCATCTTCCCGATCCTCATGCTGGTGTTCCCCGACCCCTTCGGGGAGGGGCCCAAGATCACGGTGGTGGCCATCTCGGCGTTCTTCCTGGTCGCGATCAGCACCATGGCGGGCGTGCAGGGCATCGAGCCGGTGCTGCTGCAGGCGGGCCGGAACTTCGGCGCCAACCGCTGGCAGATGTTCCGCCACGTGATCCTGCCCGGCGCCATGCCCATCATCTTCTCCGGCCTCAGGCTGGCCCTCGGCACGGCGCTCATCGTCATCGTGGCGGTGGAGTTCGTGCGCGCCCAGCGGGGGGTGGGCTACCTGATCTTCTACAACTGGCAGGTGCTGTCGACGGCCAAGATGTACGCCGCGCTCATCGTGGTGATGACGCTGGGGGTGCTGCTCACCACGCTGCTGCAGTGGCTGGAGCGGCTGGCGATGCCCTGGCGGCGCTAGGAGGGCGTCTGCTCCCGGTCGTGCGGGTCGCCGGCGCCTCGCGGACCGCCGCGCTCCTGCTCCCCGGCGGGGTCGTGTTCCCCGGCGCGCTCCCGGTCCCCGCCTCGCTCCCGCGCCCCCGTGCGCTCCTGTTCCCCGGCGGGCGCCGCAGCGCCCTCGCCGAGCGGGTCCGCGTCGGTCACGCCCTCGGGCACGTCGATGCCGTGCGGCACGCGCCCGCGCCGGGGGCGCACCAGCACCGTGCCGCCCACGGCCGGGCCGATGACGTAACGGCTGTAGTAGGTGAGCAGCCGCCACGCGAGGATGGCCGCGCCGATGGAGCCGCCGCTCCCCTCGGCGCTGATGAGCGAGGCCGAGGCGATCTCCAGGATGCCGGCGCCCCCCGGGGTGGGGAAGAGGAAGGAGATCACCATCGGCAGCTGCACCGCGGCGATGGCGGGCAGCAGCGGCGGGCGGCTGCCCAGGCCCATCAGGATGAAGTAGAAGGCCAGGTAGGTGGCGATGTAGAGACCGGCCGTGAGCGCGTGCAGAGCGATCTGGAGGCCGATGCCGCGGCGCGAGAACTCGCTGGTGGCGTGCGCCACCCGGTCGAGGAAGTCGAGCGTGGGCGTGCGCCAGCGGCTCAGGAAGCGCAGCCGCATCGCCGGCCCGACGATCGCCTTGACCCAGTGCAGCCGGAAGGCCAGCACGTAGTAGAGCATCAGGAAGAACGCGCTCAGCCCGATGGCCACCGCCACCGGCGAGGTGTCGCCGAGCAGCCTGGTCAGCAGGTCGGTCGAGTGCCCCAGCGCCACCAGCCCGATCGGTACCGACCAGGACAGGAAGAACAGGTCCACCACCCACACGTAGACGTTCACCGACCAGGCGCGCGAGGCGGGCACGCCGTCGCGAACCAGCGACAGCACCACCGCGGGCGCCTGGCCGCTGCCGCCGGGGGTGATGGCGGCGCTCAGGAGCCCGAGGGTGTAGGCGCGCAGCGAGCGCGGCAGGCCCACCGGCTCGCCGGTCATGCGCGTCAGCAGCGTCAGGCGGAGGCCGCCGAAGAGGTAGTTGACGCCGGTGAGGGCGGCGCCCACCAGCAGCGCCCAGACGGGCACCTGCGCGACCGTGGTGATGCTCTCCCCGAGCCACCAGAAGGTGGCCAGCACGCCCAGCACGCCCAGAACGATCGAGAGGGCGATGGCACGACGGATGGCAATGACCCCTTCCCATGGAGGGCGCCCGCCGGGGCGGACCCGCGCTCCGGGACCACTCTACCAAGGGCGGGAGGCAGCCCTCGCGGGCGGAGCGCCGTCAGGGAGGCGACGCGGTCGGTGCGGAACGGGACGGCGCGCGTTCGGACCCGCAGGGCCCGCGGGCCCACGCGTCAGCGGCGCGGGGTCAGCGGCGCGGTGTCAGCGGCTCAGGGTCAGTGCTCGACGCGGTTGCGGCCGCCGCGCTTGGTGCGGTACAGCATCGCGTCGGTGCGGGCGAGCAGGCTGCCGCCGTCGTCGGTGGCGCGCAGCGCGGCGACGCCGACGCTGACGGTGGGCCCGAGCCCGCGGCCGAGATGGTCCCAGTCGGCGGTCTCGACCGAGAGGCGCAGCTTCTCGCCGACCTGGGTGGCGCCGGCGAGATCGGCGCCGGGCACCACCACCACGAACTCGTCGCCGCCGAAGCGGGCGCACATGTCGACCGCGCGCAGGTTGCCCCGCAGCACGTCCGACACGCGCCTCAACACCTGATCGCCGACGGTGTGGGAGAAGCGGTCGTTGATCTCCTTGAAGTTGTCGATGTCGAGCATGACCAGCGCCAGCGCCGTGCCGTCGCGCCGGGCGCGGATCACCTCGGCGTCCAGGCGGGCGTCGAGGGCGCGCCGGTTGCTGAGGCCGGTGAGGTCGTCCTCGCGGCTGAGCCGTTCCAGCTCGACCGCCTGGCGCTCGAGGCGGGCGTTGAGCTCCTTGAGCTGGCGGTAGGCGGCGGCGAGCTCCACGTTGGTGAGGCGGTCGATCTCGCGGTCCATGCGAAGCCGCTCGACGTCGAACTGCTGCGTGAGCACGCGCGTGCGCACGTCGGACGCCTCGCGCAGCACCTGATCGCGGATGCGGTGGTAGGTCTCGTAGTGCTCGAGCGCGCTCTCCGCGCGCCCCAGCGCGCGCAGGGCGCGGGCCATGCCGTGGTGCGCGCGGTAGACCTCCACCAGCGAGTCGGTGTCCGTGGCGGTGTCGAGCGCGGCGCGCAGGGCGTCGAGCGCCTGGCCGGGCCGCGCCAGGACGAGGGCGGCCTCGCCCGCCCCGATCAGCGCCTCGGCGCGGGTGCGCCTCTGGGCGTGCTCCCCCAGCGCGTCGACGCAGGCCTGGAACTCGGCGAGCGCCGCCTCGGGCCTGCCCATCTCCAGGAACATGTGGCCGAGGCTGATGAGGTTGAGGCTGACGCCGTAGGTGTCGGAGGCGGTCATGCTGTCGCGGAAGTGGGCCTCGGCGGCGGCGAAGTCCTTCTGCCGCTGCGCCGCCAGGCCGAGCGCTCGCAGGGCGGTGGAGCGCTCACGGCGGCGCTCGGGGCCGTCGCCGGCCGCCGCCAGCGCGCGCAGGGAGTACTCGCGGGCGCGCTCGGGGTTGCCGAGATTGAGGTAGGTCTCGGCGATGCCGTTGAGGGGGCTGGCCGCCAGGTCCGGCGCCAGCGGCTCCACCACCGCCAGGGCGTGGAGGTGATGCTCGAGCGCGTGCTGGTGGAGGCCGACCTTGTCGTAACCCCAACCCACGCCGTGCCAGGCCATCGCCTCGCCGAGGTCGTCACCCTGAACGCGCCGCAGGTGCGCCTCCAGGTTGGCGTGCAGCAGACCCGCCGGGAAGCGCCCCAACCGGAAGTCCGACACGGCCAGGGCGGTGACCGCCTCGGCCAGCGCCTCGCGGGCGAGCGCCGGCAGGGCCGCCATGGCCGCCTCCCAGCGCTCGAAGGCGTCGGTCGGCTCGATGCGCGCCGCTGCCAGCGCGTCCCCGGCGAGGCTGGCCGCCACGTCGTAGGCGGTATCCCGGTAGGCGGCCAGGGCCAGCATCGCCAGCGCGGTCGCCCGCGCGGGCTCGTCGTGGAGGAAGCCCGCCAGCCAGGCGGCTTCCTGCGCGAGCTCCCGGAGGCCGGACGCGTGCCCGTGGCGCTCGCCCCAGGCGGCGCCCAGCAGCGCCTCCAGGCGGCCCGCGTCGTCCGGGATGGCGCGCAGCGCCTGCAGGTCGACCTCCAGGATGTCCTCGCTCATCAACGGCGCCCTCCACGACCCCGGCTTTGGGTGGTGTCCCATTATGACCTGCCGGCCGGGCGACGCGGAGGTTCTCGGAGCGCGCCCGTGTCGCGCGTTCCCGTCGGGCCGCCGCCCTGCGGCGCTACGCTTCTGTGCATGTGGCCCGAAGACTTCGCATGGCGCGGCCCGGTTCCGCCCCCCGCGCGCTGGGGCAGGCCCGGCCTGGTGATGCTATTCAACCTGGAGTGCGCCGGTTGCATCTCGCGCGGCGTGCCGCTCATCAAGCGCCTGGCCGCGGAGCACGGCGACGCCCTGCAGCTGGTGATGGTGCACACCGCTTACGGGCACCGTGAGCACCCGCGCGAGGAGCTGGTGCCGGCGCTGGAGCGCTTCGCGGGGTCGTTCGCGAAGCTGGAGGTGCCGATCGCGCTCGACCTGAGCGGCGGCCTCGCCGAGGCGTGGGGCGCCGAGGGCACGCCCCACTGGTTCGTCTACGACGCGCAGGGCAGGCTGGCGCGCAGCATCTACGGCTCGCAGGAGAACGCCCAGACCCGGCTCGGCTACCTGCTCGAGGAGCTGCTGGCTGGGCAGGGCGCGGGGTAGGGGGCGCGGGGGCCGGGGCGCAGGGGCCGGGGCGCAGGGGCCGGTCGGGCACTCGGGGCGCGGAGCAGGGAGCGCCGGCGGCGCGCACCGCGCCGCCGGGACGCAGGCCCTTACCGCGCCCGCCGGGACTCGGCTAGCATGGGAGACCTGGCGCGGCCTGGGGCGGAGGTCGCAGGCGCGCGCCCGCCCGAGCGCCGAGGCGCGCCGCACGGGCGTCGCCTCGATCTCGAGGGTATGGAGGGACACCTGATGGCATCGACCGACACGGAAGCGAACGACAGCGGGGGCGGTATGCACCCCCGCGAGGACGAACGCGACCGGCGCAGGAGCCGCATCGGCCTGGTCCTGGTGGTCATCGGCGCACTGGCGCTCATCTCCGACCTGGGCATCTTCCGGGGCTGGCACAACATCGTGGGCATGGCCATCTTCGCCGTGCTCGGGGGCTTCGCCCTCAATCACTACATGCGCAGGCGGCGCGTGGGCTCGCTGATCGGCGCCTTCGTCCTCTTCGGCCTGGCCGCCGCCACCGTGGGCGGCGCCGCGGCGGGCTTCTACTTCCTGGGGCTGATCGGCGCAGGCTTCGTGGCCGTGTACTACGTCGACCGCAGCCGCTGGTGGGCGATCATCCCCGCCGGCGCGCTCTTCTCGCTGGCGATCGTCGCCGGGCTCGACAGCTGGGCGCCCGGCTACGACGCCGGCTGGATCCTCTTCGCCGGGCTGGCGCTCACCTTCGGCGTGCTCTACCGGCTCCCCGAGGACCCCAGACCGTGGGCCGTCTACCCGGCCATCGCGTGCGTGGTGCTGGCCGTCCTCGGCCTGAGCTTCGGCGGGAGCTGGCTGGTGCCGCTCGTCCTGGTGGCGATCGGCGTGTACATGCTGCTGCGCCAGAACGACCGCGGGCGTGAGCCGCAGGCGGCGGCCGGCGGGGAGGCGCAGGGCGGCGCCCCGGGCGGCGACGTGCAGGCGGAAGCCGACGTGCAGGCGGGCGGCGAGCCCGCGGCTCCCGGGACCGCGGAGGGCGGCGCGGCCGAGGGGGAGGGGGACGAAGGGCGCAGCTGACGGGGCCGTCCCTCGGCCCACGGCCCGCGGGAGCGGCCCGGCGCGTCCGCGGCGGCGACGTCGGGCCGCGAGCGCCCTCGTGGAGGACGCTTCGGCTGCGATCCCCGGCCCGCCGGCTAGAATGCCCCGATCGGGAAGCTCGCGCATCACGAGGCGCCGAGAGGAGCGACCATGGAACCCCGCGGCAGTACCGTCCTGGTGACCGGCGCGACCGGCTTCACGGGATCCTTCGTCACCGCCCGGCTCATCGAAGCCGGGGCCGACGTGCGCGCGCTGGTGCGCCGCGACGTGGAGGTGCCCGGCGCCACCACCGTGCGCGGCGACCTGCTCGAGCCCGGCGGCCTGGCCGCCGCCGTCGAGGGCGCCGACGCGGTGGTGCACTGCGCCATCGCCTACGGGCTCGGCTATGAAGGCGCGGAGCGCCTCACGGTCGAGGGCACGCGCGCCCTCGCCGAGGCGGCGCGGACGGCCGGCTGCCGGCGCTTCGTGCACATCTCCACCATCAGCGTCCACGACTTCCGCGACGTCGACGTCGTGGACGAGAACACGCCCATGTTCGGCCTCGACATGGCCGAGGCGTTCCCCTACGGCGTCAGCAAGGCGCAGGCGGAGCGGGCGCTGGCGGCCGTGGCCGCGCGGGGCCTGCCCACCGTCGTGCTCCGTCCCCCCGCCATCCTCGGCCCGCACCCCCGCAGCGGGTGGGCGTTCGGCCTCGCGCGGCGGGTCGCGCAGGGGAAGCTCACCCACGCCGGCGACGACCGGGAGAAGCTTCCCTACGTGTTCGTGCAGAACCTCGCCGACGCCGTCATGCTGGCGCTCGCGTCGCCCACGGCGGCCGGTGGGCGTTACAACGTCGTCGACGGGCACGTGCGCTGGCAGGACCATCTGGAGCGCCTCGCGGCGGTCTCCGGCCGCCGGCTCCAGCCGGACCCGGACAGCCCCTTCGACCAGGAGAGCCTGCGTCACTACGACAGCTCCCTGATCCGCCGCGAGCTCGGCTACGAGCCGCGGCTGGGGTACGACGAGGGGATGGCGCGGGTCGAGGCGTTCCTGGCGGGGCGGGACCTGAGCGCCTAGGCTCCTCACGGGCGGCCCGCGTCGTGGCGCCGCCCGATGCGATGGTGTCGGCGTGGCGGGCGCCGAGAGGGCCGAAGGGGCGCACGCGCCGAACGACCGGAACGCCTGCGCGCCTTGCGTAGCGCACGGCGCGTAGGCTAAGATTGTCAGGCTGTGTGCTCGTAGGCCGGGCGCGCGCGTTGCGGACCCGGCCGAGGTCGCGAGCCGATCCGGATATCGAGATCCCAACCCTAACGGGAGACGACGATGAAGTACAACAAAGGCGCCATCCTGCGCTCCATCGAGCAGCCCTTCATGCGCGACGACATGCCGCACTTCGACTCGGGCGACACCATCCGCGTCGACTACAAGGTCGTCGAAGGCAACCGCAGCCGCGTCCAGGCGTTCGAGGGCGTGGTCATCGCGAAGAAGAACGGCAAGGGCTCCCGCGCGACCGTGACGGTGCGCAAGGTGTCCTTCGGCGAGGGCGTCGAGCGCGTCTTCCCGATCAACTCGCCGCTGATCGACAAGATCGAGGTCGTCCGCCGCGGCCGCACCCGCCGCGCCAAGCTCTACTACCTGCGCGAGCTCCGCGGCAAGCGCGCCCGCCTGCGCACCGACCAGGGGCGGCAGGAGCAGGACCGCGCCGCCGCCCGCGCCGCCCGCGAGGCGGCGAAGGCCGGCGAGGGCAAGACCGACGCGAAGGAGCCGGTCGAGAGCGGGGAGTAGCTTCCGGCGGGGCGGCGGGTCGAGCCGCACGCCACGGACACGTTCCTGAAACGCGCGCCCGGCTCCGGCCGGGCGCGCGATCGTTGTGGGGGTCGGTCGGCCGGGACCCTAGGCCGCGCCCGCCGGCCCGGTGTCGCCCCGGCCCTCGGGCAGCGCCGCCACGAGCTTCGGCAGGTGGTCGTCGTGGTGGTGGCGGTAGGTGCCGTCAAGGACGTCGAGCAGCCGGTGACCGTCCAGCCAGGCGAAGCGCCCGGGCCGCTCCAGGTCGGCTGCCGGAATCGCCGCGGCCAGTCGCAGCACGCGCTCGAAGCCGCTGCGCCAGGCGTCGTGGACGTCCGACCAGGAGCGGTGCCGGTCGCGTTCGTGGATGCGCGCGTTGTAGCGATGGACCTCGTCGTCCGAGTCGGGGTCGCCCCCCTGCAGCCAGTCCGGGAGGTGGGGCGGCATGCCGTTCCGGGCCGCTTCCAGCCGCGCGATGGTGACCTGCTGCCAGGCCGCCAGGTGCGCCATGAGGTCCTTGACGGACCAGCCGTTGGGCAGCCGTGGCGCGGCGGCGTCCTCGTCCGAGACCGGCGCCAGGTGACGCTCCCAGAGCTCGAGCTCCTGGCGCAGGCTGTCGAGGACGCGTCGTGACTCGGTCATGCCACGGGGACGCGCAGCGTCATGACGGTGTGGTTCTTGCCCTTGGAGCGCTCGAAGGTGAAGCCGGCGCGCTCGAAGAGGCTGCGGGTCCCGTCGTAGAGGAACGAGGAGGAGACCTTCTTGTCGCCCGTGTCCTGCGGGTAGGCCTCCACCACGCCCCCACCCGCCCGGGCGACGAGCTGAAGCGCGCCCTCGACCGCCAGCGCCGCCACGCCCTTGCGGCGGTAGCGCTTGTCGACGAAGAGGCAGGTGAGCCGGTAGTCGGGCGGGGCGTCCAGGCCGGCCTCGTACTCCTTGCGGTGGTAGATGTTGGGCAGCTCCGCGGGCGAGCCGTACTGGCACCAGGCGACGGCCGTGTCCCCGTCGAACACCAGCGCGGCGTGCGCGTGGCCCTCCCGGACCAGCCGCTCCTTGAGGGCACGGTTCTCCTCGGCGTCGTAGGCCTTGTCGGCATGCATGGTGTGGAACCAGGTGCACCAGCAGCCGCCCCAGACGCCGTTGTGGCGCTCCACGAGGTCAGCGTAGGCGTCCCAGGTGTCGGCGGACAGGGGCCGGACGGTGTAGCCGCCCGCGTCCGCGCCGGCGGTCGCGCCGGATGTCGGCATGGCGGAAGGGTAGCACGGCCGCCGGCGGTGGGCGCGGCGCGGGTGTCCGGGGCCGCGTTCGCCCGTGGATCGCGGGAGGCGGGCGCCCCGTGCCGGGGCTCGGGGCCTTGATACCGTGGCGTGGTCCCGTGTTGTGGTTTCGTGTTGTGGTTTCGTGTTGTGGTTTCGTGGTGTGGTTCCGTGGCCTGCCTCAGTGGTGTGGTCCCGTGGTGGGCCTCAGTGGCGTGGCTCAGCGGCGTGCCTCAGCGGCGTGCCTCAGCGACGCCGCTCAGCGGTGCCGCGCGAACCAGTCCCGCACCGCCGCGAACGTCGCCTCCGGCTCCTCCACGAAGGGCATGTGCCCGCTCTGCTCGAAGACGTGCAGCTCGGCGCCCGGGATGCCGCGCGCCATCACCTCGGCCTGCGACGGCGGGCACACGAAGTCGCTGCGGCCGGCCAGGATGAGGGTCGGAGCCGTGATCTCGCCGAGGCGCGCCGTGACGTCGTAGGCCGCGGTCTCGGCCGCCGGCGGCTGGCCCCGGACCGAGAAGACGACGCCTTCGAGCAGGCTGGCGTACTCGGCGCGGTAGGCGTGGAAGTAGAGCGGCCACTGTGTCCTGACGAGCGCGCCGAAGGCCTCGTCGGTGTCGGCTGCGTCCTCCGACTCGAGCGCCGCCAGCTGGGCAGGCGTCGCGCCCTGGCGCCGGGCGTTGGCGAGGACCTCGTCGCCGGGCGCAAGGGTGGGACCCGTGCCCATCAGGACGAGGTGGCTGAGGCGCTCGGGGTGCCGCAGGGCGAGCTCCAGCGCGATGAAGCCGCCGTAGGAGAAGCCCAGCACCGCGACGCGCTCGTGCCCCAGGCGGCTCGCCAGCGCCGCCGCGTCGTCGGCGAGCTGGGCGTGCGTGAGCGTCTCGCGGGGCGGACGGCCCGACGCGCCGTTGCCGCGGTGGTCGTAGTAGACGAGCTGGAAGGTGTCGCCCAGCGGG
>Ga0102953_1001195_pt1 | contig 16722 bp, 15 predicted proteins | sample SalPon2A_C_D2_MG_FD_78509 | JGI IMG/M metagenome (GOLD analysis project Ga0102953, IMG submission 78509) | Soil microbial communities from South San Francisco under conditions of wetland restoration - Salt Pond MetaG R2A_C_D2_MG | ecosystem: Environmental > Terrestrial > Soil > Wetlands | place... | reverse complement strand
GTCTTCCTTGTTGTCTTTGAGTTTTTGTTTGGCTCCCTTTAAGGTCAGGCCACGCTCATTCAGCAAATGATTGATTAACTTGATATTTTCAATATCCTCCTTGGTAAACAGGCGGTTGCCCTTTTTGTTTTTTTGAGGTTTTAGAATATCAAATTCATTTTCCCAATAGCGAATTTTTGAAGTGTTCACCTGAAATAGGTCAGCCACTTCGCCAATCGAGTAATAGATCTTCTCTATTTTGGGCTTTTTGTAGGGCACGTCCTGCTTGTTTAGTCGTAAGATTGACCCATGTTGGATGAGATGGCAATCATCTTATCGTATTCCTGTGGCGTCAGGTCTTTAAAATAGAAATATTGTGGATTAACAGCTCTTCCCTTTTTGTGAACTTCGTAGTGCAAGTGAGGCCCGGTCGATTTTCCGGCGTTTCCAACAAAGCCAATAACACTTCCGCGTTTGACATGCTGTCCCACTTTTACGTTGAATTTGCTCATGTGACCATACAAGGTTTCGTAGCCAAAGCCGTGATCGATAACAATCCAGCGGCCAAATCCTCCTCGTGCTGTCCGAACCTCATTAACAACTCCGTCACCTGTCGCATAAATTTCGGTCCCAATGGGGGCACTGAAATCCATTCCGTAGTGGAATTTACGAATTTTATAAACAGGATCAATCCGAAAACCCCAGCCGGAAGCAGTCCTTTTCAGATCCCTGTTGGAGATGGGCATGATTGCCGGAATGCTTGCCAACATTTTCTCCTTGTTCTTGGCCAGCTTTAAGACTTCGTCGTAAGATTTGGATTGAATATAAGCTTCTTTGGAAACGACATCGAGCTTGCGAGCCGTGTTGATCACCAAGTCGGCATTGTCCATGCTTTCCAGGTGTGCATATTTATTTACCCCACCAAATCCGGCTTTGCGGACCGATGTGGGAATAGGATCGGCTTCAAAAACAACCCGGTATAAATTATCGTCGCGTTGCTGAAGATCATCCAGCACTTTTTGAACATTGCCCAAATTTTTACCCATCAACTCATATTGGGTGAGCAGACGTTGATTTTCCCGCTTCAGGCTGCGCATTTGCGGGGTTTCATAAAACTGCAGGAATACAACAACCAGAATAACCGCCAAAACCAAACTGGCGGAAAAGAACAGTAAAATTCGGTTAATGTTTGTTTTTAAGTTCCGTTCAACCTTGTCGTAACTTAATGTTTCGGGGTTGAATTTATACTTAACTTTTGCCATAAAAAACCAATTTCTTATACTGATATGTAACAAATTTAAGTAATTAATCTAACTTTGCAAGACCTAAAAAATCAGGCCGATTAACTACAAGCGCAAAAGTAAATTAATTATTGGTTTTAGCGTCGTATTAAATTGTTGATTAGGGCTTTTTAACAAATTTTAAACGTAGCCTGATGCCATGAAAACGTAGAAAAGTTAGGTTGATTTTGAAGTCGTTTCATTGGAAAGCAAAGCCGATACAAATTATTGTAGAACAAAAAAAGAACGATAGACACATGAATTCCAAAGCAATCAGGAAAGCCTTCCTGGATTTTTTCAGTTCAAAGCAGCATACCATCGTTGATTCCGCTCCCATGGTTGTGAAAAACGACCCAACCTTGATGTTTACCAACGCAGGGATGAATCAATTCAAAGATATTTTCCTGGGCAATCAGCCGGCTAAATCAGCGCGGGTAGCTGATACGCAGAAATGTTTGCGGGTGTCGGGGAAACACAACGATTTGGAAGAAGTGGGGCACGATACTTATCATCATACCATGTTTGAGATGCTCGGAAACTGGTCATTTGGCGACTATTTCAAAGAAGATGCCATCAACTGGGCCTGGGAATTTCTACATGATAAAATGGGCATTGCTGCCGACCGGATGTATGCAACCGTTTTTGAAGGAAGTCTAGATGATGGTTTGGGCTTGGATGAAGAAGCCAAAACGTACTGGCGCAAACATTTGCCGGAAGATCGGGTATTGCATGGAAACAAAAAAGATAACTTCTGGGAAATGGGAGATACTGGACCGTGTGGCCCGTGTTCTGAGATTCATGTGGATTTACGAGACGACGATGAACGTGCCAAAGTTCCCGGACAGGAACTGGTGAACCAGGATCATCCGCAAGTGATTGAAATCTGGAACCTGGTGTTCATTCAGTTTAACCGAAAAGCGGATAGTAGTTTGGAAGAATTGCCGGCGAAACATGTCGATACAGGGATGGGGTTTGAGCGTCTGTGCATGGTGTTGCAAGGCAAAAAATCCAATTACGATACGGATGTTTTCCAGACGGTGATTGGCAAGTTAGGACAGCTTTGTGGAAAAAAATATGGTGATGACGAAAAAGTTGATATCGCCATGCGCGTGGTGTCTGACCATTTGCGGGCTATTGCGTTTGCCATTGCCGATGGGCAGTTGCCATCGAACAACAAAGCCGGTTATGTGATTCGTCGGATTTTGCGTCGTGCGGTGCGTTATGGATACACTTTTCTGGAATTCCGTGAACCATTTATTTACCAGTTGGTAGAAACGCTGAACGAAAATATGGGCGATGCCTTCCCCGATTTGAAATCGCAACAGGTGCTGATTGAGAAAGTGATCAAGGAAGAAGAAGAAAGCTTTCTACGGACGTTAGATACCGGTATCAAATTGCTGGAAGAAGAAATGACCGAAGCTAATAAAGCTGGTAAAACAGAAGTTGCAGGGAAAAATGCTTTTGAATTATACGATACCTTTGGGTTTCCTCTAGACCTCACGGAGTTGATTCTGCGTGAAAATGGATTGACAGTGAATCGTGCAGCGTTCGACGCTGAAATGGAGAAGCAGAAAAGTCGGTCACGAAATGCTGCTGCCCAGGAAACCAGTGATTGGGTGGAATTGAAAATGATCGATGAAGTTAAATTTCTTGGCTACACGACCCTGGAGGCTGAGATTGAAATTGCAAGATACCGGAAAGTCAAGCAAAAAGGGAAAGAATTTTATCACCTGGTTTTTGACCAAACACCATTTTATGGCGAATCCGGAGGACAGGTCGGCGATACCGGTTACATTGAAGTGAACGGTGAGAAAATCAGCATCATTGATACGCAGAAGGAAAATAACTTGATTGTTCACATTGCCAAAGAATTGCCGAAAGATCCAACCACAACTTTCAACGCCGTGGTGAATAACCACAAACGTAAGTTGACTGCCAACAACCACACGGCAACACACTTGTTGGATCAGGCACTGCGGGAAGTTTTAGGTACCCATGTGGAGCAAAAAGGATCGTTGGTGAATGCTGATCACTTGCGATTTGACTTCTCACATTTTCAAAAGGTGAGCAAAGAAGAACTGGATCGCATCCAAGCACGTGTGAATGAGTTGATTCGCCAAAACTTCAAGCAAGAAGAAAAGCAAGATATCCCATTTGCCGAGGCGCAGGAAATGGGAGCCATAGCTTTGTTTGGTGAAAAATATGGCGATACGGTACGCGTCATTAAGTTTGGTGATTCTATCGAGCTTTGTGGTGGAACACATGTTCCGGCAACCGGTCAGATTGGCCAGTTTGTCATCACCTCGGAAAGTGCCATTTCGGCTGGTGTTCGTCGTATCGAGGCCATCACAGCTGACAAAGCGGAGCACTTCATCCTCAAAAATCTGGATGAATTGCAGGAAGTTCGTCAGTTGTTCAATAACACCAAGAACCTGAAAAAGTCAGCAGAGGATTTAATGGCAGAAAATGCTGCACTGAAACAGCAGCTGGAGGCATTTGAAAAGCAAGCTGCTGCAGGTGTGAAAGATGAACTGAAGAAGAAAATCAAGTCGTTGGATGGCGTGAACATGATTGCTGAAAAGGTAGATTTGGATTCACCGCAGGCCATTAAAGATTTGGCTTTCCAACTGAAAGGGGAGGTGGAAAACCTGTTCCTTGTACTCGGCGCTGAAATAAAGGGCAAACCGAGTTTGAGCATCATGATTGCCGACAACCTGGTGAAAGAAAAAGGGCTGAATGCCGGGCAAATTATCCGAGAAGCTGCCAAGGAAATGAAAGGAGGCGGCGGTGGTCAACCATTTTATGCAACAGCAGGCGGAAAAGATGTGGCCGGTATTGAAGCAGCTATTGAAAAAGCAAAGTCGTTTGTTGGATAGGATTTTGTCGGCTCAAATACAAAAGCACAACAAAGAGATATTTGTCATTCTGAATTCATTTCAGGATCTCTTCTTTCGAGGTTTTATGTCAAAACACTCAAGACTGTTTGTGGAACTCTTCAATTAAACTTTTCGCTTTCCCGGCGTCTCGTTCATGAATCACAACTTCCACAGGAGCATGCCCGCCAGCCGTGACTTGCCATGGAGCAAGCGTTCCCATCAATTGGTTTTTTATAAGTGTCTCAATGTCATTGTCTTGCAGTAGATGGTTCACCATTTCCGCATCGACCGGGCTGCCGGCAAAAATGGTAATTAGTTCGTCATTGTCTTCGTGGTACTTCATCGTTTGCCTTCTTTGATTCCTTTTAAATTTATTGTTTTTTTCTCAAGGAAGCCAGAATTTGATTTTCGAACTTGAAAATTGGTCGGTGATTAGTAAAATATTTGTATCTTTTTGTCCGCTAATTAATAAGTTAAATCATGCTGATCTTCAAAATAGTTTTACCTTCCCCGGTTTCTGCATCACAAACTCTTTCATGCATGATCATTTCACAGTATCTAAGAAAACAATCCAATAGAAAAATCTAAATGAATTTGAATTAAAATGAACGAAGAAATGGAACAGACAAAAAAAGAAGCGACCGTAACTGTATCTAAGGACTTAACTGCCAACCCTGCTCCGCTTGGGCTAATGGGATTTGGAATGACAACCGTTCTACTGAACTTTCATAATGCCGGATTTTTTACGCTGGGCTCTATGATTCTCGGAATGGGAATTTTTTATGGTGGTATGGCGCAGGTCATCGCGGGCATTATGGAGTGGAAAAAAGGAAACACTTTTGGAACCGTTGCATTTACCTCCTATGGTTTTTTCTGGATGACTTTGGTGGCCTTGATCGTTCTTCCAAAATTAGGCTGGTCTGACGGGCCACAGGAAGGCGGGATGGTTGCCTATCTAATCATGTGGGGAATTTTTACGGGCGTGTTGTTTATCGGTACCTTGAAATTGAACCGTGCTTTGCAAGTGGTCTTTTCAACCTTAACCTTGTTGTTCTTCTTACTGGCTCTGGGTGATTACACCGGCAACGTCGGTATCAAACATTTTGCTGGCTATGAAGGAATTTTGTGTGGTGGATCCGCCATTTATGCAGGGCTGGCACAAGTGCTCAATGAAGTTTTTGGGAAAAACGTCCTTCCTTTGTAAAAGAAATTACAAAAATTCAGATAACGAAAAAATCCATCCGGCAATTGTCGGATGGATTTTTGTTTTATTGAAATAGTCAACGTCAGATGTTAAGCCTCTTTTGGGGTTGTCTTCAATTTGAATGGCAAATACAATGGGCAAAAACTCAATACACTAGTAAGCAATAAAACACAACCAACAACTAATAATACGATTCCTACAGTCCCGGATATGTCACCCCTTAAATAGAGGATGCCAATAATTACTGCAATTAGAGCCCGGATGATTCGGTCTGCCATTCCCATGTTTTTTTTCATGTTTTCAAATTTTTAAAGTTGATTTTGTCTTTTGTACCACAAATACAACTTTTTTGTTTCAAATCGTGAAATATTATACATTACATTGAATTCTGAACGCGATGTAGATCGTGGTGAGTCATAAGCTCAACTAACTCGGAATCTGACTTTTTAAAGCGTTCTCGTAACCTTCGATCAGTTGTTTTAAGCCTTTCGATGATTCTTGTGGTGTGATTGTAATTTCCAGTTTTCCATGCGATGTTTTTGATTTCCTACCATTGCCACTCCGCGATCGATCTGTGAAATTAAGCTGAAGTTCGCCATCCACAATCTGCATTTCAAAATTGGCGGTGAGTTTGGCTTTTTCTATCTGAGACATGGCTACCGGAGCCAATGTGATCAGTAGAACATGAACTTCAACGAACTTCTCCATGGCGTCCCGAACTTAAAGGGAGACGCTGTTCAACCAGTTGATCCTGTGATTTCGATTTGGCAATTCACCAACAACGAGCGAATAAACGGGATTGTCGGAGATGTGGATGTTGACTACATGCCCAATCGATATTTAAAATTAGTTCGCTTTTAATATGGCTCTACTGGTAAAGTTTGTTAATGGTTTGAATGAAAATCACTATTTAGAACGAACAACCCCGTTTCTAACCAGTCATTTTTGTAGATTTAAGCATCCTTTTATTCGAATCAAATAGCGCATATGAAAAACTTAAGATTTGGTTAAAATCTTTCGTTCAATAAACTTAACAAAGTTAAGGCACGTTAGTGAATGTAGCGTTTATTTCAGCAATTTTTAGATCCTGAATAAAAGTCTTATTTTAAACGTTAATTTTAACAAAAGGCACTTTCAATGAAGAAAATATTCAGTTTTCTGGTTTCCACTTCTTTTATGGGCTTCCTTTTATTGGTTTTTGCATTCTCAATGGCTGTTGCCACGTTTATCGAAAGCAGTTATGGAACGCCGGCAGCCAAAGCGCTGGTTTACAATGCGACTTGGTTTGAAGTGTTATTTCTATTGATGGGAATTAACCTGCTCTACAATTATGTGCGTTATCGGCAATACACAAAGAAAAAGTTCACCATGGGCCTTTTTCACCTTGCCTTCATCGTGATCGTCATTGGAGCAGCTATCACCCGCTTTATCAGTTACGAAGGTGTGATGCATATTCGGGAGGGAAACAGCTCCAACTTTATCGTTTCGTCTGATTCGTATTTTTCGGTTGAAGCTGATGGTCAGAAGAAAGAAAAGAGAGTGCTTTTTTCAGAATTGAGTACCCATCAATTTGACAAGAAACTGAAGATTGAAGGCAAGTCCGTCGATTTTAAGTCGGTCGGTTTTATCGAGGGGGCCGTTCGGAAACCTGTTGAAAGTAATGCTGGCCAGCCAATTGTTGACTTTGTTGTTTCTGCCGGACGTGGCATGCAAAGTTTTACATTTACCAAGGGGCAAGCCGTTGATATGGGGCCAGCGTCAATCGGGTTTGATGACAGTTCAAATATTCGATTCGAACAGGATAGTGACCAACTATACATCGTGACTGATCGTCCCATGGAGATTCGCTCGATGACTGGCGGAACGCCGGTTCAGTTAAAAGCTGGCAGTCGAACTGAAGTACAAACAATGCACCTGTATGCGTTTGATAATTACTTGATGTTGATAAAGAAATTTTATCCGAGTGCGGTGGTGCAGGTTGCTAAAGACGAAAGTGGAAAGTCGAATGAAGATGCGGTGATCGTTCAGGTTTCTGACGGGCAGAAAAAAGCCACCATCAATGTGTTTGGGAAGGCTGGCCAAATTGGTGATGCCACAACCTATATGGTTGGAAATACACCTGTTAAGCTGATTTATGGATCAAGTCCCATTTATCTGCCGTTCAGCTTAAAGTTGCGCGATTTCCAATTGGAACGATACGTTGGGTCAATGAGCCCGTCATCATTTGCGAGCGAAATTACGTTGGTCGATCCCGAAAAGAATGTGCAGCGCGATGTTCGGATATTTATGAATAATACCTTGAATTATCGAGGTTATCGTTTTTACCAGTCATCGTATGACCAAGATGAACTGGGTACTGTGCTAAGTGTGAACAAAGATTTTTGGGGAACTTCAATCACTTATTTCGGCTATTTGCTGTTGGCCATCGGGATGTTTGCCTCATTGTTTAACAAGAATTCTTATTTTCAATATAAAGTCCGTCACCTCAAAGAAATTAGTAAGTCGACCATTGCAATCTTGGTTTTTGGGGTACTGCTGGTTGGATCTGCAGCCCAGGCGAAGGCTCAGGATTCGAAAGTTATTCCAACGCTCGACAACCAGTTGGTACAGGACTTCTCCGAATTATGGGTGCATAAACGCGATGGCCGGATTGAGCCGATGAACACCCTGTCGAATGAAGTTTTGCGCAAGCTGAGCCGGAAGTCGTCGTTGAACGGTATGTCGGCTGACGAAGTAGTGTTGAGCATGAACCTGCACCCGGAAAAGTGGCGGTCGGTTCCATTCTTGAAAGTTGATCCGAAAATTGCAGCGGCATTGGGTATCACAACCAAGTATGCAAAAGTGATGGACCTGTTTGATGAAAATGGCCAGTATCGAATTGCAGACAAAGTGAAAACTGCTTATGCCAAAGCACCCGCATTGCGCAACATGACAGACAAAGGCTACATCGATCTGGATGAACGAATCAACATTTGTTTCATGATTTTCAAAGGTAGTTTGTTCACCTTTTTCCCGGCTACAAACACTACAAAACCATGGTGGTCTGTAGGCAGCTCGCCGACCGATTATCCGACCACTGATTCGTTGTTTGTGAACCGCTGTTTCAACTTATTGGCTGAGTCACTGAAGCCGGGAAGCGAAATCAAACCGCGCCAAATCATGGCTACCATTTCCACGGTTCAGCAAAAGTTTGGGGCTCAAATTTTACCATCAGAGCAAAAGAAATCCATCGAAATGTTCTACAATAAATTTCAGCCATTCAAACGGGTTTTCCCCTGGTACTTGCTGATGGGCTTCACGCTGTTGCTAATTCTATTCATCAATATTTTCCGACAAAGGCCGGTCAGCAAATTGATACGATATGGATTCACGGGATTGATTTTGCTTGGATTTTTAGTGCACACCTCTGGACTAATTCTGCGATGGTACATTGCGGGACACGCACCGTGGAGTAATGGCTACGAGTCGATGGTTTACGTCGCATGGGCAATCATGCTGTCTGGTTTTATTTTTGGCCGGAAATACCCGATGGTGCTGGGTATGGGCGCTTTCCTCAGTGGAATCACCCTTTTTGTGGCTCACCTAAGCTGGATGAACCCCTCAATAACACACCTTGTTCCAGTGTTGAAATCATACTGGTTGCTGATTCACGTAGCAGTGATTACAGCGAGTTACGGTTTCATTGGATTGAGTGCCTTCGTGGGAGTTTTAGTCCTGATTTTGTACATCATCATGAAAGATGAAAACCGGAAAACGGTGGAGCATTTCATCGATCAAATGACGACGATTAGTGAGTTGGCTGCCACAGTTGGTTTGTACATGTTGACGATTGGTACTTTCCTTGGTGGAGTGTGGGCCAACGAAAGCTGGGGCCGATACTGGGGCTGGGATCCCAAAGAAACCTGGGCCTTGATCTCTGCAGTGATTTATGCATTTATCGTTCACATGCGATTGATTCCATCATTGAAAGGGCGATACACCTACAGCGTTGCTACCGTTGTTGGTTTCACTTCTATTTTGATGACCTATTTTGGGGTGAACTACTTCCTTTCGGGCATGCACTCCTATGGAAAGGGCAGCGTCTCTGGAATTCACTGGTCCGTGTTTGTTGCTGCAGGAGTTATTTTTATCCTGATTATCTGGGCATATTTCAAGCATAAAAAGTACGATGATAATCAGCTAATCGAATCGTAGGTTCGGAAAGTCGAATTTCAAAAATGCAACAATCAGTCTATCAGTACGATCTAATTTGTTTTGAACGGTTCTAAATAGAATTGTTGCTTTTCAGTTTGAAGATTTGTCAATTTTCGCATTCACTTGAAATGCTATCTTTGTTTAGTTGACAGGGATTTAACTAAACGATTTGATATGGAAGGGAGCGTGAAACGAACCTTTGATATTCTGGATTTTTGTGAAAAAAACTATCCACGAAAGGATGCATTGGGTGGAAAGAAGGATGGAAAGTGGTACACCTATTCAACATCCGAATACAAACAAAAAGCACATGATTTTGCAATTGGCGTGTTGGCTTTGGGACTTCAACGCGAGGACAAAGTTGCCACAGTTACGACGAATCGTCCGGAGTGGAACTTCGTGGACATGGGGTTGGCGATGGCCGGCATGGTGCATGTTCCCATTTATCCAACCATTGGCGAGGAAGAATACCGTTATATTCTGGGGCACGCTGAGGTCAAGTACCTGATTGTTGGAGACAAAAAGCTGTATGCAAAACTACAGCCTATTGTTGCTGAAACGCCATCTGTCAAGGCCATTTATTCGTTCGAAGAAGTTGACGGTTGTCCTCATTATAACGAGATTCTGGAATTGGGGCGGAACAATCAAGAAAAATTGGGCGAACAATTGGAAACCATTAAAGCTTCCATCACACCGGGCGATCTGGCTACACTGATTTATACATCTGGAACTACAGGAGTTCCCAAAGGTGTGATGTTGACGCAGGAAAATTTGGTTTCAAATTTCACCGAACATGCTACAATGCATCATTTGGGGAAAGATCACCATGTGATCAGTTTCCTACCGTTGTGTCATGTTTATGAGCGAAGTGTCAACTACCATTTTCAATACAAAGGAATGGGCATTTACTACGTGGGCAATTTGGGGCAAATTGTGAGCGCTATTCGCGAGATCAAACCACACATGTTCAACTCCGTTCCGCGTTTGCTGGAGCGTATTTACGATGGTTTTGTTTCAAAAGGAAATGAGTTGACAGGCGTGAAGAAGTCCGTTTATTTTTGGGCGCTCAACCTTACCCGTCATTTTGAATATCACAAGAAATTCAATCCCTATCTCAAACTAAAAATTAAGATTGCCGATAAGCTGGTGTATTCCAAGTGGCGCGAGGCACTGGGCGGCAATATCGTTTATATTGTGTCAGGTGGCGCGGCACTTCAGCCACGAATTGCACGCGTTTTGGGCATGGCTGGAATGCCAACCCTGGAAGGCTACGGGCTGACAGAAACATCGCCGGTAATTGCGGTGAATAATCCGACGACCAATAAAATGAAGATTGGTACGGTAGGCCAAATTCTCGGCAATGTAAAAGTGATGATTGCTGATGATGGTGAGATCCTTTGCAAGGGGCCATCGGTGATGAAGGGCTATTACAAAGCACCTGATTTGACCGCTAAGGTAATTGACGAGGAGGGCTGGTTTCATACCGGTGATATTGGTCACCTGGACGAAGGAAAATACCTGAAAATTACCGATCGGAAGAAGGAAATGTTTAAAATGTCGGGCGGGAAATACATTGCTCCACAGATGATTGAAAACAAACTGAAAGAGTCATTCTTCATTGAACAGGCTATGGTGATTGGTGAAAATGAGAAGTTCGCAAGTGCCTTGATTTCTCCGAATTTTGAATACCTGCATGACTGGTGCTCGGAACACAAAATTCACTATCGCGACAATGAAGAGCTAGTCCAGAAAAAGCACGTCGTTTCGCAGTATCTTAAGGAAGTATCAGCCTGCAACAAAACTTTGGGACAGCATGAGGAAATCAAGCGTTTCCGGCTGGTTTGCGAAGAATGGAGCCAGCAAAGTGGCGAGTTGTCACCCACCTTGAAGTTGAGACGTAACTTTGTGCACAAAAAGTACCAGCACATCATCAATGAAATTTACAGCGGTTTCAGGCAGGATGTTGGAAATGCAAACAGCAACGGAAAGCGAAAAACCAAACTTCGCTTTGATATTTACGACTTGATCAAACGCCTGAAGATTTAATTTGTGAATTTTACTGAGCTGCCAGTTCTGCTAATTTCAAAGTCGTTTTCCAGTTCCGTGTTGTTGCTGTTACCTGCAGCTTTCGTTCGAAAAACTGGTTACCCATTTTGGTTTTGGAATAACCATTGGGGCAAAACAGGTAGACCGCTTTTCCATCAAGAAAAAATTCATTTGGAGGATCCAAATAGCGTTCCAACGTTTGATAATTTTCTTCTTTTGGAGCTTCTGCCAGGAACGTAACATACAGACTTTTTACATCGTTCGAACCGTCCTTTGCAAACAGATTATTAGCAATGATTTGTTGCCATTCCTTTTGAGACAAAACAATCACTGGAACATCAAAACCATAGACGCTTTTAATTTGATTTGAAATCTGACCGGCTAAATCAGTTGTTGATGCATCCGGATGGTCAAAAATAAGGTTGCCACTTTGGATGTAGGTATGCAGGTTTTGCAAATTCAACCCCCGCAATTTACCCACCAGATCAGCCATCTTGATTTTGTTTTTCCCGCCGACGTTGATACCTCGTAATATGGCCAGGAACCTGTTCATTACATGATCACCCGTCCCCATGGGATGGCCGATAAAATAATAATGTAGGCAACACCGTAATACAGCAGTGCAAGTCCGTATTTGCGCCGTGACAGGAGTGCTTTTTTGGAACGGCTCCGCCCAACGTGAACCAAGGCTATAGCAATTAGCATCATGAATACATGCTCCACGAGGTAAAAGCGCAGATCAGCGTTTTTCATAGCCTCGCCAATATTTTGGAAAGCGGTGTGGGTAATCGGACTCAAAAAGAAATAGAGCACCAATCCGACCAGTAGTTGCAAGTCCATGGCAGACATAAAAATAATTCCCAAAATATTATCTGCTTTTTGCCAGCTTTTCTGACTAAACCAGCCAATAAAGTACTTGATTAATGTGACGAATGCAATTATTAAGATCAGCCAACGCAGCGTATTGTGTAGATGTAAAAAGCCTGTATACATGTTTCTAGTTTTTTATTTATTTCTTTAACAACGTTTTCAGGGGCTTTTGGTTGAGATATTTTAAAAATGAACAACCGGTTATGGATAATGGATCGATTCAGCAGCGATCGATTATCGGGTTTTTTATTTGATATATTGGCAGACAAAGAAATCCGGCCTTTGGAAAAGACCGGATCACCTGCTGTTCATGGTTTATTGGGTAAAGGAAAAAATTCCAATGTTTAGATTTCAACCATTATTGCCTCCACGGCCCATTCTGTTTCCACCATTTCCCATCTGGCCTTGGTTACCTTGTTGACCGCCCATATTATTTTGTTGTTGTCCTTGTTGACCGTTTGACATGCCATTGCCCATTTGTCCCTGGCCTTGTTGGTTTGTACTGCCTTGTTGTTGCCCATTCATACCTTGGTTCCCATTTGATCCCATGCTTCCATGATGATTTTGCATTTTCGGTGATTGACCACTTAAGTTAATTTCAACTGTTTCACCATTTTGGGTCAGGTAGGCGAGTTCATCACAGGTTCCATCGCCATAGTCAACCAAGGCAAAAACAGTCCCATTCGTGCTGTAATCAATAACTCCGGAAATGAAATGCCTACAGTCACCAACCTTGATGAGCGGTATAGATACTTCCATTTTATAAGAAGTGGTGTCAGTTGTGATTTGTGCATAGCCGGTCACTTGGATCGTGTCGTCTGATTGATCCAGCGGCGTGTCCAAACCCGATAGCCATTCGCGAACACGTTCTCCACTGCGCGTAACAACGGAACCATCTGGAAGGGTGATTGTCAGGTTGCTGGAAGTTGTGTGGATACTCGATGTTTGGTTGTCACCGGTATAAATCATGCTCATTTCACCACTGATGCTGACTGAGTCAACACCGAAATTGTCAAAGCTTACTGTCTTTTCAAAACCATCGGTATTCGGCGTTGTCGAAATATAAATTTCAATCATGCCACTCAACACCACCCCGTTTCTCAGTACCGTGCTGTCCCCATAATCCAAGGTGATTGTCTTTGGGTAACCGGTATCTTCACTGTCAATAGAGACAGTTGGGCATTGTCCCATTTTATAACGAAGGCCTGAATGCCATCCCCATTTTTGTCTGCCCAAAAATTGTTGTGACAACACTCCTGATACCCTGAAATAGAAATCTGATTCGTATTCAACTTCCGAAACTGCTTGTTCACTGGTCATATCATTCAAGACAATTTGTGCTGATTTTGTTGTTAATGTTTCTGTTTGTATGGCTTGAGGCGCGTCAAATTTTTCCTGATTACATGCCGTCAATACGACCACTACCATAAAGAGTAATCCAACTAAATTTTTCATATCATTCGGTTTTTTTGAGTGTTTGTCTATTCATATGATGTGCTTTAACCGAATGAAATTGGATTTACCCTACCTTGAAATTGAAAAAATCAAAGTCACTTGATTAATGTGAATTTGTTTCTTTGGAATAATAGTCAAGTACATTCATTGCAAAACGAGCTGACGCTGTTCCGGGACCACCACTCATTTCAATGCCCACTTCAATGGCCTCAATGATTTCATTTTGGCTTACTCCATCATCAAGCGCCTGTTTGATGTGCCATTCCATGCACGATTCACAATTGATGACCACCGAAATACCGATGGCGATTAGCTCTTTGTGCTGTTTACTGAGTGCACCGTCTTTGTAAGTGTTTTGTTCCATCTCCAAGTAGGAACGGTACACGTTTGAATTTTTCTGATAAAATGAATTTGCTTTTTTGCGTGTTGCAATGATTTGTTTGATGCGGTCTTTGTCGAGGTTTTTCATGACTGGTGATTTTTAGTTGATTCTCTTTTTTATGCAAAATTACGGAAGTTGAATCTGCAATTCTGCAAATTTCATATGAGGAGTAATTTTTAATGATTCTGTTTTAAGTGAACAATCGATCAACAGGCATTAAAAACCTTGCGAATGAAATGGCAGAAATGTAGATTTACTATCCAGAAAAAATACTGGATGTAACTTGTTGATACGAATTGAATAATAGGATGATAGCAGATACATGTATCCTTTTTTGTCGGTGTGGGGCTGGAATTATTCCCGATGCAAGATTAGACCAATTAGCACAAACTTTTCAGACGTTGAAAGCTGATGTGATTGAGCTGCGTGATCTGTGTGCTTTGTCGGTTCATGAGGCTGATGTACTGCAAGAAATTGGAGACAGCTATGCCCGGAAAGTATTTGTTGCCTGTTATCCACGGGCCGTGAAAAATATGTTGCGACAGGCCGGTGTTGATTTTGGCGATTTTGAGGTGCTTAATTTTAAAGAACTTTCAGCAGATAATATTCTTTCAAAATTAAAAGAGGGCTACAACCTGCCGGAAGGGGAGACGCAGTATTCGATTCAGGCCAGTCAATTGGATGTGCCGGCCTGGTTCCCGGTGATTGATGAATCTCGCTGTACGTTTTGTGGAAAGTGTGCCCGGTTCTGCTTGTTTGGCGTTTATTCATTCAATAAAAAGAGCCTGAAAGTGGTTGACCCGCTGGCATGTAAAAACAGTTGTCCGGCTTGTGGACGAACCTGTCCAACCTCAGCCATTATGTTCCCGAGGTTGGCTGAGAATACCGTATTGGCGGGTGCTGAGCCACTGGCGAAAAATTGCTCTCGTCCCGGAAATGACGGGAGTTTGTTTGTCATGCTGAATGAGCGTAATCAGCAACGAAAAAACATCTTCAAACCCAATGTGATGCAGGTGGCAGAAGACGAGCGGCGAAAGGCATTGGAGGAATTTAAAAATAGTATTCGCAAAACCGATTAGCATGTTAAAACAATTGCTTTTTAAAACCGATAGGCGGTGTCTTTATAAGTTTATTTACAACTTGGGAATAAAAGGAGCACTCGGATTTAGCCGTTTCCAAAAACGATTGAAAAAGGGAGCGTTTTTTCCGGCATTCCATTTTATTTCGGTGACGGATAATTGCAACCTTACGTGTCAGGGCTGTTGGGTGACCGGGAAGAAGCGGTACAGTCAGCTTTCCCCGGAGCAGTTGGATCAGATCATTACAGAAACAAAGGCTCAGAGATCTTACTTTTTTGGCATTCTCGGAGGAGAGCCACTCATGTACAAACCACTGTTCGATGTTTTTAGGAAACATTCGGATTGCTATTTCCAACTATTCACAAACGGAACTTTATTGAGTCCGGAGGTTGCTGAAAAATTGCGGCAATGTGGCAATGTTTCGCCATTGATCAGTTTTGAAGGTGACGAACAAGTAGCCGACGTGCGACGAGGGGGCAAACAAGTTTATCAGCGTACGTTGGAGGCGATCGACCACGCCACTCAGGCGGGGTTGGTCACTGGAGTGGCGATGAGTGTTTGTAAGTCGAACCTGGATTTGGCGCTGTCGCCCGATTTTATTCAGTCGCTTATTCAAAAAGGGGTGCTGTACCTGTGGTTTTACATTTATCGGCCTGTTGGCGAGCATGCCACCGTCGAGCTGAGCCTCTCAGTTGAAGAAATAGAAAAACTGCGTACTTATATGGTTGAGGCGCGCGCTAAATATAAAATCGCAATTATCGATGCCTATTGGGATGGCGAGGGCAATGGGCTTTGTCCGGCAGCTTCTGGATTGAGCCATCATATCAATGCCTCAGGCTATATTGAGCCGTGCCCGGTCATTCAATTTGCAACAGACCGGGTGGGAGACAAACCATTGGCCGAAATTTACCGATCATCAGCTTTTCTGCATGAATTGAAAACTGCCATTCCTGCAAAAACTTCGGGCTGCATTTTAATGGAGGATCCGCAGTGGTTGGTTGATTTCGTGGAGAGGCATGGAGCTTTGGATACCTCTGGGCGTGACAATGAAGTTGAACGATTGCGGGCCATGCAGAAAGTTTCCAGCCATGGATCGGGGATGCCGATACCTGAGAAAAACCGAATCTATAAATTTGCTAAAAAACGTGCCTTCTTTGGATTAGGTGCCTACGGATAATTATCATGATCAAGACACAACGACTGTTAAAAGTTCCCAAAGATATGAGGCTTCGCAACCAGCTTCGCCAGGAGGCACATGCACTGGTTGCTCAGAAGAAAATACTTCCGCCAGCCAACTTTGAAGCAATGGAAAAACTCGGCAATGAAGTGCTCAAGAAGCTTGGTCTGGAGCCGGATT